>Ga0210383_10000273_pt1 | contig 50077 bp, 46 predicted proteins | sample IncBWC14OmetaG_FD_160072 | JGI IMG/M metagenome (GOLD analysis project Ga0210383, IMG submission 160072) | Forest soil microbial communities from Barre Woods Harvard Forest LTER site, Petersham, Massachusetts, United States - Inc-BW-C-14-O ...
AGCGTCGGGGACATCAGGCATATGGGACATGATAGATCCCTCCTATATGCCGAGCGTATCATATACGCTCGGTTACATGCCCCCAAAAAAGCAAATCCCGGATCTCTCACTTTTGTGTCGCACACCCTCGCCACACCCCTCCCTTGCTTCTGCCCCACTCCGCCTCATATACTTCTGAACGTTTGCCCGCCCACTCCGGGATCTCATCCCGGCGCCGGCTCGCATCCGCGATGCCATTATTCCGGAGAATTATTTTATGAGTACTGTGACCGCTCCACCGCCCTCCGCCAACGAAGCCAATCCCTGGGAATCGCAACGGGCGCGCTTCGACCTGGCCGCCCAGAAGCTCAACCTCGATGAAGGCCTGTGGCGCGTTCTGCGCTATCCCAACCGCGAGCTGATCGTGCACATCCCCGTCTCCATGGACGACGGCCATCTCGAAGTCTTCACCGGATTCCGCGTGCAGCATTCGATCGCGCGCGGTCCCAGCAAAGGCGGCATCCGCTACGCGCCTGACGTCACGCTCGACGAAGTTCGCGCCCTCGCCGCCTGGATGACATGGAAGTGCGCCGTGGTCAACATTCCCTTCGGCGGCGCCAAAGGTGGAGTCATCTGCGATCCCCACAAAATGTCGATGGGCGAACTGGAGCGCATGACGCGCCGCTACACCGCCGAGCTGATCGAATTCATCGGCCCGGAAAAAGATGTCCCCGCGCCCGACGTCAATACCAACGAACAAACCATGGCGTGGATGATGGACACCTACTCCATGCACATGCGCCAGACCGTCACCGCAGTGGTGACTGGCAAGCCCATCAACATTGGCGGATCGCGCGGCCGCCGCGAAGCCACCGGACGCGGCATCATGATCGTCTGCGATGAGGCTCTCCGTAAACTCGGGCTGCAGCCCGAACGCAGCCGCGTGATCGTACAAGGCTTCGGCAACGTTGGCTCGAACGCCGCGCTGTTGATGCACGAGGCGGGCTACAAAGTGATCGGCATTGCGGAAGTCGGCGGCGGCCTGCTCAACACCAACGGCATCGACTTGAAGGCGCTCACCGAGTTCCGCCAGAAGCACGGAACGGTCCATGGCTTCCCGGGAGCGGAGAAGGGCGAAACCGAGGACCTGCTCACCACGGAGTGCGAGATTCTAATTCCAGCGGCGACCGAAAACGTCATCACCAGCCGCAACGTGAATCGCGTGAAGTGCCGCATCCTGGCCGAGGGCGCGAACGGCCCCACCACCTCGGCGGCCGACGACGTGCTCACGGACAAGGGCGTGTTCGTGATCCCCGACATTCTCGCCAACGCCGGCGGCGTGACCACTTCCTATTTCGAGTGGGTGCAGGACCGCCAGGGCTACTTCTGGAAAGAATCGGTGGTGAACGAGCAACTGGAGAGCATCATGGTATCGTCATTCGAAGATGTGGTTCGTTATGCGGAAACGCACAAGGTCAACAACCGCATCGCGGCCTACATGCTCGCCATCGATCGCGTGGCCTACACCATTCGCCAGCGCGGCATTTACGCTTAATTTTCAAAACCCCCACTGCTCGCGCCGAGAACGCGCGAGAAATGGGGCACCGGTCATTACCGGGTTAGAACCGGAGGAGAACCAATGAAGCCGATTGAACGAAAGTTGCTGGCACAGATTGCAGTTCTAATCTTTGCCTTGTCGCTGGTGAGCAGCACCGGCGCCGCACAAACGAACGAGCCCGGGAGCAAGCCCGAGATCGCCGCCGCTCCCGGGAGCATGCAGGCCACTCCGCCGATGGGTGCGCCATCGAAGGCCGACAAGCTCGACATCAACACCGCCACCAAAGATCAGCTCAAGTCCCTGCCGGGAATCGGCGATGCGTATTCGCAAAAGATCATCGACGGCCGTCCCTACCGCACCAAGCTCGATCTGGTGCAGAAGAAAATAATTCCGCAGGCCACCTACGACAAGATCAAGGACTCGATCATCGCCAAACAACCGAAGGCGGCGCCGGCCACGAAATAGCGTGAATCCACGCGGCGCCTGGGCCGACATGCCTTCCCCCCGGCACATCCCTGCCGAACAGGAGGGTTCTCAGTGGTTAAAACTGCACCGATCCGTCACATTGCGTTCCCCACTCCCGTGGAGGATAATCAATTAATCCTCCGGCCGATCCCGGGAACCGCCCAGCAGTGTGAATCTGCCTAACTCCATCACGCTGATCCGCATCCTCAGCATTCCTCTGCTGATCTGGATTATTTCCAGCAGCCGCTTCAGCAGCCTGAATGGCGAAAAGGAATTGCTGGCATCGGCCGTGTTCATCGCCGCTGCCACCACCGATGGCATTGACGGTTACCTGGCCCGCAAACGCGGACAGATCACTACCACCGGAATTCTGCTCGATCCGCTGGCCGACAAACTTCTGATCGCGGCGATGTTTGTAACGCTGGTGCAATTCAATCCCAGCCTGGTTCCAGCCTGGGTCGCGGTGATCATCATCGGCCGCGAATTTCTGGTGAGCGGCCTGCGCTCCATTGCCGCGTCCGAAGGTTTCACGATTGAAGCCAGCGAATTAGGCAAATTCAAAATGGTGGTGCAGATCGTTTCCGCGGTCGCGGTAATTCTCGATCACCGCTGGCCAGTGTGGCCGGTCTACGGTCCCTACGTTTTCCCCATTCACTGGATCGCCTTCGCGGCGATCTGGTTTATGGTTTGCGTTTCGCTGGTCTCGGCCATCGACTACTTTGTTGCCTTCTGGTCGAAGATCGATCAGCGCGTGGTGAAGCGCCGCCGCCGCGCCTTCATCCTCAGCCGGCGCAGAAAACCCGTGCCGCCGCCCCAGGCTGACCGCGATGTCGCTGCTACCCCGTAGCTCGCCCGCTGTCTCCATCGAGTCTTCCGCCTCGGGCGCAGAAATGCCCGACGCAGAACCCCTCGGCGCAGAGACGTCCGGCCCAGAGTTTTCTGCCGCCGAGCGAACTCAGTTACTCACTCTCGCTCACCAGGCGATCGTCTCTGCGCTCGAACCTGGGCCAAAAAAACGGGATCTCGCGCTCGACCCGCCCACCGCGCATCTCGCCGAACTGCGTGGCGTATTCACTTCGCTTTACCTGCGTGGAGCGCTGCGCGGCTGCGTCGGATACGTGTTTCCCACCACCCCGCTTTATCGCGCCGTGGCGGAAACCGCCTGCGCCGCCGCCTTCGAAGACACTCGCTTCGATCCCGTGAAGCTCGACGAGGCGCCCAGCCTGCAGATAGAACTAAGCGTCCTCTCGCCCCCGCGGCCCATTCTTGCCGATGCCGTAGAGGTAGGCCGTCACGGTCTGCTGATCAGCGCATCGGGCCTGCGCGGACTCCTGCTGCCTCAGGTTCCGGTCGAACGTGGCTGGAACCGCATCACCTTCCTGGAACAAACCTGCCGCAAAGCCGCCCTCCCTCTCGATGCCTGGCAAAAAGGAGCAACCCTCGAAGCCTTCACCGCCGAAGTGTTCGGCGAAAGCGGTGGCTAGGGGCTAGGGGCTTAGGATTGGCGTTCGACGACAAGTGGCTCATGATCAGTGCTGCCGCCCGCGACAGCTGCCGTGAAAAAGAAAAACCGGAAACGGTTTCCCGTTCCCGGCTGCTGACAGCTTCATAACTGGCCCCTGATCCTAACCCCTGGCCCCTGCCTTACTGTACTTGGTCCGCTTCCACACCGTCGCCCGCGTAGACATCGTCCAGCGCGAATATAATCATTCCGGTTGAGGTCGTGGGAGTCACGCTAAGGATCAGAATTTCACCCACGGAACGCCGCGGCAAATCGCGTACGTGAATCACCGGGCCGTTCGATTTGGTAAACATGTGTGGATCCACTGACGGAACCTTCAGCTGTGTATCTTCGGCGAGCGCAGCCTTGAAGGAGAGAGAATCCACGGGATCGTTCAGGTCGGCCTGGTAGGAGCGCACGGCTCGGAAAAAATCCCCGACTTTCACGCCCTGGTTTGCTCCCACATTTATATAGACCTTGTGGCCGGTTCCCAGCTCGGAATCGAAATCCTTGCCCATCACAATCCGGCCCGAGACTTTGTTGCTGGCCGGCAGGAAGCGGTCGAACTTGATCGGTCCACGGAAGTTGAAGGTCGCTTTTTCGGTGAATGGAATCGCCGTGTCGCCGGGATTAATGCCGTCGCAGGAGTATTCGATCTGTGCGATCGGGGTTCGGCTGCGAGTGTCGATGATGCGCACGCGGCCGACTTCCTCGTAGGGTTGCCCGGTTGCTTTCAGCAGTTTCTTCTGCCCGGGATAAATTTCGTACTCGTTGATGTCGCGCAAAGCGCGCACGATTTCATATTCGGCGCCTGCGGTGTAGCCCGATCCCTGCATGAACACCATGTCGCCCTTGGCGAACTTGGTGGTGGTGGGTGTTTCCAGGCCACCCGAGATAAAGTTGGCATCCGGCAACTTCTGTTTGTTGATAAATCCTGCGCAATACACGTCCGCGTAGGTGGGCGTTGGCACGCGCTCGATGGGAAAGCTGTTCGACGTCGGGACAGTCCCCTGTGGGGCGTCGGTGGCGCTGCTATCGCTGCCCGATTGGGCCCCGGCGGCAGTGGCGATCAGCAACACTAACAGTAATGTTTTCTTCATGTTACCTCCGGAACGACGCCTCCAGCGCGCCTGCTCCTAGTTGCGAGTCTCGTTAAGTGCCAGAAAGGAAAGGCCTCAGCCGGAAGGTAACAACAGGGTAAGGGTGGGTCAAGGTTACGACGGTGTTAGCCAATTCGGGGCGAAAGTTTTTGGCCTCTTCTGTGAATCGGTTGTTGCATATGTAATTAAGCCCCTGTAATAATTCGCCGTCATAATTCGGCGACCTTCAACCGGCTCCATGATCTCTTCCCCAACCGCCTTTACACCACGATTGCTTCCTCTGCGGCTGCCGCGGGTCTGCGTGGCTGTGATTGGCTCCGACCCGGCGGAAATGGTGGAAAAGGCGGAGGCGCTGGTTCGCGATAACTCCTTTCTGGAGTTCAGATTGGACTACCTTTCGAAGCCCAGCCTGGCGCTTCCCAAACTCAAGCGTTTCATCGAATCCCATCCCGGAACGGTGGTCATCGCCACCTGCCGTCGCGTTGCCAATGGGGGCAAGTTCCACGGCTCCATGGCATCGCAGCTCGAGGTGTTGTCCAAAGCGGCGGCCGCGGGGTGCCAGATGATCGATATCGACCTGCAGACGGCCAGCCAGTGCAAGCCCGGACAGTTACAGAAACTGCGCGGGCGCGCCGCGATGATTTTGTCTTTCCACGACTTCCGAGGCACCAAGAAGCTGGATGAGACGCTGGAAAAGATGCTGCCGATTCCCGCTGATTTCTACAAAATCGCCAGCACCGCCACTACGCTCTCAGACAATGTCACCATGATCAAGTTCCTCTCCCGGGAGAGCGACAAGCACTCCATGGTCTGTATGAGCATGGGAGAACAAGGGTTTATCAGCCGTGTCCTAGGAGTGCGGGCAGGCAGCGTCTTTACCTTTGCCTCAGCCATCGCCGGCGAGGAAACCGCTCCTGGCCAGGTGACCGCGCAAGAACTGCGCAACATGTACCGTATCGAGCAGGTAGACCCCGCCACGCGCGTGTACGGGGTTGCTGGGGACCCGGTGGCCCATTCGCTGTCTCCCGCCATCATGAATGCAGCCTTCCGGCGGGAGAACGTCAACGCCGTGTACCTGGCGTTGCACGCCAAAACCATCAAGGACCTGATTACCTGCGTGCGGGAGATCCCGATTCATGGTCTCAGCGTCACCATGCCTTACAAGCAGGCGATTCTGCCCTACCTCGACAACACGGATACCCACACCACGAAGGTTGGAGCCTGCAACACGGTGGTGCGCGCGCAGGACGGTAAACTCTACGGTTTCAACACGGATACGGCAGGGGTGGTACGTCCTTTGGAACGCCGCCTGAGCACCCTGGACGGTGCCAGAATCCTAGTGCTGGGAGCTGGAGGAGCGGCTCGCGCGGCGGTTTTTGGTCTGAAGGAACGTGGGGCGGAGGTTTACATCTTGAACCGCAGTGCTGCTCCGGCACAAAAGCTGGCCCGGCAGGCTCGGGCCCGCTCGATTAAGCGGGCGGACATGAAGAAGTTAGCCTTTGACGTGATCATCAATGCGACTCCAGTGGGCATGGGAAACTCGCACGAAACGCCGCTGCAGGAGAAGGAGATCAATGCCCGCTATGTCTTTGATATGATTTATGATCCGGGCGAAACCCGTTTTCTGAAACTGGCCCGGGAGCGGGGCGCGCAGGTGATTCCGGGGATCGAAATGTTCGTGCAGCAGGCAGCCCGGCAATTTGAGATCTGGACCGGGAAGCCGGCTCCGGGAGACGAAATGCTCCGGGTGGTGCTGCTGGCCCTGCAAGAGCGTGCAACCAAGGCGGTTACGGCGAAGTAAGCGCAATGCGATGCCTTTCGAAAGGAAATAGTTGCTTTTTACAAGGTTCCCGAAGTAATATGAAAGAGGAGGCTGAGATTGTAACTAGCCTCTGGTTTTAGTCCAGTACCGCCCGTCCAAACTTCCAAAGAGCTATTTCAAAAGCTTGTTTTGACACGAGAGGTGGCTCGGTCCGCCTCCGTTCCCGGTTTCGGAGAGTTCAAATATGGCGTGGTACGCGTACTGCCTCACCGAGCATCAAACCCTTCCAAATGGAACCCGCACCCGCCGCCCTTTCCTGTTAGAGGGCGTTCAAGGGGTGAATGGAGCCGCAGTTCTGAGTTATCCCAGTGGCGAATTCGCGGTGATTGTGAGCGAATTTGACCACACAGCCGGCGAACTCGATCAGAAGACCGCGATCGAGCACGCACGCGTGGTCAGTTCGTGTTTCCGCAACTCCACGGTACTGCCATTCCGTTTTGGCACCGTTTTTGAGAGCGACGACGCACTGCGGCAAGCGGTTCGCGTGAACCGGCGTGCTTTTGGGTTGAGCGTCGCCCGGCTGCGCGGAAAGTCTGAAATGCACATCAAGCTGGTCGTCCGCGACGGGTCGTTGCGGGAAGCCATGATCGACATCGAACTGCCGGACACGGTCGGCGGCGATTACCTGTCGAAATTGAAGGTGAAGGCTTCGCGCGAGCGCGAGCGCCAGACCAAAGCCCGAGCGCTTTCGGTGCAGGTGCACAAGCTGTTCAACCCGCTGGAAGAAGAGGTGAGCTGCAAGAAGGTTGCGCCGGAAGGCATGCTCATCGACATCGCCCACCTGATTGATTCCAAGAGCGTGGAAAAATACCAGAACCGCTATACCACCGCCGCCAAGCAGTTGAAGAACTGCGAAGTGGCGATCAGCGGTCCGTGGCCGCCATACCACTTCCTGCCCGGCAAGCTGCGCACTGTGGCCGGAAACAGCTAACCGGAACTTTACGCATGAACACTTGACCCCTGACTGCCGTCAGGGGTTTGGTTTTTTGGGGATGAAGTTGCGCAGGAGCTGAAGAATCAACCGCCCCACCCCATCGGCTTCGCTCTCAGGGGCAGGCTCTAGCGCAAAGGACGCGCTAGGATGGGCCACCGAGACATGGGGAGAGCTGAAGTCAAAAGCCCCACTTCTCGCGCAAAGAAAGCGCGAGGAATGGGGCACCCTCAAGAGCGACGCAGCCCACGGCAGCTAGGGTCCAAGAAAGTCCGCATCTTCGCCCTCAGCCCCGTCCAATGACCGCGGCTTAGCTGACGGCGTCATCGCAATAAGCAGACCATTTTTTTCGCCTTCGTTACCGGAAGTGCCGGCAATCCGAAAGGCTGCGTATGGGGTTCAGAAGGAAACAGATACAGGCAGAGGCCCCTTTTTAGACGTGGATTGTCGGGAAGGGGGGGCAAAATGCCCCTCTTGATTTGTTATACCATTGGACGTACACTCTATTCGGGTCTAATATCGGAGGAAATAGTCATGTCTCGGACTTCATCTTCAACGAATCCCGAAAAGCGCCGTACCCGCGGCTCACGCCTCGGTTTTCGTGTGGACGCGGCGACCAAAAAGCTCGTAGCAAGAGCCGCCGCGCTCGAGCGCAGGAGCCTTACGGATTTTTGCCTGCGGGCGCTAACCGAGGCAACCCAGGCCACAATCACCCGCCACGAGACCATCGTTCTTTCAGAGCGCGACCGGGAAGTCTTTTTCGAAGCTTTGATTCACTCTCCAAGACCAAATGCACGCCTCAAGCGGGCCTTCCAGTCCGCACACGCGCGCATCGACTCCTGATGGGGTCGCCCGACGAAAATCTGTTTCGGCTCGAGCCACTCGGAAAACACCATGACCGGGATACATTTACATGCGGGGTCGAGCCTCTCGATTCTTACTTGAAAACTCAGGCGTCACAAGACATGCGACGCAAGGCGAATGCGGTATTCGTTCTTGTTCCCGTGGACGCACCAAGCAAAATTTCCGGTTACTTTACGCTTTGCGCTTTCGGTCCTTCCCCAGGAACCATTCCTCCCGAGGCACAAAAGCACATCCCGCGCTATCCGGTCGTGAGCGCGACGCTGATTGGGCGGCTTGCCATCGCCAAAGACACTCAGGGAACGGGGCTGGGATCCGTTCTCCTGGCAAAAGCCCTACACAAAGCCTATGAGAATGCCTCCTTGGTCGGCTCTTCTATGGTCGTCGTCGATGCGATTGACGAAGGAGCAGTGCGGTTTTACGAGGCCCATGGGTTTATCAAACTACCCGAGTCCATGCGCTTGATCCTCCCCATGCGAACCATCGCCGAACTCTAGCCCGCTTAGCGAACCCTTGAGACAACTTCGGTTCTGCTAACGTCGACAGCGAGCTACGCTCTCGTCCTTTGCCCCATCCACCAAGCGCCAGATGGCGAAAGGATTGTTGTCCTCCAACTCCGACGGCAAAATCTCGGGCGGAGCGTCCTGAAAACACACTGGAGGCTGCAAAACGTTCGATGGCGAGATTCCGACCGAGGTCGCCTTCCCGTCTGACGTTGCCGGAAACGGGCCGCCATGGACCATGGCCGGCAACACGCCGACCCCCGTTGGAAACCCGTTGAAGATGATCTGGCCCGCTCCTTCGCGGAGAACATCGAGAAGTTCCCGTCACTTCCGCAATTCTCTTGTGATTCCATGAATCGTAGCCGTCAGATTCCCTTCCATCCGTTTCGCAACGTCCATCGATTGCTCCTTCGATTCGTCAAGAATGGCTTTGAATATGACTCCTGAACTTTCCCCGTGAGACGGAAGTGTTCCGGTGGCCATCTATAGAGAACGGCTCCAAAAGAGAACAGATCGGTGCGGGCGTCGACCCCCGGGCGCGCACCTGCTCTGGCGACATGTACGCGACCGTCCCTACCATCGTGCCGGGACTGGTGAGATGATCGGGTTAGTTCCCAGCACCGAACTTCTGGCGCAGAACAATGCCGCGTAACCCGCCGGAGTTGCCGGTCGGGTTCGAACCGTGCTCCTCAATTGCCTCGAAGGGCGGTCATGGGGTTGATGCGGGAGGCTCGGCGCGCCGGAATGTATCCGGCAACAAAAGCCACCGCGCTGAGAAGCAAGATCATTCCCGCAAAGGTCGCCGGATCGGTAGGCTCGGTTCCGAACAACAGCGAGGCAATCCCCCGAGCCACCGCAAATGACGCCACGGTTCCAATCGCAATACCGAGGAGAGCAAGTCGCAAGGTTTTGGCGATGATACCAGCCTGCACGCGCGCCGCAGTCGCGCCCAGGGCCATGCGGATGCCGATCTCCTGAGTCTGGCGGGTCACCGCGTACGAGATGACTCCATAGATGCCCAGAGACGCCAGAACCACACCCAGGACGGCAAAGGCGGCGACCAGCAAAACGAAGAAGCGTCGCGGCGAGACGGCATGATCGACAAGCTGCTGGATGGGACGGAATTCAGTCGCGGGCTGGCCGGGGTTGAGGGAACGCAGCGTGTTCATCACGCTGGCGGCCAGCGCATCCGGCGGAAGTTTCGTGCGCACCACTAACTCCGCTCCTTCCGGTGTGGCCTGGGTTGTGGGAACGTAGACTTCGGGGCTCGAGCTGTCTTCCAGGCTGCTTTCGCGTACATCCGCAATCACGCCCACGACGCGAGTGTCGCCACTGCCAATGCCCTGTGCCAAGTGTCCCAGCGGATTCTCGCCCGGCCACTCGCGGCGCGCCGCAGCCTCGTTGATGATGATGACGGGCTCGCTCTTGCTGGTGTCCTGCCAGCTGAAGTCGCGCCCCTCGCGCAGGTGCATGCCCATGGCACTGAGGTAGCCCGGCGTCACGATGTAGACGAAAGCATCGTAGTTCTTTTCCTTGGACTCGACGATGCCCTTTGCCGCCAAACCCCAGCTGCGATTGCGATCCAGCGGAAGCATGTCGGCAACTCCGCCGGCTTCGATGCCGGGAAGGGCAGTTACCCGCCGCAAAATTTCCTGAAGAATGAGTCCGCGGCGGGTTCGATCACCCCCGTCGTCGTAATCTATTTTGATGGCGGCGGCATGATCTGGCTGAAATCCAAGATCCACGTCGAGAACGCGGAGAAAACTTCGGAACAGCAGGCCGGCGCCGATCAACAACACGCATGCCAATGCGACTTCGGAGATCACAAGCGTCGCGCGCACACGTTCGTGCTTTCTGCCCTCACTCATTGCCGGGCCGGCATCTTTGAGAGATTCCTGCAAATTGCTTGCCGAAAGCTTCAATCCCGGAGCGATGCCAAATAGAGCAGCGGCAAGGCCTGTGATGAGCACCGTCCAACCTAGGGCGGCGGCGTCGACTCGCACACCGCTGAGTAACGGCAGGGCTATCGATCCCTGGTGAGCCAAATAGGAGGTCGCAGCATAGGCGAATCCCAGGCCAAGCACGGCAGCGATGCCCGATAGCATCAGGCTCTCGGTCAGCAGCTGGCGGATCAGTCGCCCTCGTCCGGCACCGAGCGCGGTGCGCATGGCAAATTCTTTACTGCGCGTGGCGGCGCGCGCCAGCAACAGGTTCGAAAGATTCACGCAGACGATGAGAAGAATGAGACCAACGGCACACCAGAGCACGATCAGCGACCTACGCAGTTTGCCGTTGACGTAGTCCTTCAGGGTTGAAAGGGTCGTGGCCACATCCGTGTCCCAGTAAGGATGGCCATCCCCTTTGAGCTGTGGAAACAGGACGTTGCACTCGGCCTGCGCCTGAGCCACGGTCACTCCCGGCTGGAGGCGACCCACCACCGATACCATGTGTCCCCAGGTGCGAAAGTCATCCATGGAGAAGGGTCGGAAAAAGTCCATCTTCGAGCCGGGAGCGAAAACAGCGCCGAAATCGAATGTGGCGGGAAGCACGCCGACTACAGTCACAAGGTCCTGGTCGAGGCGAATGGATTCGCCGACAACTGCCGGGTTCGCGCCAAACTGGCGTTGCCAGAAGGCATAGCTCAAAACGACGGCTGGTCTTCCCCCTTTAACGGACTCGTCGGGAGTAAACAACCGCCCCAGTGCGGGCTGGATGCCCAGAGTCTGAAAAAAATTGCCAGCCACCCACACGAAAGAAACAGGTTTGGGCTCGCCCCGACCCATCAGTTTGGTTTCGGAGAGGGAGTAGTAGGGTACGAAAGCGGTCAACTCCTGAAAGGATCGATTGCTGCGCTGGTACGCCTCGTACGCGGGCACCTGATAGGTTGTTTCGGATAGGCCGCCGGAACCGTTGTTTCCCGCGAACCATGCCAGTTGTTGCGGATCGTGAAACGGCAGCGGACGCAGCAGGATGGTATTCACCACACTAAAGACGGCGACGTTGGCACCAATGCCCAAGGCGAGAATGAGCACGGCGACCAGGGCGAAGCCGGGGTTCCGCCGGAAGGTACGGAATGCGTAACGCGCGTCCTGCGCCAGAATATCCCGTGCCAGGAGCTCGCGGAACGAAGACCGCAGATTCTGCAAGAGTCGTTGCCGCGAATCCATTCGCACCCAGTGCATGACTCGTTACCACCCTTTCCGCCCGTGGCGAGGACGCGGCCCGTGACGCTGGACAGCTTTTCCAATAGACGGCGTACTCGGCAGGTTGTTTGCACTCTTTTAATGGAATAGGCGATCGTCGGCCAACCGGAAGGAATTCTGCTTAATTTAGCGCAAATGAGAGCGGAGCTGCCGGAGCGCCAGCCCGGTTGCACCCCGAGGTGTGCAGCGAATGTGCATTGTTCTGCACTTGCCATTTTTATCTCGGGTCGGGTCGTGATCAGCCAAGCTGCACGTAAAAGCTCTTAACTCCCTGCCAGTCATTCACTTATTGGCGCTTGTTGCGCAGGCTGCGGAGGAGGAATTTCGGGGTCCGCTTTGGTGCGAGAAGTGCTTCTTCTGTCAGTAATGAAAGAGGCCGCACAAAAGAACGACCTTCACTCTCTTCCAATGCTTTCGACATTTCCCAAATAGCCGTTCCGGCTGGCGGAACGGTCTCATGTATCGCCTTTCCTGACACCTTCCATTGCCTCTTTAGACTGTGGCCCCAGAAATGGGGCCACTTTTGTTTTGGTGCGGAGTGTCTGCGTCGCTGTGCTCTGCCAGTCAGGACTGCGCAGAGCTCGTCACGTCCATTCGAAAAACCAAGTAGAACGGAATTGCCTCTTGGAGGCGCACGCCTTCGGGACCGTCAATGAGTCTTATGTGTAATCGCGAACAGTTTATCCGCTCTTACAAATCCAAACTGGTTGATCTGGGAGACTACTGCGAGGAAACCGGTGAAGACCAGTGAGCGTCGCGGAACTGCCAGCGTCCCTCGCGATACTCTGCAAGTCCGGTAAAGTATCCCGTTTCGGTAATGCTGTGCCCGGCGGTGTCGACTTGCACCTCGCGCCATGAGACCGCGACTACGGCGAACTCGCTGGTGAGCGGATCGACGCGCAAATCATCTCCCCAGCTCAACTCAATGTGACGGACGGTTTGGGCAAAGTTGCGAGTACCCTCCTGTGCCGCCGCAGGATTCGCGAAGGCCAGCTGGCCGTTGACGGCCATAAAGAACGCAGGACTCGCATCGAAATACTTGATCCATGCCATGGCGCCATCCTGGGTGACGGAATGGGCGACGGTTTGCATGAAGGTGCGCACGGCTGTGTCGACCGAGGTAGCTCCGTCCGGGGTCAGGGAGTGGGAAGGACTCGCGCCAGCCGCATCAAGAAAGCAGGCTGCCAACGCGACCGCCAGCAGCAGAGAACGGATTCGCAACTTGCGCGAAAAACGGAACGAAGCGAGAAGAACGCGAGTCCAAGACGACATTGAACCTCCATCGACCGCCCAGCCGAAATAACTGAGCTACAACGGTATAACAAAGACAATCGAGTGCGCCAATTGGCGAAAAACTTCTATTCCACGCAATTGACTCCTGCATACTCCCGCGCCTCTTCTTGATTCAAACACCGCCACCTTCGACCGTCGCGACGGCCGCCGGGATCTCCTGTTTCGTCCTTGAGGCCTTGTCGGATACACTGTCGAGCGACCATGAACAAGACAGGGTGTTACTTCTGTTTCTTTCTGATGATGTGTTGCGCTCTAATTCTGGTAACAGCCGCCAGCCACGCCCAGAGCCAGTCCAAGCCGGGTTCGAGTTCCGGGATGCCGGCCCAGATGCTCCGGCCGCGCCACGAAAGTCTTCCGCCGCAACTGCTGGAAGAACTAACGGCGATCAAGTCGGCGGCGCTGGCGGACGATTATGCCTACCATCAGCTCGCCCATCTTACGGAAAACATCGGCCCGCGTCCGACCGGATCTCTTCAGGCCGAGGGCGCGGTGGACTACGTGGCTGCGGAGTTGCGCCAGCTGGGGCTGGAGGTGCATCTCGAAGAAGTGAAGGTACCGCATTGGGTGCGTGGCGCGGAAACGGCGGAACTGGTCGAATACTCCGGCCAGGCAAAGGGCACGGCGCAGAAGATTGTGCTGACGGCGCTGGGAGGAAGCTCCGCAACGCCGGCGCAGGGAATTACCGCCGACGTGGTGGTGGTTAGCGACTTCGACCAACTCAAGGCTTTAGGGCGCGAGGGCGTTGTGGGCAAGATCGTGCTTTTCAATGAAATCTACGACAAACAGAAAGCAGCGGCCGGCATGGCCTTTGCCGCGTACGGCGAAGCGGTGCGCTACCGGGCCACCGGTCCGAAAATGGTGGCCGACTTGGCTGGGGCGGCCTGCCTGGTGCGATCGGTGGGCAACGCCGATTATCGCCTTCCCCATACCGGATTCAGCATTCCCGCGGGAGTCCCCTCGGGCGCGGTCACGGCGGAAGATGCCGCGCTGATCGCGGATCTCGCCACGCAAGGCAAAGTTCGCATGCACCTCACGCTCACCCCGCAGCAGCTGCCGGAAACCACCAGCCATAACGTGATCGCCGACCTCAAGGGCAGCGCGTTTCCCGAGCAAATCATTGTGCTGTCCGGACATCTCGACTCCTGGGACCTGGGCACGGGCGCCATCGACGACGGCGCGGGTGTAGTGATTGCCATGGAAACGGCGGAACTGCTGCAGCGGCTGCATCTGCGTCCCAAGCGCACGATCCGCGTGATTGCCTGGATGGACGAGGAGACCGGAGGCTCCGGCAGCAGGGCTTATACCAAGGATCACGCAGCGGAGTTTCCGAAGTATGTGGCCGCCATCGAAAGCGACTCCGGAGCGGCGCATCCGCTGGGATTCGACGCCAAGGTCAGCCACGCGGCCGCGGAGATGCTTGAACCCGTCATGGACGTTCTGCAAAGCATCGGAGCCAACGCGCTGCAGGAAACGAGCTACGCGCCGGGCGCGGATATATCCGACATGTCAGAACAGGGCGTGCCCGCGCTGGGCGTGTTGCAGGACGGGCGCACCTACTTCAATTATCACCACACCGCCGCCGACACACTGGACAAAGTAGTGCCGACCGAGTTGCGGGAGAATGCCGGGGCGATGGCGGTGATGGGGTACGCGCTAGCGAATATGAAGGAGCCGTTGCCGAGGTAGCGGCGGCCGGGCGACAGATCGGCCCGCGCGATGTGATGCCATCTGGGTTGAGGAAAAACCCGTTGAGCTTCGCTCGACGACAGCCGAGGGCGGCTGTCTCGACATAAGATCGGACCGTGGCAGCTTCTGAGGCTGTTGACGCATCTCAATTTTGGCGCTTAAAATCTTCGTTTGGCCTTATTGACAGGGACGCCTCCGGGAGGAGGCGTCCCAACAAGTTTGAAGTGGGTTAATTTCGGGTGATGCAGTTTTGACAACCCAGTTTTGAAGTGAACTATGGACAAGAAGAAAATGGAAGCATTCAAGAAGCGGCTGGAGACGCGGCAGCAGGATTTGCGCCGCACCGTGAACCGCACGCAAAAGGACGGGCGCTCGGCGGACGAGGATACGGCCCAGGACATTGCCGACCGCGCCGCCAGCTCCTACACCAAGGAATTTCTGTTCAGCCAGAGCAACAACGAGCGGCAGCTTCTGCAGATGGTGGAGAAGGCGCTGGTGCGCATTCGCGAAGGCAGCTTCGGCGAGTGCATCCACTGCGGCAAGGAAATCAACGCCAAGCGGTTGGAGGCCGTGCCGTGGACGCGGCACTGCATCGAGTGCCAGGAAAAACTCGAACAGGGTTTGCTGGAAGAAGCTCCGCGGTAGGGACAAGGTCAGAGCGAAGGTCGCGACGTTTGTGCTTGAAACCGACGATTTTTGCTTGTTGTTTTGGGCTTTGAGTTTTGACGCCTGCATTTTTTCCCTGTTAGACTGTTAGTTCGTCATCTTAATTCCACCCGCCATCGTTACCAGTAGAAGGGAAGTCCGTGCGCGCAGAAACCCGCCATCAACTTAAACAGGACGCCTTCAGCCGCGTCACCATCGCCACTGCCGAGAAAACCGCTCACTGGACGGTGGAACACAGGTCCACGCTCCTTATCGCCGGCATTGCCGTTGCCGTGGTTTTGGGCGCGGTGCTGGGCGGCTGGTATTACCTGACGACTCAGGACGAGAAAGCCAGCTTTGATTTCGCCCAGGCCGTACGAACCATGAACGCGCAGTTGCGGCCGGCCGGGTCGCCGGCCCAGCCGGAGGTGCCGTCGTTCACGTCCGCGAAAGAACGCGCGGAAGCGGCGCACAAAGAGTTTCAGGCGATCGCCGACAAGTATCCGCATACCCGCACCGCCGATATGGCTCACTACTTTTTAGGCGTGACTGCCGCGGATGCGGGTGACCACGCGGCCGCGGAGCGCGATCTGAAGCACGTCGCGTCCGGCGGGAATGGCGAACTGGCGTCCATGGCCAAGCTCGCGCTGGCGTCGCTTTACGGTGACACCAACCGCGTCAAGGAAGCGGTGGCACTGTATCAGGAGTTGATGAAGAAGCCCACCCGCACCGTGAGTAAAGTCGCGGCCCAGTTGCAGCTGGCCGATCTTTACGAAGCCTCGAACCAGCCTCTCGACGCCAAGCGGACTTACGAAGAAATCAAGAAGGAAAATCCCGCAGGCGAAGCCGCGCAGCTGGCTACGCAGAAATTGGCGGAGCTGAAGTAGCAAGAGCTGAAATCGTAGAGCCGCGGACATCCCATTTTCCTTTTCCCGCACATCGAAGTTGAGTAGGATGTTGCTCCAGTGGGCGACCGCCCGCGACCAAAATGGCCGACCTATCATTCCGCGTTAATGGCAGCGAGAAAAAAGTACGCGTGTCACCGCAAACCCCGCTGCTCTGGGTGTTGCGCGATACGCTCGAACTTACGGGAACAAAATTTGGCTGTGGCGCGGGATTGTGCGGTGCTTGCACGGTGCACGTGGATGGCGCGCCGGTACGTTCCTGCTCCACGCCGGTCGAGCAGATTCAGGGCAAGAGCGTCACCACCATCGAAGGCCTGGGCGCGAATGGTCTGCACGCGCTGCAGCAGGCGTGGATTGCCGAAGAAGTCCCGCAATGCGGCTACTGCCAGACCGGGCAAATCATGACCGCCGCGGCGCTGCTGGCCAAGACGCCGAATCCGACCGACGACCAGATCACGCAGGCGATGAACGGCAATCTCTGCCGCTGCGGAACTTACGAACGCATTCGCAAAGCAGTGCACCGCGCCGCCGGGAATGGAGGCGCGCCATGAGCCCACTCTCCCGCCGCGAATTTATCGCCGCCGGCGTCGCAGCCGGAGCTGGACTGGTGATCGGCTTTTATCTGCCGCACGGAGCGCAATCTGGCAGGAGCGTTTTTTCGCCGAATGCTTATCTGCGCATCACGCCGGACAACAAAGTAACCATCGTGGTCGCACGCTCGGAGATGGGCCAGGGTGTGCGCACCGCGCTGCCCATGATTCTGGCGGAAGAACTCGAAGCCGACTGGAAACAAATCGAGATCGAGCAAGCCGGAGCAAGCACGCTCTTCGGCGACCAGAGCACGGGTGGAAGCGACAGCGTCCGCAGCACCTGGGACCCCATGCGCAAAGCGGGGGCGGCCGCGCGCGAGATGTTGATCTCGGCCGCGGCCCTCACCTGGGGTGTCCCGCGGTCCGGATGCACCGCGGAAAATAGCAGCGTCAAGCACGCCGCCTCGAAGCGGCGACTCACCTATGGCGAACTCGTGGAAAAGGCGTCCACGCTGCCAGTGCCCACCGACGTCACGCTGAAGGTGAGCAAAGACTACAAGATTGTCGGCCAGCGCCTGCCGCGTCTCGACACGCCCGCGAAGGTGACGGGCGCGGCGGTTTTCGGCATCGACTTCCGTATGCCGGAGATGAAGTTCGCGGTGCTGTCGCGCTGCCCGGTGATTGGCGGAAAGCTCGCCAGCTTCGACGACAAAGAGGCAAAGAAAATTTCGGGTGTGAGTTACGTGGGCAAGATCAGCGATGCGGCCGTCGCGGTGGTTGCCGACAGCGTATGGGGCGCGATGGAAGGCCGCCGCGTGCTCAACGTTTCGTGGGACGATGGGTCGAACAAAGATTTGAATAATGCGGCGGTGACGGCATCGCTGAAGCAAGCAGCGTCGAAAAAAGGCGCGAGTTTATATTCGGCTGGCGACGCCGCGAAAGCCAGCGGACGCCGCATTTCGGCTGAGTACGAATTGCCGTTCATGGCGCATGCTCCCATGGAGCCCGGAAACTGCACGGCGCAGTTCCAGGGCGCGAAATGCGAACTGTGGGCGCCCACGCAAGTTCCGCAGGACTGCCGCGACTCGGTGGCGCAAGCGATCGGCCTGGATCCCGACCAGGTAAAGGTAAACGTCACGCTGATGGGCGGAGGTTTCGGGCGGCGCCTGGAGCACGACTACGCCGTAGAAGCTGCGCTGGTCTCGAAGGCGATCAGCGGGCCTGTGAAGGTGATCTGGACTCGCGAAGATGACATGCGCTTCTCCACCTACCGCCCCGCGAGTTTGCACCAGCTGAGCGCCGCGCTCGACGGTGCCGGCTTTCCCGTGGCATTGACGCACCGGATTATTTCGCCGTCAATCAGCGGACAGAAAGGCCAGCCCACCCCTGCCGGCGTGGATCCTGATCTGCCCGACGAGGCCGGCCCGGTTTACCCGCTGCCCAACTACTCGATCGAATACGTAATGACGCAAACTCCGGTCCCGCTGGGGTGGATGCGGTCGGTATACGCCCTGCAAGCTGCCTTCGCCCTCGAAAGTTTTGTCGACGAACTCGCGGCGGCGGCGGGAAAAGATCCGCTGCAATACCGGCTTCATCTGTTGGCGAAGGATCAGGATCTGCAATACTTCTCGACCACCTGGCACACCACCCGCATGCGCGGTGTGCTGCAACTGGCAGGCGATAAAGCGGGATGGGATAAACCCTTGCCTGCGGGCCGATATCGCGGCGTTGCCTGCTTCGGATGTTTCGCGTCGTACATGGCCGAGGTGGTCGAGATCACCATGGAGAACGATCAACCGCGCGTGCATCGTGTGGTCGCCGTAGTCGATTGCGGCCAGGTGGTGAATCCCAGCATTCTCGAGCAGCAGATTCAGGGTGGCATCGTGTACGCGCTCTCAAGCGCGCTGCGGGCGAAGATCACGATCGAAAAAGGCCGCGTGGTGCAGGGCAACTTTGACGACTACGCGCCGCTGCGCATGGCGGAAACTCCGGTCGTGGAAGTCTATGCCGTTCCCAGCACAGAAGCACCCTCGGGGATCGGTGAGCCGTCGGTGCCGCCGCTCGCGCCCGCGCTCTGCAACGCGATTTATTCGGCGACGAAGAAGAGAATCCGGGCGCTGCCGATTCTCAGTTAGGGAGATGCGTGAAACTCAAATGGATCGGCCTTCTTCTTTTTTTATCCCTGCCGTCAGCATTCGCGCAGAACCCGGCCCCACTCTCGTCCGTTCCCGCTGCGCGCCTGGCGCACATTCGCCACGGCATTAATCTCAGCGAATGGTTCGCGCAGGTTTACGATTCCAAGGGATACACGAAAGAACATTTCCAGACCTGGACCACCGCCGCCGACATCGCGCTGATCAAGTCGACGGGCTTCGACCACGTGCGCCTGAGCGTGAACCCGCAGCCCATCATGGACGCTGGCCAGCGTGGCGCCACGGCTGAGTATTTCGGCGATCTCGATGCCGCCATGAAAATGATTCTCGACGCGGGCCTTGCCGTCGAACTCGACATGCATCCCGACTCCGATTTCAAAGTCCGCCTCAACGAAGATGACTTCGTCGAGCGCTTCGCCGATTTCTGGCGCACCGTGGCGCGGCACTATTCTTCGTGGGATCAGGATCGCGTGTTTTTCGAAATTCTGAATGAACCGGAAATGCGCGACCCCTATCGTTGGTATGGAGTCGAGGCGAAGCTGGCCACGGCGATCCGCCAGGGCGCGCCCACGCACACGATCATCGCCGCCGGTGCGCGCTGGGACAATGACGACGACATGGTTTTCCTCGAGCCGCTTCGCGATCCCAATGTCATCTACGTTTTCCATTTCTACGAGCCGCACATTTTCACTCATCAGGGCGCGACCTGGGGATCGTTTTACTGGCACTGGCTCAAGGGCCTGCATTATCCTTCCTCTCCGGAAAATGCCGCGCAGGTTGCGGCCGCAGTTCCCGAAGCTCCCGAGCGTCTCCAGGTGATTCGCTACGGACAGGATCACTGGGATGCGTCTCGCATCGAAGCTGAGATCAACCAGGCGGCCGACTGGGCGAAGCAACGCAATGTGCCGCTGATCTGCAATGAATTCGGTGTCTTCCGCACCTACTCCGATCCGCGCGACCGCCAGGCCTGGCTCAAGGATGTCCGCACCGCGCTCGAGCGTCAGGGCATCGGCTGGGCCATGTGGGACTATTCCGGCAGCTTCGGCGTGGTCACAAAAAAGGACGGGCACGCCACGCCGGATGAAGTCACCATCCGGGCGCTGGGATTGAACTCACCAGCACAATAATCCCGACGCAAGAGATAGCAGCGCACTCGTGGAACCTCGTCCTCACTGCTGGTGTCTAAGTCATTGTCTTACCAGCTTCGTCCGTGACGCCTAACTTTATCGATCGCATCTAGTTCGCCAGAGTCTCTCAGAAGTCCGCAACTTTTCACTCCACGGGGGTAAGCGATGCTTGAAGCGCTGCACCTCACCAAACGGTACGCATCTCTTCCGGCCGCCGAGGACGTGTCTTTCACGCTACGTCCCGGGCAGGTCTTGGGATGTCTCGGCCCCAACGGTTCCGGAAAAAGCACCACCGTAAAAATGCTCACCGGCCTGCTGGAGCCGACGCGCGGCCAGGTTCTGTTTGACGGCCAGAACATTCGCGACAACCTGGCGGCCTATCGAAAGCGCCTGGGCTATGTTCCGGAAGAGGCCCATCTCTATCCCTATCTCACAGGATGGGAATACCTGGAACTCATCGGAACCCTGCGCGGAATGCCGCGCCTCGATCTTGAAAAGAAGATCGATTCCCTGCTGGAATTGTTCTCACTGCATCCCAACCGGCATGCCAGCATTGGTACCTACTCGAAAGGAATGCGCCAGCGCGTTCTCCTCATCGCCGCGCTCATGGACAATCCCGACATTTTTATTTTCGACGAGCCGCTGTCTGGACTCGACGTGACTTCCGCGCTGATCTTCAAGAATCTGGTGCAGGCGCTCGGCCAGCAGGGCAAGCTCGTGTTTTATTGTTCGCACGTGCTCGAGGTAGTGGAAAAAGTTTGCTCCGACGTCCTGATCCTGCGCAGAGGAGTCGTCATCGCGCAAGACTCGGTGGCGAACATCGGCCAGATCCTCGGCCAGTCGCTGGAAAATACTTTTCTGCACTTGGTCGACGATGTCGACACCATGCGCGTGGCCCGCGACATTGTCACTGTGATGAAGGCAGCATGATCACGGCGCCGACTGAGCGGATCCGGCGCGCATGGGCCGACCACCGCCAGCGTCCCTTCTGGCGGATAGTCCAACTGTTCGTCGACCGCATCTTCCGGGGAGGCGGCGACGCCGATACCGAAGGCCTCGATCTCAGCGTCGGCCTGGTCCTCACCCTGCTGGCCATGCCCGGCGGATTCGTGTCTCTTTTCTTGCTCAACAAGTATGGGACTTTCCTGCAATGGTTGCGCGGCGCGACCAACGTGGACCCGCTGGCGATTGCACTCCCCGACGAGTATTTCTTCCTTGTCCTTTCCATGACCGTTACCGGCGCGGTTGCTGTGTGGCGATGGGACGCCATCTTTCCCGATCGCCGCGACTACATGAATCTGGTTCCGCTGCCCATCTCCACGCGCACCATCTTTTTCGCCAACCTGGTCGCGGTGCTTTTCCTGGTAGGGTTGATCGCGGTTGACGTCAATGCAGCGTCGTGCATTCTGTTCCCCATGGTCGTGGGAGCGACGCAAACCAAGTTCCTGTTCTTCTTAAAGTTCGCGATGGTGCACGCAGTCGGAGTGGTGCTGGCAAGCATTTTCGCGTTTTTTGCGGTGTTCTCTGTGCTGGGCCTTCTGATGGCGGTGCTGCCCGCTCGCGCTTTCAAGCGATTTTCAACTTACATCCGCGGCATCGTAGTGGTTTACCTGGTCGCCCTGCTCTGCACCAGTTTCGCGGTTCCGAACTCGTTAAGGCGAGCGGGGCCAGTCCCCGCATGGACATACTTGATGCCTTCATGCTGGTTTCTGGGTCTGTGCCAATCCCTGCGCGGCCGCGCCGGCCCAGGGCTCATGGAATTATCCAGACTGGCTCTCCCCGGAGTCGCAGCCGTGGTCGCGATTGCCCTGTGTGCCTACGCCGTCGGCTACCAGCGCCACTTCGTGCGCATTGCGGAGATCGCCGACGCCACGGCTACGGCCCGCAATCCTCGAACCTGGCGGCTGGGAACGTTACGGGATCGCCTGGTGCTGCGCACTCCATTCCAGAGAGGCTGCTTTCGGTTTGTGTACAGAACCTTGCTGCGCAGCGAGGCGCATCGCCTGGTTCTGACCGCCGTTGGCGGTCTCAGCCTGGTCCTGGCATCTCAGGCTCTGATGGATGCGTTTGAAAACGCGAAATCATGGCGTCAGGCTGCTCTGTCCGCTAACGCTCTCTCGATTCCGTTTATTATTTCTTTCCTGGTGGTGGTTGGTCTCCGCCTCGTCTTCGAGATTCCGACGGAGTTGCGCTCCAACTGGATCTTCCAGTTGATGCTGGATCGCGATGGAGAAGAGTGCGAACCGCTGGCCAGAAAAGTAATCCTGACCCTGTTGCTGCCGGGACTGCTGGCGATTACTTTTCCGGTATATGTTTACCTCGAAGGCTGGCGCATCGCATGCCTTCATACCCTGTTGGTGACGACCTGGACCGTGTTGCTGACGAACGTCGTCCTGATCCGCTTCCGCAAGCTGCCGTTCACCTGTACGCTCCCGCTCTTCAAACAACATTCCTTCGTCACGCTTCTATCCGTCTGTTTCGGATTCCTGCTCTATGCCACCTCGACGCCGGAATTCGAAGCCTCGGCCCTGGCGGAGCCTGCGCGGATGATCGGCCTCATTCCCGTGGTGGCCGTGGCCTGGTACATCCCGCACCATCTCGCGAAGAGCACGATCGATATCGAGAGAAACCTAATCTTCGAGGAATCACCAACGCATGCATTTGAGACGCTAGGCCTTGAGGATTACGGCCGCTAGCGACTCAGAACGCCCCCAACCACTTCACCGGAAATCGCGCTGCGAGCGCGTTCGCCAGGCGCTCGTCGGCGGTGATCAAGTCGGCCCTGGACTGAACTGCCAGCGCCACGTACAAACAGTCATAGACAGCCCGGTCGTGCGCGAAGGCAATTTTCAGAGCTTCCGGCAACAGTCCGAGGGACGAGATAGTCGTGAAATTACGAGCCTGCATGTCTGCCGCGACGGCTTCGGCATCGTCCTGTCGCCATCGCCGCTGCCTTGTACCCTGCCACAAGACGTTGCCGACCTCGGCCCAGAAAACATCAGGCACAATAAACTCGACTTCGCCGTCGACATAGCGCTTCAGCAGTCGCAGGGACTCATCGGTCAAGGGTTCTCGCGCCAAAGGCATCGCCCACTTTATGGCAACGCTGGCGTCAAGCACCAACGAGTTCAACGTTCGCGATCCTCGCGAATCATTTCTTCGGCCGAGGGGAACGGACCAGGCCCGAGCGGCGGTCGCGCGCGAAGTTCGGCGAGCCGGTCGTAAAATTCCTGGCGTCGTTTCAGTTCTGCCGCAGTCGGAATGAACTGCTTCAACAGCGCAATGACCTCGGCCGCCATCGATGTACGATTTTCACTGGCCCGCTTGCGCAGCGCCTTGTAAACATCGTCGGGAACGTTTTCCACGTAGAGTGTTGCCATGGTAACTCCTAGGGATATTCTAGCACTTCCCATGGCTCCTACTCGCCTGCATTTCTTGACACCCCCTCGCCCCACCCTTTATCCTAAGTCTTGCTCCTTGCGGTACTTACGCCTCTTGGCGAGCTTCCGCGGGCCTGGTGCTTTAACGTTGGGGGCGCGGAGGTTTCTCATGTTCCTCGACATTCACGATCTGGAACGCCATCCTGTTGAATTTACGGAGGAGTTCCAGCCCGGCGTCATCGACGTCGGGGAAGACATCCACCAGCGCAGCGCGCTCAAGGCCAGCGGACGCGCCGAATTGGTCGAGGAGCAGCACGGCAAGCATAAAGTCGTCATCGACATACGCCTGAGAGGAACTCTCAGCGCGGGCCTGGAATTAAGTTGCGCCCGCTGCCTCGAACCGGTGGCCCAGAATGTGACGCGCGATTTTGATCTGCTCTACCGGCCGCTCGGCACCGACGCGGGCCGCGACGAGCTTTCCGTGACCGACGCCGAGGCCGAAATCGGCTACTATGAAGGGGACGGCCTGCTGCTCGAAGATGTCCTCCGCGAGCAGGTGCTGCTGGCTTTGCCACTGAAAGTGACTTGCAGCGAAGATTGCCGCGGCCTCTGCCTGCACTGCGGCAAGAATCTGAATCAGGAGAAATGCTCCTGCGCGGTCCCGATGGAAGATCCGCGGTGGCTGGCGTTGAAAGAGATCCGCGGACGACTCGAGAATTAATTTTCCGAAACAAGTTCTGCGAGATTGAGTTTTGCAAAATTAGAAGAAACGAAGGAATTTATCCACCATGCCTAATCCAAAACGGAGACACTCCCAAAAACGAACCTCGACCCGGCGCGCCCACGACGCCCTGAAGGGCCATTCGCTCTCGGAATGCCCCAACTGCCACGAAAAGAAAATGCCGCACCGCGCCTGCTCCAAATGCGGCTACTATAAAGGACGAGAAGTTCTCGACGTTAAGGAAGCCAGCTAACTCAGCCGGCGAATACGGAGTCGCTTTCGCCAACCATGCCTAGCGTCATCGCGCTGGATGCGATGGGTTCGGACCGCGCGCCCAAGCCAGAAATCGAGGGCGCCATTCAGGCCGCGCGCCAATACGGCGTGCGCGTGTTGCTCATCGGTCCCGAAACCACGGTCAGAGCGGAGTTAGACCGCCATCCCGCCGCGCTCCGCCTGCCCATTGAGATCGTTCACGCCAGCGAATACATCACCATGGACGACAAGGTGGAGGCGGTGCGCGCCAAGCGCGACTCCTCCATGCGCGTGGGTTTACGCATGGTGCGCGAAGGCCAGGCCGCCGGCTTCGTCACCGCCGGCAACACCGGAGCCGCCATGGCCACGGCCAAAGTTGTGCTGGGCGCGGTGGCCGGAGTCGATCGCCCCGCGCTGGCTGCGGTTTTTCCCACCGCCCCGGGCACCGCGGCCATGCTGCTCGACGTAGGCGCCAACGTCGACTGCGAACCCCACAACCTGGAACAATTCGCCGTAATGGGCGATATCTATTTCCGCGCGATGTTTGGTAGCCGGTTTGGAGATGTGTCCGGCAAGAAGCATGGCACGCCCGGCCCGCGGGTCGGCCTGCTTTCCATCGGCGAAGAAGAAGCCAAAGGCAACCAACTCACGCGCGAGGCCTTCCAGCTGCTCAAGCGGCTTCCGTTGAATTTTATCGGCAACGTCGAGGGCCGCGACTTGTATAACGGAAAAGTCGACGTCATCGTCGCCGATGGCTTCGTCGGCAACGTCGCGCTGAAAATTTCCGAAGGCGTGGCGAATCTTGTCCGCACCGCGTTGAAGGAATCGCTCAAGGCCACCATCACCAGCCAGGTCGGAGCCTTGCTCTCGCGCAGCGCTTTCATCGATTTCAAGAAGCGCCTCGATCACACGGAATACGGTGGCGCTCCGTTGCTTGGCCTGAAAGGCGTCTGCATCATTACGCACGGCTCCTCGAACGCCAACGCCATGAAGAACGCTGTGCGCGTGGCCGCGGAGTTCGCCGAGCGCGGCATCAACGATTCGATCGAGCGCGGGTTAGCGGCGCTGAAACCCGCGGCTGCGGAACCTGAAGTCGCGCGTACCACCTAGAACATGCGAGCCTTCGTAACATCTGTTTTCGTTCTGCTGTTCATCCTGCTGATCACCGGCGAAGTTCCGGCTCAAGAGGCGGTTACATTTCCGGCTCCAGATGGCTATCAACTTCACGCCGACCTCTACGGAAAAGGCGATCGAGCCGTCGTGCTCGCGCATGGCGGGCGCTTCACCAAGGATAGCTGGCGGAAGCAGGCGGAAGCTTTTGCAGACGCGGGCTTCCGCGTGTTGGCCACCGATTTTCGCGGCTATGGTCAGTCTGTGCCTGGCTCGCGAAGCGAGGACTGGAAGCACTATCCCGACGTCCTAGCGGCCGTTCGATACCTGCACCACGCTGGCGCGAAATCTGTTTCCATTGTAGGAGCGAGCATGGGAGGCGACGCTGCCGGCGATGCTTCGGCCGAGTCCAACCCGGGAGAGATTGATCGAATCGTTCTGCTGGGGTCCGAAGGAGGCGACTCACCCGAGCGGATGAAAGGCCGAAAGTTGTTCATCGTGACCCGCGACGACCGCAGTGGCGACGGTCCGCGACTGCCCGGAATTACCGAGCACTATCGGAAAGCTCCTGACCCGAAGAAACTGGTCGTTCTCGAAGGGTCGGCCCACGCGCAATTTATCTTCGAGACCGACCAGGGTGCGCGCCTCCTCGAGGAAATGCTACGTTTTCTTTCGGAACCGTAGCGAGGCCATGTCTACAGGCGCCCGTTTGCAGGAACACCTGTTTGTAGAAACCTGTTTGAGAGAATTTGATCAGCCACATCAAACCGTTCATGACAGAGACCAACCGCACCGTCGCGCTCCTCTTCCCCGGCCAGGGTTCGCAGTCCATCGGCATGGGGAAAGATCTATTCGAGAGATTTCCCATCGCCCGCCAGACTTTCGAGGAAGCCGACGACGCCCTCGGCTACAAACTTTCGCAACTCTGCTTCGAGGGACCCGAGGACCAGCTTCGCCTCACCGAGATCACGCAACCAGCAATCCTGACGGTTTCCATCGCGGCTCTGCGCGTGCTCGAAACCCGCATCCCGAAACCCGCCTTCGTCGCCGGTCACAGCCTGGGAGAATATTCCGCGCACGTCTCTGCCGGAACCATCGCCTTCGCCGACGCCGTTCGCACCGTTCGCAATCGCGGAAAATACATGCAGGAAGCGGTTCCCGTCGGCGTCGGCGCGATGGCTGCAATCCTCGGCATGGACCTCGACAAAGTCACCGCCGTTTGCCGCGACGCCGCAGAGAATGGAGTCTGCGAGCCCGCTAACATCAATTCACCCGACCAGATCGTAATCTCCGGCAACACCGCCGCGGTCGAACGCGCCGCCAAACTCGCCGACGAGCGCGGCGCCAAGCGCGCCAAGTTGCTGCCCGTGAGCGCGCCCTTCCATTGTTCGCTGATGAAGCCCGCGCAAGATCGTCTGGAAGTCGACCTGAACGCATTGAAAATGCAGAAGCCCGACTACCCCATCGCCTGCAACGTCGAAGCCGCTTTCGTCACCGACGAACTCCGCGCCCGCGACACGCTCGTTCGCCAGGTCACCGGCTCGGTAAAGTGGGAGCAGTGCATGCGCCTGCTGATCGCCGAGCACGTCGATACGTTCATCGAAGTCGGCCCCGGAAAAGTTCTCTGCGGCCTGATGCGCCAGATCGACCGTTCGAAAACCTGCCTGAACATGGGAGACGAAACGTCGCTCACAAAAACGCTGGAACAGCTCGCCGCCCCAGCCTGAAGAAGAATTGCTGATGGTTCATTTCTGATGGTTGATTAAAAGCCCGCCCGCTTTAGTTTTCAATCAGCAATCGGCAATCAACAATCGTTTCTCGTCAGATCGGCGAAAAACTCATCGTCTTATCCGACTTCTCCACCCACACCCGCGCCGGTTCTGTTCGGTCGTTCACCGTCATGTCGATGATCACACCGCTTCCCCCACCCGGAGGCAGTCCCGACGCATAAATCTTGTGGGACTTGATTCGCCCCCACTCGCCCCCCGGTCCCCAGTCCCGATAGAACTCGTTGTAAGGGTACTTCTTAAAATGTTCGGGGTGCTGCTTCCACTGCGGATCGTGCCACCAGATGCCATAAGCCGCTTCGTAATTCTGATTCTGCAAAGCATCAAAAAAGAGATTCGCCACATGCTCTTCCGGCCAGAACCGAAACCACCAGCCCAGAAAAAGCACCAGCAAAACGAAAACGACGGCAGAGATAATTCTCTTCTTCCGCCTCCGCTCGATTTCCGGGTCGTATTCCTTCGCGTCCAGCAGCGTCATACCTCTCTAGCATAACGGACACACGGGCCAAGTGAAAAGTTCCCGAAAACAAAACAATCGCATAGGCGGATTGTGTGGCCAGGGTCGTGTGGCTAGGATGGTGTGGCTAGGATGGTGTGGCGAGGGATGGTGTGGCGCGGGCACTCTTGCCCGCGAAATGCCGCAAGGCATTTGATTTTCTAGGCGCCGTCCATCGATCTCGACCGTGATCGGTCCCTACAGCGTCCGCTTAAACAACGGAATCGCAATCCCCAGCGTAATCGCCGCAAACATCGAAAGAAAAAGCATGTCGCCCCACACCGCCGCCAGCGTAGTTTCCTTCAACAGCAGGCATTTGAAACCATCCACCGCGTAAGTGAACGGATCCACTCTGGCAATGGCCCGCAGCCACCGCGGAAACGCCTGAATCGGATAAATCGACCCGCTCGGGAAAAACAGCAGCGTATTCAGAATGCCGAACATGGCCCGCGGCACCAGCGGATCCTCGATCCGCACCATCAGCAGAAACATCATGGTGTTGAACGCCAGCGAAGTCAGCACAATCATCACCAGTAATCCGAAAATCGTCTGCAGATTAAAAATCGTGCCCACCCCCGCCAGCAGCGATCCAATCACGCAGATGATCACGCCCGTCATCACCGCCTTGATCGCGCCCGCCAGGTTCAGCCCCAGCACTAGTTCCAGCTTGGTGATCGGTGTCACCAGGTAACCTTCATGCACGCCGCGCGCCTTGTCGTCGATATAAAGCATGCCGCCGCCGATCATCACGGAGACGAACATCGCCAGCGCCAGCGACCCCGGCAGCAGGTATTTCATGTATTCGATGTAGGGATAAAGCTCGACGATAGAAAGCGCGGTCTGCTGCAAAATGCGCGGCTCGACGGTCGGCTGGTTCAGCGCGGCGGTCAGGTCGGTGAGTTCCGACTCAATCGCGGAACTCATAAAGTTGTCGCTGTTATCCACCACCACCGCGATCTGCGGATGGTTGTTTTCGTAAACCCGTCGCGAAAACTCCGGCGGTATAATCACCGCGCCTTCAAGTTTGCCATTGCGCACGTCTTCCACGGCCTGCTTCTGGCTGTCGTAATAGATCGGCACGAAGGTCCGAATATTCGCGCGCACCGAATCAAACGCCTCGCGAATCTTCAACGCCTGCGTGCCGCCGTCCTGATCGACAATCGCCAGCCGCGCATCGCGAATCTTCCCGCCAAACGCATTGCCCAGAATAATCAGTTGCACCAGCGGGAAAATCATCGACGCCAGCATCAGCGCCGGCGACCGGAAAAACTTGCGCATCTCGCGCTCGACAATGGCCATCATTCGGTTCATCGCGCCATCCTCAGCCTTCTCATGGCTGCAATCCCGGCCGCTGCGGCATCACGAAGGCGTAAGCTTTTTGCAGTTCGTCGCGCAACTGCCGCCCCGTGTAGTGGACGAACACGTCGTCCAGCGTCGTGTTTTGCACCGAAAGCGCCTTCACCGCAACCCCAGCAGCCACGGCCATTTCCACCAGCTCGGTGGTCGTGCGCGAGCCGTTGCCGGTCAGCACGCGATACATTCCCGCGCCTTCGTGCTGCACTGAGGTCACATCGTGCAGCTTGTGCAGCCGCTGCTCCCAATCCTCCGGCGGATGTTCAAACTGCGCTTCAATCACGTTCGATCCAGGCACGCTCGTCTTCAGGGCCGTCGGCGTATCCAGTGCCACCAGCTTGCCGTGGTCCACGATGGCGATCCGGTCGCACAGGCGGTCGGCTTCGTCCATGTAGTGGGTCGTAATCAGAATCGTCAGCTGGCGTTGGCTTTTGATGTTGCCCAGCATTTCCCACACCGCGACGCGCGAAACCGGATCGAGTCCGGTAGTAGGCTCATCGAGAAAGAAAATTCTGGGATGATGCACCAACCCGCGCGCAATCTCCAGCCGCCGCCGCATGCCGCCGGAAAGTGTTTTCGTCTGCGCCCCCCGCCATTTCGTCAGGTCCACCAGCCCCAGCAATTCCTCAATGGAACGCTTTCGCTCTTTTGCCGGAACGTCGTAAAGCTTGGCGTAGATGTTCAGGTTCTCTTCCACCGTAAGATCCAGATCGCTGGTCAGCGCCTGCGGAATCACTCCAATCACCCGGCGCACCGCGTCGGCATCTTTCGCCACATCGTGCCCGGCAATGCTCGCGTGCCCGCTCGTGATCGGGATCAGCGTAGTCATCATGCGAATCAGCGTCGACTTCCCCGCCCCGTTCGGCCCCAGCAGCCCGAAGATCTCGCCTTCCTTCACGTCGAACGAAATGTCGTCGACCGCCGTGAACTCGCCGTATTTCTTGACGATGTGGTCAACCGCGATCGCCGATTGCGCGGCCGGATCGTAGATGGGCTTCTCTAGACTGTGCGGACCGGTTTGCGGAACAGCCTGCGCTTCCGCACCGTTGCCCGCATTTGTGGTCGTAGGCGAATTCATCAGCGCGACCCCGCTACCGCGGTGTTCGGTGCGCTGCCCTCGCCCTTCATCTGTTCCGGCGAGACCAACACTTCGGCCGTCATCCCCGGCACCAACGCGCCTTTCGGATTGTCGAGCCGCACTTTGAGAACAATCGTCTTGATGTCGCGCTTGCGCCGGCTGACGTCGCGCTGCGTAGCAAAATCTCCCTCCACCCCTTTGAAGAAAACCTTGCCGCTGGTAACACTGCCGCCGGGCATCCTCACGCGCAATACATCGCCGTAGCCGATGTGGTCGGCGTAGGTTTCCGGAATCGCCACCCGCGCCCACGTGTCCGTGAGATCGACAATGGTCACGATCGGCGCCCCAATATTCACCACTTCCCCCTGCCGCGCCGCACGCACCGAAACCGTGCCGGTAACGGGTGCGTAGACATTCGTGTATCCCAGCCGCACCGCCGCCTGATTCTTTTGCGCGACGGCGTTCTTCAGATCAGCCTCGGTCGACTGCACCGTGCTTTTGGCCGCGTTGGCTTGATGGGTGCGCGCGTTGGCCGAGTTCAAGTCAGCTTGCGCTGCCTTCACCATCTCCTGCTGTGCCTGCACTGTCGCCTGGGCGGCTTGTAAATTCGTTTCGGCCTGCACGCGATCCTGATCGGAAGTCACGCCCACTTTGGCCAGTTCAATGGCGCGCCGGCTGTCGCTCGCGGTGCGATCGAGCGCGGCTTGTGCCTGCAAGAGTTGCGCTTTCGCCGAAGACAACTTCGCCTGCGCGTTGGCCACATCGCTCGAAGTGGAACCCGAAGTCGATTTCTCGGTCGACTGCATCTCCGACACTTTGTGCTTCAAGCTGTTGATATTGGCAGCCGCCGCGGCTTCCTGCGCCTGCAATTCCGACGCGTCGAGCACCGCGATCAAGTCGCCCGCCTTCACCGGCGTGCCTTCATCCACCAGCAGCCTCTGGATGCGGCCTTCCACTTGCGCGCTCACAATCACCTGATTCGAATCGACTGTGCCGATCAGCACCAGGTCTTTGGAATGGTCGGTAGAAAACGTGTAGTAAATCGCCGCGATCACGAAGATGATTCCGAGAAGTATGAAAAAACGGTTGCGCGCGCTCATGAGCGTGCTCCTTGACTCGAACTAGGACGACTCGGACTAGGGCTGGGACTCACGCTGAGGCGGGGACTGGGGCTAGCACTCCCCTGGGCATCGGACCGGAACAACCCTGCCGAAATAAAATCGAGAACCGCCGCGCGGCGCTCCGCAATCCGCTCCGGCGTCAGCGGGTTAAAACCGACGATCTTGTGCATCATGGGCGCGCTGCTGAAGTAGAAAACAATCATCGCGACCATCGACGATACAAAATGCGCGGTGCTCACTTTTCGAAACTCCCCGTCGGCAATGCCCTTGCTCAGCAATTCGCCGACGCGCGTGAAAATGGGCCGAAAATAATTCTTGATCAGCTTGTCGAGATGCGGCGACTGCCCGTCGCGCGCCCGCATCATCTCGCGCTGCATAAGTTTGGGATACATCCGGTTCGCGGCAACAAAGTCGAAATAGGCGGCCACGTAAGCCAGAATCTTCTCGCGCGACGGCAATTCACTGTCAAGCACGCGAAACACGTTCACCTTGAGCGCCCCAAACGCTTCATCCAGCACTGCCCCGTAAAGCGTTTCCTTGTCTTTGAAGTAGTAATAAATCAAAGCCTTGTTGACGCGTGCTTCGCGCGCAATGGCATCCGTGCGCGCGCCCGCAATGCCATGCTCGGCAAACTCCTGCGCCGCCGCCGCCAGGATGGCAGCCCGGCTCTCCTCCGGCTGCCCCCGCGTTCCCATGCGGCCGATGTGCGGACCGTGCCGCGGATGATGTCGAAATAATCGAGCCATAAATCCAGACCGTGGCCGCCGGTGAAGCGGCAATCTGTATTAATTAACTGGTTAGTTAGATTATACACAGACCCACCCGGGATGCAAGGTCGTTTTTTCCCGACGATCAGGAGGTCGTAATTGGGGAAGCCTGTTGGCTGATGTGAGGGATTCGGTGACGGTGGTCAAGATCGACGGCCACTTGACAGGTAAGGCAGCTTAGCCGATTCACTGAACGACCGAGTAATTCCTCAAGCCGCGTGACCACGGGCCTCCGCTGCGCTTAAATCCTTCCTCCGGCGATCGAGGGCACGAGCAGAACTTCGTCTCCCTCTTGGAAGGCGTAAGTCGGGCCGCCAAGGAAGCGGATGTCTTCTTCGTTCACGTAGATGTTGAGGAAGCGACGGACCTGGCCGGCGTCATCGCGAAGGTGAGGCTTTAGCTCGGGGAACTTTTCATCGAGGACGGAGAACAAGTCTTCCAGATTTGTGGCGGCGCAGGTGAGCGAGGCTGTGCCCGCGGTGTGGCGCCGCAGGGCTGTAGGGATTTGGACGGTGATGGACATGTTGCGCCTTTCGGAATCGATTTGGTACAAGCGTTCTGTTTGTGATGGCTTCAAAAGTCAAAAGCCAGTCGAGCTATCGCTCGACCTTGACGGGCAACAGTGCCCGTCACCACACCTGTCCGCTCCTACACGAGCTCTCCTGCTTACGCGCCTACGGTGGCGGCCACTTCTTTTGCCACTTCGGCTACGTCTAGCGTTTGCTGCAGATATTTTTCGAACTCGGCCAGTTTGGGGGCGATTGCGCGCTCCTCCTGATAAACGCCGGTCAGCACGTCGGTGGTCTTCAGGCCGTTGCCGGTGATGCACAACACTGTCGTTTCTTCGGGCAGGATGCGGTCCTGGCGATAGAGTTTGCCGGCAGTGCCAACGGTGACGCCGCCGGCGGTTTCGGTGAAGACGCCTTCGGTCTCGGCCAGCAGGCGGATCGAATCGACTACCTCGGGGTCGCTGATGTCCTCGCTCCATCCGCCGCTTTGCTTGATGGTCTTGATGGCGTAGTGACCGTCGGCGGGATTGCCGATGGCCAGCGAACGCGCAATGGTCGCGGGCTTCTGCGGCTCGATCTCGGCACTGCCGGTTTTCACCGCGGTTGAAATCGGCGAACACCCTGTGGCCTGTGCTCCGAAGAATTTCACGGGCTTGTCTTCTACCAAGCCCAGCTGGACCAATTCTGAAAATGCTTTCTTGATTTTGACGATCAGCGATCCGCCCGCCATGGGGCAGACCACGTTATCGGGCAGACGCCAGCCCAGTTGCTCGGCGATTTCGAAGCCGACAGTCTTCGAGCCTTCAGCGTAGTACGGCCGCAGGTTTACGTTGACGAAGCCCCAGTTGTGTTCGTCGGCAATCTGCGAGCACAGGCGGTTGACCTGGTCATAGCTGCCAGCGATGCGAACTACTTTCGCACCGAAAACGTTCGTGCCCAGAATTTTTGCGGGCTCAAGGTCAGACGGAATGAAGATCCAGGCCTTGAGACCTTCGCGGGCGGCGTGCGCGGCCACAGCGTTGGCCAGGTTTCCGGTGGACGAACAGGAGACCGTATCGAAGCCAAACTCGCGGGCCTGCGCCAAAGCCACGGCTACGACACGGTCTTTGAAACTCAGCGTAGGAAGGCAGACGGCGTCGTTTTTAAGGTAAAGATTCTCCGGCCGCGCGCCCAGTTTCGCGGCGAGCCGCGGCGCCTGCAGCAGTGGCGTGAAGCCAACCGGCAGACGCGGCTGAAATCCCTGGGGGAGGGGCAATAGCTCAGAGTAACGCCACATATTCTGCGGCCGCTCGGAAATTCGCTCGCGGGAAAACGACGCGCGCACGGCGTCATAGTCGTAGGCGACTTCCAGAGGAGAGAAACAGTCGTCGCAGATGGAGCGGGGCTGGTTGCCCCAGGTCCGTCCGCATTCCCGGCACCGCAGTTCGAAGTGAGACATGTAGCTACTCGCTTTCTTGCTTTGTTCTCTTTCAAAGCAGCGAGTAGCTGAGGACGAGCCGGAAAAATTGGCCCTAAAACACAAAGGCCTCTTTTTCCAGGAAAAGGAAAAAGAGGTTATCGGAATGCAAATACGGCTCGCATGCCGAATCCCATGTTCCCCGTTTCCAGGAGAGAGTTGGCACCAAGCACCCGGGATATATGATCCCGGATCGGTTGCCGTGGCGTCACAGGGCTCGTCCCTCAGCCACTCTGCATGAAATTCAGGTCTGCTCCCCACCTTGATGAAGAGCAAACTTGTCCCCATAATGCTACAAAATGCAAGGGAGAGAGTCAAGAGTAAACTTGGCACGGATCGGCTTCAGTGATTGCCCTCGAATTCGCCGTAGTGACCTGCAAGTAATCAGGGGACTGGAAATTGATGAAATCACGCTCTCAGATGATCCAACACTTAATGCTGACACTGCTCGCAATGTGCCCGCTGCTGCTGGCAGGAGTCGGATTCCGCTCCGCGGATAAGAACGATAAGAACGACGACCCCAAGCACGACTGGCCCGCTTATGGAGGCGCGCCCGAAAATAATCACTATTCGGCGCTCACGCAAATTAATCGCGGCAACGTGAAGCAGCTCGCGGTTGCGTGGAGCTTTGACACGCAGGAAGAGGGCGTTCTGCAGGCGAGTCCCATCGTCATCGACGGGGTGCTCTACGGGATCACGCCCACACAGAGAATTTTTGCGCTCGACGCCGCGACCGGCAATTTACTGTGGAAGTTTGATTCCGGGATTCGCGGCACGCAGCCAGATCGGGGACTCGCCTACTGGTCCGACGGCAAGGATTCCGCGAGCCAGGTTACTAAGAATAAAAAAGACCGGCGCATTCTGGTTGGCGTGATGAATTTTCTCTACGCACTGGATGCGGCCACCGGCTTGCCGATCCCGAGCTTCGGACACGATGGAAGAATTGATCTCCGCGAAAATCTGGGCCGTGAACCAGCTGCGGCGCAATCGATTTCCATGACCAGCCCGGGAATTGTCTACAAAGATCTGATCATCGTCGGCGGACGAAACCCTGAAACGCTGCCCGCGCCTCCGGGCGATGTTCGCGCTTTCGATGTTCGCACCGGACAGATGCGTTGGTCGTTCCATACCATCCCTCGTCCCGGCGAATTTGGTTACGACACTTGGCCGAAGGACGCATGGAAAACCAGCGGAGCCGCCAACAACTGGGCGGGATTCGCGCTCGACGCGAAACGCGGCATCGTTTATGTGCCCACCGGTTCGGCGGCGTTTGATTTCTACGGAGCCGACCGCATCGGCGACGATCTTTTCGCTGACTGCCTGCTCGCGCTGAATGCGGAGACCGGCGAAAGAATCTGGCATTTTCAGGGCGTGCGGCACGACCTTTGGGATCGTGATTTTCCTTCGCCACCGGCGTTGCTCACGGTGAGGCGCGACGGAAACAATATTGACGCGGTCGCGCAGACCACCAAGCAGGGGTTCGTCTATCTTTTCGATCGCACGAATGGCAAGCCGCTGTTCCCGATTGCATATCAGGCTTATCCTTCGAGCCCGATGCCGGATGAGATCGCCGCTGCGCAACAGCCGCTGCCCACCAAGCCGCCGCCTTTTTCGCGTCAAGGTCTCACCGAAGATATGTTGACCACGCGCACGCCCGAGTCGCATCAATGGGCCGTGGAAACCTTTCGAAAATTTCGCAGCGAAGGCCAGTTCGTTCCCTTCAGCGTGGGAAAGGATACGGTCGTCTTCCCTGGTTTCGACGGCGGCGGGGAATGGGGCGGACCTGCGGTTGACGCCGAGACTGGCGTCATCTACATCAATGCCAACGATGTGGCGTGGACCGGCGCGCTCGCGCCCAACACTGGCGAGCATAGCCCGCGAGGGCTCTACCTGAGCCAATGCAGCATTTGCCACGGCGAGAACATGGCGGGCTCGCCTCCGGCGCTGCCGTCGCTGATCGGACTGGGAGCGCGGCTGACTGGCGCGCAGATTGCAGCCACGATAAAAAACGGAAAGGGACGCATGCCGGGCTTTCCGAATCTCAGTGACGACGAAGTGTCTGCCCTGATCGGGTACCTGTCTAGCGGCGAGAATAAAGAGATGGCGAGTTCCGGCGAGACGCTGCTCGCCATGAAATACCGCTTCACGGGATACCGGAAATTTCTCGACGCGGAGGGATATCCGGCAATCGCGCCGCCGTGGGGCACGTTGAATGCGATCAATCTGAACACTGGAGAGTATGTGTGGAAGATTCCGCTGGGCGAGTATCCGGAGTTGGCGGCGGCCGGGATGAAAAATACGGGCACGGAGAATTATGGCGGCCCGGTGGTGACGGCGGGCGGCCTGCTGTTCATCGGCGCAACGAACTTTGACAAGAAATTCCGGGCATTCGACAAAGCGACTGGCGAATTGCTGTGGGAGTTCATGCTACCGTTCGCCGGGAACGCGACTCCGGCCACCTATGAAGTGAACGGACGGCAGTTCGTGGTGATCGCCGCGGGCGGGGGAAAAGATCCGAAATCGAAGCCCGGCGGGGTTTATGTTGCGTTCGCGCTTCCGAAGAAATGACCCGACAGCGGGGACCGATTGTCGCGACACTGAGGTGGTTGCTCGCCTGCGGTTTCTCAATTAGCAATCGACCAGCAGCAATTTGCACCTCACCGGCTGTACTGATTCTTCTTCTTGTCCTCGTGCCGCTCGATCCCGAGTTGGATCAGCCGGTCGATCAATTCCGCATAGGCCAGCCCGGACGCGGCCCACAGCTTGGGATACATGCTGATCGCAGTGAATCCCGGCATGGTGTTGATCTCGTTGAGATAAATCCTTCCTGACTTTTTCCTCGAGCCTTTGCCGGACGCAGGCTCTATCAGAAAATCCACGCGAGCCAGGCCGGAGCAGTCCACGGCTTGGAATGCTGCTATCGCTAACTCCTGCACTCTCTTCGTGTCGGCTTTTGAAAGCTTCGCCGGGATGATCAGCTGCGAGCCTTCATCTACATACTTCGCGGTGTAATCGTAGAATTCTTTGCCGGGCACAATTTCGCCGGGTACCGACGCGGTTGGATCGTCGTTGCCCAGAACCGAGCACTCGATCTCGCGGGCCTTCTTCTTTTTTCCGCCGACGCCTTGCTCGATGACAATCTTGCGGTCGAACTTCGCAGCTTCTTCGATCGCTGGGCCAAGCTCCTTGCGGTTGTGCGCCTTGCTGATTCCCACCGATGATCCCAGGTTCGCCGGCTTCACGAATACGGGATACTTTAATTTGCTCTCGACCACTTTCTGAATTTTCTTCCCGCCATTTTTTTTAGAATCGAGCTCCCACGCGCTGCGCAGAATGGTGACGTGTCTCACGATGGGAATTCCGGCGGCGATGAACAGCGACTTCATAATGTCTTTGTCCATCCCCGCAGCCGAGCCCAGGACTCCCGCGCCAACGTAAGCGATGTCGGCCAGTTCGAGGAGGCCTTGAATCGTTCCATCCTCTCCGAACGTCCCGTGCAGCACGGGAAAAATCACATCGACGTTGATGGCGCGATCGCTGGCCCGCCGCGTGAGCGTCGCCTCGCTCTGAAACGGCACCAGGCCGCTCTGCCGGTGGACCGGCTCCGGCGGGACGATCACGGCTTCGCCCCGCGCCAGCACCGCGGCTGCGGGCGTGGTCTCGGGATCGCCGGCGCGCAACTGGCGCGGCTCCAGGACGATCTTGCCTTGCAGCAAGTTTTCCGCGTGTTCCGCGGTCAGCCAGCGCCCGTCTTTGGTAATGCCGATGGGCACGACTTCATATTTATCTTTATTGATTGCGTTGAGAACCGACGCGGCTGAGAGCAGTGACACCTCATGCTCTCCGCTGCGCCCGCCAAACAGAATGCCTACTCGAAGTTTTTTCATGACGTTTCAGTGTGGACGCGGGAGAACTTCCCGTCAATCGCAGGATTGGTACATCAGAACCGGGTTACAGAATCTTTTTCCCAAATGCCGACAACGCCAATTCCACGGCCAGTTCGGCGGTGCGGTTGTGCTCGTCGATCACGGGATTCACTTCGACAATCTCGAAGCTGACCATGCGGCCGTGATCGGCGATGATCTCCATGGCGAGATGGGCTTCTCGATAGGTCGCGCCGCCGCGGACTGGAGTGCCTACGCCGGGCGCGTCCTCGGGATCGATCCAATCCATGTCGAGCGAAATGTGATAGCCGGCGGTGCCGCGCCCGGCCATTCGCAAAGCTTCTTCCATGACGGTGCGCATGCCGCGTTCGTCAATGTCACGCATGGTAAAGACTCCGATGCCAGCGCGGCGCACATTTTCTTTTTCGACGGCATCGATGTCGCGAACGCCCACCAGCACACAATTCTCCGGCTTCACCTTGGGAGAAAAATCGAAGATGTTCGACAACTCTGGCGGCCCCAGTCCCAACAATGCCGCGAGCGGCATGCCATGCACGTTGCCGCTGGGCGAAGTTTCCGGAGTGTTGATGTCAGTGTGCGCGTCGATCCAGATCAGGCCGATGTGCTCTTTATGCCGGCGATAGAACTCCGCCACACCGGACACCGTGCCGGCCGCCATCGAGTGGTCGCCGCCCAACGCCAGTGGAAATTTCCCTGCTTCCAGGGTCTTGACTACGAGTTCCGCATGCTTGGTGCAAGTGGCGGTAATCTCTTTCAAATACTTGGCGTGCGGATCGCCTTCTTTTTTCTGCTCCGGGATGGCGACAGCCACGTTTCCGCCGTCTTCCACCTCGTGACCCAATTCTTCCAGACGCGCTTCAAGCCCCGCGACACGCACAGCCGACGGCCCCATGTCCACGCCCCGCCGCGACTGGCCTAAGTCCAGCGGCACGCCGATCACGCGAATTTTCCTGGGAGAGATATTGGTGGCGCTTGCTGTTGTCATCATGGGCTTCGGGAAATGAGTGATTGACCCATTGCATCAATCACTCAACGCGTCAACGCTTTTCTTACGGGTACAGCCGGTACAACATCCGCGGGAACGGAATCGTTTCGCGCACATGCTCGAGGCCGCATATCCAGGCCACGGCACGCTCAATGCCCATACCGAATCCGCCGTGCGGCACGCTGCCGAACTTGCGCAAGTCGAGATACCACTTGAAAGCTTCTTCCGGCAAGCCGTGCTCATGAATGCGCTGCAGCAGCAACTCGTGCGAAGCCATGCGCTGCGACCCGCCGATGATTTCGCCATAACCTTCGGGCGCGAGAACGTCCACGCACAACGCCAACTCCGGCCGCTGGGGATCGGGCTCCATATAAAACGCCTTCACCTTCGCAGGATAGCGATGCACCATCACCGGCTTGTCGAATTGTGCGGAAAGATAAGTCTCGTCTGGCGAGCCGAGGTCGCCGCCCCACTCAAACTTCGCTTCCAGCGCGCCTTTTGCGTGGCCTTCCCGCAGATTCTTGACCGCATCGTCGTAACTGATCCGTGGAAATGGGGGTTCGATCTTTTCCAGTTTCGAAACGTCGCGACCAATCGTTTGCAAATCGGCGCGACGATGCTCCAGGCAGCGCTTGACGATGAAGCTGATCAGCCCTTCGGCGAGTTGCATCACATCGTCGAGCTCAGCATAAGCAACTTCCGGTTCGACCATCCAGAACTCGGTGAGATGCCGCCGGGTCTTCGATTTCTCCGCACGAAACGTTGGGCCGAAGGAATACACTTTGCCGAGCGCCATCGCCAAGGCTTCCGCGTAAAGCTGCCCGGACTGCGTGAGATACGCCTGTTCCTCGAAATAATCGACAGGAAAGAGCGTGGACGTCCCCTCACATGCTGCCGGAGTAATGATGGGTGGATCGGTCAGCGTGAATCCGCGTTCGTCGAAAAAATCGCGCGCGGCTTTGATGATCTCGGCCCGCACCCGCAGAATCGACGCCTGGCGCTGTGACCGCACCCAGAGATGACGGTGCTCCATCAGGAAGTCGGTGCCGTGCTCTTTGGGCGTGATGGGATAAGGATCGGATTCCGGGACGCGCTGGATGACCTGCACGGCGGCCACGTCGAGTTCGTATCCGCCATGCGCGCGTTTATCGGCGCGAACTTTGCCTTCGACGACCACGCTCGATTCCTGGGTTAGGGTCTTGATCGCTTCGAACACTTCCGGCGCAACCGCGTTTTTGGGGACGACGCCCTGAATCACGCCCGAACCGTCGCGAAACTGCGGAAACAGCAGCTTCCCACTCTCGCGCAGGTTGTAGAGCCAGCCGCGGATCGTAACCGACTGGCCTTCGTGCTTGCCGATTTCTGCGATAGTGGTTACAGGTGAGGACATGGATTGAGTCATTGAATCATTAACGGATTGAATCATTGAGAGGTGGAATCATTGAGTCATTGATTTTACTGTCGGCAACGGCAACGAGTTGCCAATGAGTGAGTGACTCAATCGGTCAATGATTCAATGATTCAATTTCTACGCCGCGTCCAGCTTCTCGAACGTCGCCGCCAATTTCTCCAGCGGATTCACCTTCTCATCGCCTTCCAGTTCCAGCAGCAGCGCCGGAGTCTGCGGTGCTGAGCGCAGCAGTTCCACGGCTTCCTTCCAGTCCACCGTTCCGTCGCCCGGCCACAGATGCGAATCTTTATCTTTTTTGTTGTCGTGAAGGTGCGTCGAACAAATGTGGCCCCGCAAAACCTCAAAGGCTTCGCGCACCGAACCCATCATGTGCGCGTGGCCGACGTCGAAACACACCCCTACATCGTCGAAGTGTGCGCCGCGAATCATCTCCACCAGCTTCTCTGGCGTGGAAAGTTCGTTGGGAATATTCTCCAGCAAAATTCTCACGCCCAGCGGCTTGGCGAATGCTCGCAGGTGCTCGATGGAGGTCATGGCCGCTTCAAATTTCTTCTCGCTGAAGTCCTCGTTGGGCGTGCCCAGATGCTGCACCAGAAACCGAAATGGAATCTGCTCCGCGATTTCGAGCGCGCGCTTGATCTCGTCCATGGCCTCGATTCGCCCGGCGCGATCGGTGGAAGCAATGTTCACCGGAGGAGCGCCCGCGCGGCCCCACTCGTAGTCGGCGTAGAGCGGCGAGTGCACGGAGTTCAGGGGAATTCCGCTGGCGCGAAACCACTCGGCAATTTCCTTGACGTGCTGCTTGCGGTTGGCATAGTCGATGTGCTGGCGCGCGGCAAAAATCTCGACCGCCTGGGCGCCACTATGGGAGAGCCCGTCCAGAAGCCCGGGATGCAACCGCTCCTTGACGTACACGAACGTCGACACCGCTTTCAGCATGCTAAGTCCTTAAGAATGGTTGATTGCTGATTGTTGACTAACAACTCAAGCCGCACGCCTTCGATTTTCAATCAACAATCAAAAATCACCAATCCGTTTTTCAGTATCCCACTGCCTTGCCGTTATTTCTCCCGTCGCTGGCGCCCAGGCGATCGCCGGTTTTCGCGTCAATCTCGATACACTCGGCATCGCTCCAGTAGCCGCCACCTTCTTCGCGCAGGCCGATCTGAACGTGATGGCCCATTTTCTGCAAGGCGCCGATCGTGTCCGGCGAAAACCATTTCTCCACATTCACCACGTCGGGCAACCATTGGTTGTGGAAACGCGGGGCGTTCACCGATTCCTGAATGTTCATTCCGTAATCCACCACGCCCATCAGAACATTGGCGACCGTGGTGATGATCTTCGAACTCCCCGGGGAACCCAACACCAGAAACGGTTTTCCATCGCGCACCACAATCGTCGGCGTCATCGACGACAGCGGACGTTTCCCCGGCCCAATCGCGTTCGCGGCGCCCTGAATCAGGCCGTCCGCATTGGGGACGCCGGGCTTGGCCGAGAAGTCGTCCATTTCGTCGTTCAACAAAAATCCCAGACCCTCGGCCGTGACTTGCGACCCGAACCAGGCGTTGATCGTCGTGGTCACCGCGACCGCGTCGCCATCCGCATCGACCACCGAAAAGTGGGTGGTGTGCTGGCCTTCGTGCATGCCCACGGGCTGCGGATGCGTTGCCGCGTACTGCTCTAATTCATGGAAGACCGCAGGCCGCTTTAGCCCTTTGCTGACGCTCGCATGCGCGGGATCAATCGATTCGCGCCACGCCGCCGCATACTTTTTGTCAATGAGCTGGGCCACGGGAATCTTCGAGAAATCCGGATCGCCCATGAATTCCGCGCGATCGAAAAACGCCCGCCGGAAAGCTTCCGTCGTAAGGTGAATCGATTGCGACGAACGATCTCCGAGCTTCGCCAGGTCGTAGCCCTCCAGAATATTCAGCGCTTCAACCAGAACCGTTCCGCCGGAAGATGGCGGCGGCGCGCTAAGGATTTCGTATCCGCGATACGTCCCCCGGATCGGCTCGCGCTCTTTCACTTCATACTGCGCCAGATCTTCGGCGGTGATGATTCCTCCGCCCTTCTGAATCGCCGCCGCCAGTTCGTGCGCAACCGCGCCGTGATAAAAATCATCGGGCTTCGCCGCAATGCGCTCCAGAGTTCGCGCCAGGTCAGGCTGACGAAAAATATCGCCGGGCTGGTAGTAGTTGCCATCGCGCTGGAAGATGCGCCGCGATTCGGGAAACTTCGCCAGATCGGAATCGCCCTGAAAATCGCGCGCCTCTCCCCAACTCAACGCGTAACCTTCGCGCGCCAACTTGATCGCAGGAGCCATCACCTGCTGCAGGGTCAGCTTGCCGTACTTTTTTTCGGCGAAAACCATGCCGGCAACCGATCCCGGCACGCCGATCGACTTGTATCCGATCTCGCTGGCGCCTTCGATGACATTGCCCCGAGCGTCCAAATACATGTCGGGCTTCGCGGCCGCCGGAGCTTTTTCCCGGTAGTCGACAAAGTGGGCCTTGCCATCGGCCATGCGGATTAGCATGAAACCGCCGCCGCCCAGATTTCCCGCCGCCGGATGCACCACCGCCAGCGCAAATCCCGTAGCCACCGCGGCATCCACCGCATTGCCGCCCGCCTGCATGATCCCAACCCCGGCCTGCGAAGCCAGTTCATGCACGCTGACCACAATCGCGTGCTGCGCATGGACCGGGTAATTAGCAGCGCTGGCGAACGGCGCCCACACGGCTACCGCCGCCATCTGCAGCCACATCCATGATTTATGCGGAGATCGCATGCAGTCGAGGTTTTCCAAAGACCAAGCCGAACTCTGAGGCTAGCCGACCGCAGCAGGAGAGTCAAATCTGGCTACAGCCTATGACAGCCTATGTGGAGCGGCACTCCTGCCCGCCAACTCTATCCCCAAAGCCGAAACTCAACCCCTCCTCTTCTTTCTGCTGGGAGCACCGATCTTCGCCGAAGTTTTCCTCTTCCCAAATTTCTTTCCTGACACCTTCGCCGCCACCATCTCATACGACAGCCGGATCAACTCCTTCAATTCATCCGTGTGCAGAGCGTCCAGCCGGTCCAATATCACCCACTTATATCTCCCGACGTACGGCGCGGGATGAATATCCTCGCGCTCGATCAATTCCGCGAATGCCTCAGGGGTGCACTTGAAGCACACCCGCAGATCATCGAGGCCGACGATGGTAAAGATCTTTCCGCCCACCTTCTTGCCCACCTTGAAGCAGAGCGCGTCACCCCACTGCAGCTTCTCGACCGCGTGCGGGAAGGATAGGCAGTGGGCGCGAATGGTATCCACGTTCATCGGTTGTACAGCGTATCGGAGAATCGTCCAATCGGCGTTTCCGCTGAGGCGATGGCTTTTCTGACGATCTCGTCTCCGACGCGAAAGTCACACTCCGTCCTCAGCTTCCGCACCAGACCCCATATGTCTTCGGCATACCCTTCTAGGCAAAGCCGTGCAAGCAGCCGCACCGTGCCATATAGGGTTAAGCCCTGTCTTACACCGATCTCCCGAGCCTTTCGTTCATCGACGAGGAAGAACTCAGCTCCTCGTTCCTGAGCCTGGATCAGGGCTTCGGCCTCACCAGCGTCGAGCTCTGCGGTTAACAATTGAAAGTTTGTCTCGTCCTTGCACATGCATCTTTGGAAGAGACCGGCTTCGAATAGCTTGTTCAGACGATATCGGGATCGATGTTTCCTGTTGAATTCAATCCGAACGCTGCGAGGCACATAGACAACATCGAAGTAGAGAGCCAGCTCGGAGGCGAGATTAAGGTGGACAAGGCAAATCAGACAGGAGCTATCGATGATCGCGATCCGCATTATTGCTTCTTGGAGAGAGCCGCGAGCAGGAATAGGCCCAGCCCGATCGCCACCAGCGCACCGATCGTTTGCGTCTTCTCCTTGCCCAACCGTTTCTCGTAGAGAAACTTAACAACGTCGGCTTCTACCTGACCCGTACTCAATGGAGAAAACCTAAACAGGGGCAGCCCGCTGAGAGCAGAGGGTACGGTGATATCCTCCCTGACGACCTGAACTATGAGTTTCCCCTTTGACAGGGCGTAGTTTAATTCGCCCGCCACGGCTGGTCCAAGGTTTCCGGTGATGATCGCAAGAACACAATCAGACTGGTCGATGGCCCTGCGGACTTGTTCGCCAACGGCCTTTCCTGCGCCGTTGCGGTTCGGTACGGAGACATGCATTCCGTAGGAAGTCGCCAGCGTCTGCAAACGCCATGCCGCAACCTGTTCGTCGGCGCCTGAGCCATAGCTCAGAAAGACTTTGAAAGACATCTCAATTAGATTTTACGCCCCACTGTCTACAACTGGAATCCTTTGTAGCGAACTCTGGGGCGGTCTAAGTTCTTGATCACGGTTACTTTGCTATAGGCCACGTGGAAGCCGAGGCGCTCGCAGTTACGCTGCGAGGTTGTTCCGCCGCGGGTGACCACGACTGCGTACTCGCATCCCGCCTCGGCTGCAGCCGCCATGCGGGCATGCAGCAGAGCTGTCTGCAGGCCGCGACCGCGAAAGCCTTCCAGCGTTCCTGCTCCGCATAACGCGAACACGCGATGTTCGCTGATCGTCAGGCCGGCGGCGCAAGCGACAATTCGGCCGTCGATACTGGCCTTGAAGGCAACACCACCTTCCATCTTATAGATGGGAGCGAGCAGCCCGCCGTAAGCCGCCGGCGCGCCCTCCGGAAAGAAAGCGCGCTCCACAATGGCCGACAATTCTTCCGCTTCCTCGGGCTGGCTGCGGCGAATCTCACATCTCGCCGGAGGAGCAGGAAACTCTTTGTCCGGATCGAGCTTGCGGTAAAGAACATTATTCAGTTCGGCGATGCCATACGCGCGCGACTTGAACATCTCAAATACCGTTTCCTCATGCAGCGGACACAAGTCCACTTGCGACGGAGCCTTGCGAGCGCGATAAAACTGCTCCACGCGATGTAAATCTTCCGACGTGAACAGACGGTCGAGTCCAACCCCGGTCGCGCGTCCGATGGGCGATCCCAGGCCAGCGAAGATCATGTGGCCGCCGCAAATCTCTTCCTCCGCTGCTCCAATCTCCGGCCGCGTCTTCTGAAACAGGCGCGCATAGAATACCTGCGGCATCTCCTCCACCGACTCGAGTCGGCGAGCGAATGCCTTATCCACGAATTGCATGTGGTCATCCTTTCTGGTTGTGAGAACGGCAAACAGAGAAGAGCGACCGCGCACACTTCCGCGCGTGTTTCGCTTCAGCGCAGCAGCCAGCGGAATTAAAGGACGGCAGTCATAAGGTAGGGAGACAGGCTATCGCAGCGCAGAAGGGTTTTCAAGAATCGATGGTATTTGTGGCGTCCCCACTTCTCGCAAAGGGCGCGAGAAATGGGGCACCCAAATCAATCTAAGTCTCAGTTCGTCCAGCTGAAGGCTGACGGCTGATAGCTGAGAGCTGCTTTCCTCACACTTGTTGCCGCGCTTCTCCCAGCGGAACCTGCACGTCCATTTTTTTCTTGCTGCGGAAGATGGTGATTTTCACGGTGTCTCCGGCGCGGTGGTCGTTCATCATCTGGGCCAGGTCGTCTTCGTCGGTAACCTTTTCGCCGTCGATGGCTACGATCAGGTCGCCGCCCAGCATGATGAGACTGTTGCCGAGGTATGCGCGCTGGTCACCGCCGCGCAGGCCAGCCAGATCGGCCGATCCGCCGGGGGTTACCTGCAGAATCAGCAGACCGTAATCCGCGGGCAATCCAATTTCATCGGCCAGTTCCGGGCTGATCGGAATGGTGCGTACACCCAACGCTGGTCTCCGCACACGGCCCAGCGTCATCAGGTCATTCAGCACAGCTTTCGCGGTGTTGATGGGAATGGCGAATCCGATGCCGGCGTTCTGGTTCACGCTGGAAAGAATCATGGTATTGATGCCGATAACTTCTCCGTGCCAGTTCATCAGCGGACCGCCCGAGTTGCCGGGATTGATCGCGGCGTCGGTCTGAATCGCTTCATCGATGGTCGCGCCGTTGGGCTCGCGCACCGGGCGAATCGAGCTTACGATTCCCCGCGTCATGGTCCCGGCTAGCCCAAACGGATTGCCAATGGCATACACCTTCTGCCCCACCTGCAGGTTGTGCGAATCACCCAGCACTGCCGGAACCAAGTCGGTGGCCTTGATTTGAATCACCGCCAGATCATGCGCCGGATCGGTGCCGATCACCGTGGCTTTGTACTTCTTGCGATTGTGCAAGGTAACTTCCACTTGCCGCGCCTCGGCGATGACATGGTAGTTGGTGAGAATGTGCCCGTCCTTGTCGATCACGAAGCCGGAGCCCTGGCCCTCCTGAGGCACCAACCCGTAGAAGAAGTCAAACGTCATGGCCCGCGAAGTGACGTTCACCACCGAAGGGATATTCTTCTTGTAGACGGAGATATTGTTCTGCTCTTCGCTGTCGAGCTGTTCCCCGCCCGCCGCTTCCGTGATCTCGACGCTCGCCGGCTGGCTGAACCAGTTCGAGGGATGCAGCGCGCTGGCACGGGAATTCGACCGCCAGGTCGTGAAATAGAAGAACGCGCCGGCAATCGCCAGCGCCAAAATCAGGGGCCGCATGAGTCTCATGATTTCAAACCACCTACGAGTAGATACGATATCCGGGGGCCGAAAGGTCCCGCAGATTTCATTCTAATCAATGCGGGGGAACAATGCCGGGCCTGGCGGGCGGGCGGTGAGGTCCCAATTGTCATCGCGAGCACGGTGTCGTATAGTCGCCGCTGTTCTGAACCAACCGAACTCTCGATGCTGCAGAATCGTCCCAACCTCCTCAAACTTCTGATCGCGAGTTGCTGCACGCTGGTCGCTGAACTTGCATTGATTCGCTGGCTCTCCACGGAAGTGCGGATTTTCGCTTACGCCAAGAATCTGGCTTTGCTGCTTTGCTTTCTTGGCTTTGGGGTAGGCTGCGCGCTGGCGTCGCAGCGAGTCTGGTGAAGGAGAGGCATTCAGGCTCTGCTGGCTCTTATCTTGCTCGTCCGAAATCCCTGGACGCCGTCGATGTTTGAAGGACTTTCACAGACCCTGGGCGCCGGGCAGGACACGGCGATTTGGTTTGCGGGAACCGCGCGAAATTGGCCAAACTTTATCTTGGCGGCTGCGATCGTCGGAATTCTGTTTTTCCTGTTGACGTTAGTCTTTATCCCGCTGGGACAAGTTGTAAGTCGGGAGCTGGATTCTGCCCCCAGCCGGTTGACGGCTTACTCCTGGAATCTTGGCGCAAGCCTTTTGGGCATTGCGATGTTTTCCGCCATTAGCTTCCTGGAGTTGCCTCCGGCTTTCTGGTTCGGCTCGATCTTGCTTGGATTTGCCATCCTGCAGGATGGATGGAAGTGGCGGATTACTGTGGCTGTGCTGATCGTGCCGGCGGTCATTCTGCTGCATGAGAAGGCCGATCCGGATCACTTCAGCATCTGGACTCCGTATCAGCAGGTCGAGGTGCAGCGCGACTACTTTAAGAACGGCGATTGGAAAGCGACAACCATCGACGTGAACCATGTGGGCCATCAAACGATCGTCGACCTTTCCACGGAGTTTCTCAGCCGGCATCCGGGCCTTCTGCAGGTGCCGGCGGAGGATAGCCCTTACAATCTTCCTTTTCGCTTCACGGTGGCGAGCCCCAGCGTCCTTGTCGTTGGAGCGGGTAGCGGCAACGATGTGGCCGGAGCGATTCGGGATAATAGCCGGTCCATTGATGCGGTGGAAATCGATCCTGCGATTCTTAGGCTCGGCCGAACGCATCCCGAAAAGCCTTACGAATCTTCGACTGTCACGGCTCATCTGGGGGATGCGCGCACGTTCATGAGACGCACCGGCAAGCGCTACGATCTTGTGCTTTTCGGGCTTCTGGACTCACACACGCAGCAGTCTGAGTATGCCAACATGCGGATCGACAACTACGTATACACCGAGGAGTCGCTGCGTGAGGCTCGAGGGCTCCTGTCTCCGAACGGGGTTCTGTTCCTGAAATTTCAGGTGGATCGCGACTGGCTCGGGCAAAGACTGAATACGCTGTTGACTCGTGCGTTCGGCAAAACGCCGGTGGTTTTCGCCGCCGAACCCGGCTATGGCGCCGGGGGCGTTTGCTTTGTGATCTCACCGGGTGAACAGGTCGAGAAAACCATTGCCGAGGATCCCCAGTTACGAGCGTTCGTGGCACAGCAGGCACGAAGCTTCGATCACGAGCAGCCTGTTCCGCTTACTACCGACGATTGGCCCTACCTGTACCAGAGGAAGAAAAGCATCCCCGTCGTTTTCCTGACCCTGAGTTTGCTGGTAGTCGGCCTGGCTCTCGGCTATCGCCGCACGATCTCGACGCAAGCCGTTTCAACCGAGCATGCAGGCCAGCCCTCTATGTTTTTCTTCGCGATGGGAGCTGGATTCCTCCTATTGGAGACCCAGACCGTAAGCCGGTTGGCGTTATTTTTCGGGACCACGTGGCAAGTGAACGGCGTGGCAATCGGATCGGTGCTCGCCGCCCTGATGCTCGCTATTCTCGTGATCGAGAAATACGGCCCAAGGTTGAATCGATGGTGGATTCTGGTCGGCCTGCTGGTCGCTCTGATTTCTGTTTATGTCGTACCTTTCCATCGCATTCCCGGTTCCATCGTTGCGGTGGGTTCGGTGGCCGCGATTCTCTTTGCTATACCAGTTTTCTTCGCGGGCTTGCTTTTCGCGCGGGAATTCCGTTTCGCTCAATCACCGAGCGCGGCCCTGGCGGCGAACATGATGGGCGCGGTGGCCGGTGGATTGATGGAAAATCTATCGCTGGTCGTCGGCCTCCGGGCGTTGTTATTGATAGCGGCTTTATTTTATCTCGTTGCGGGGCTCGGGCTGCGCGGCACATCCCGTTCCGGTGCGGTTTCCAGTTCGACGGAGTTACCGGGAACAACGCTCTTGTGACGGAGGGGTCGAGATATCCGACCTTGGCTAAGAACGTCGAAGAACGCGCTGGCGATCGCCAGCGCCAGAATCAAGGGCCGCATGAGGTTCATGACTTCAAACCACCTAAGGGTAGATACGATGTCTGGGAGCCGAAAAAGGTCCCGGAAACTTCATTCTAAACAATCCCCGATTGCAGGGCACGTCGCGCTTCGAGGGTGCGCGGCGAGAGGCAGTCAACGGGTACCTCGCCGAAAAAAATCATTTCCGGAAGGAATCGACCTGGGGTAAAATACTGCGGTTTCCGAAATCCACGAGGAAGTTCCCGAGGCGAAGTTTGCGCTCGGAGCCCCACTTCCTCCTCCTCGCCTTCCCTGAGGCGACTGGTTCTAATTGGTGACTCGCGGCGCACAGGCTGTTCTGCGCCAAAACAATTCACGTCCAATAAACCGGAGGATATTTTATGAATTTTCTGAAAGCGAGCAGCGTCACGTTGATCTTTGCCGCAATCGTGGCTGGCGGTCCAGCGGCCCGGGCCACATGCA
>Ga0210383_10000274_pt1 | contig 50054 bp, 38 predicted proteins | sample IncBWC14OmetaG_FD_160072 | JGI IMG/M metagenome (GOLD analysis project Ga0210383, IMG submission 160072) | Forest soil microbial communities from Barre Woods Harvard Forest LTER site, Petersham, Massachusetts, United States - Inc-BW-C-14-O ...
AGATCGTTGCCTGATGCACATCCATCCCAATATACTTGGCGTCATTCATGAGGGCGCTCCTTGTTGTAGGTTGAGATGCGAACGATCAAAATCTACTTCAAGCGGGCGCCCTTTTATAATGCGTTTACCAGGAACTAGCTTCGTTCGCTTCAGCGCCGATGTGGAAAGAGATCATGATTTGGACTGTTATTCGTGCCGCAGTGCGACCATCGGATCAACTCGCGTCGCGCGCCGCGCAGGGATATGGCACGCGAGCAGAGCCACAACCGCCAGTAGCAGCCCGACAGAGGCAAAAGTAATCACATCGGTCTCACTGACGCCAAAGAGTTGCGCCTTGAGCAAGCGCGTGAATGCCACAGCGAGCGCCGTGCCCACGATGAGGCCCGCCAGTGTGAGCCGGAATCCCTGGCCAAGAACGAGGCCGTAGATACCTCCCTTCTCCGCGCCGAGCGCCATGCGGATCCCGATTTCCCGCGCGCGTTGCCGTGTGCTGTAAGCCACGACGCCATAGATGCCGACGGCGGCGAGCAGCATGGCAAGAAGACCGAACGAGCCGGCAAACGTAGCCGCGACGCGTCCAAAAAGTGTGCCGAGCTGCATGGTGACGGAAAGCGGATTCACATTGAACAGCGGCAACTCCCGATTGAGCTGATGGATGGTCTCTTCCACAGAAGAAGCCATGGCACGCGGATCGCCAGTTGTGCGGAGGTGAATGGTGGTGTCATGTGTCGGGCTATAGGCCTGGTAACTCGGAAAATAGATGACAGGCTCGGTCGGGTAGGTGAGCAAGCGGTATTTGGCATTGCGCGCTACTCCAACGATGGTGAACCGATCACCCCAGTCCGTCACCTGTTTGCCGATAGCGTCTTCACCCGGCCAATAGCGATCGACAAAGGCCTGGTTGACGACGGCAACGAGTTGCGAATCTGGCGTATCCGCTTCGGTGAATTCACGGCCCGAAATCACGGACGTGCGCAGAGTGCGAAAGTAATTCGGCCCGACGATCGCTCGGCTGATCTCCATCGATTCGTGCGGTTGCGGCACGTAGCCTTCAAGCTGCAGATAGTCGGTGTGGATGCTGAAGCTCAGCGGTGAAAAATCAGCCAAGGTCACGGATTCGACCCCGGGAAGCGCCGACAGCCTGTCGAGCACCTGCCGGTTGAACGCCACACCCGTCGCGCGCGTGTAACCAGCCGGCGAGAGTTCATAAGAGGCAAGCAGCAGATGACTTGCTTCGAATCCCGGATCCGATTGCTGTGCTTTCTGAAGGCTGCGGGTAAAGAGTCCCGCGCAGACCAAGAGAACGAGCGAGAGTGAAATCTGTGCCACCACCAGGCCGCTCAAGAGACGACCCTTGTGCAAAGTAAGCGAGACGCTAGTCGCTTCCTCCTTGAGAACAGATTGCACCGGCAGGCTCGAAGACCGCAGGGCCGGAACAATACCAAAGAGGATCGCAGCGAGGATGGAAACCGCAATCGTCACGAAAAGCACGCGTTGATCGACGTGCGCGTCGTTTGTCAGCGGAAGAGAGCTGGGCGGAAAGAAAGCGACGAGGCTGCGCGAGGTACACATCGTAATCACTATGGCGGCAGTACCACCGAGCAGACCAAGCAGCAGGCTCTCGATCAAAAACTGCCGGATGATCTGTTTGCGTGAAGCGCCCATTCCCAGCCGGATGGCAATCTCCCGGCGGCGTCCGACCGAACGCACCAACAGGAGACTCGCAACATTGGCGCAGGCCAGCAGGAGCAGGACCACGGCGAGCCCCAGCAACATGGGAAGAATCTTGTAGAGATATCCGTTGATGCCGAAGGGAGAACGCCAAAGCGGGTCGAGAGAAATCTCGTTCGGACTATCCCGGTGATCCTCCGGGAACCGCTCGGCGATTCCCCGCATGAGCAGGTTGAGTTCGGCCTGCGCCTGATTCTTCGTGACACCCGGGCGAAGCTTTCCGAGCACGTTCAGCCAGAAAATGCCGCGATAATCGGGACGGTTAAAACCCCAAACATCACGATCCATCGAGACAGGAATCCACAGTTCGGTGCGAAGGCCGGGCGCGCAGCCCGTGAAATCCCGCGGGGCTACCCCAATAACGGAGTAGGGATGGCGATTGATCTGAATCGTCTTGCCAACGATTTGCGGATCGCCCGCGAAGTGGTTCTGCCAGACGGTGTAACCGATGACGATCACTGCAGCGCCGGCGCGCGGCGTTCCTTCTTCGGGAAGAAAAGTGCGGCCGAGAATCGCGTGGACGCCGAGAACATCAAAATAATTGGCGGTGGTCAGGGCGCCGTAGATGCGCTCGGGCTTTGCGGCGCCCGTGAGAGACATGTAGTCATCGTGATAGCCGAGAAGCCCGGAAAAAGTTTGAGTGCGCTCGCTGAGGTCATGAAGATCGGGATAAGAAAATGGCGGGGTGGGATGATCGCTGCGATCGCCGCGCATGACGGTGACAAGGTCGCTCGTGTGAGCGACTCCCGGAATCGGGTTCAGCAAGGTAGCGCTGATCCAACTGAGCACAGTGGTATTGGCGGCGATGCCGAGCGCCAGTGTAAGAACGACGATGGCGGTAAATCCTGCATTCTTGCGAGACATCCGGAGCGCGAAGCGACAGTCTCGTACCAGCGCGTCGAGCCATGCTCCCGCCCGTGCGTCTCTCACCTGTTCCTTCACCTGCTCGACGCCTCCCAACTCGATGCGCGCTTCTCGTTCCGCTTCATCTGGCTTCATGCCTGATCGCAGCTTCTCTTCGATCAACAAATCAAGGTGAGCGCTCACTTCCGCCGCAATGTCCAGTTCGTCTTTCTGCTTGCCGGTAACATTCCGGAAGAAACTGACCGCGCGAGAAAGCCAGCGTAACTTTCGCTTCTTCGTCACGACGCCTCCAGAGCCCGCGAGATCCCAAGCACAATCCGCTCCCACTTCGCGGTTTCCTCCTCCAACTGTTTCACTCCCGCCTTCGTCAGCCGGTAGTACTTTGCCTTGCGGTTGGTTTCGGACTCTCCCCATGCCGAACTGATCCAGCCTTCTTCCTGCATCCGGCGTAGCGCGGGAAATAATGATCCGGACTTCACCACAAACGTGCCTTGCGTTATCTGTTCAATCCTGCGAGAGATTCCGAGGCCATGCATTTCACCCAAGCGCAGGGCTTTGAGGATCACCATGTCCAGCGTCCCTTGCAGAAGATTGGTTTGTTCCGGACTCAAGACTCCCTCCTGTAGAGATTCTACTGAAAGGCTAGACCTTCCCCTGTAGAATGTCAACGGGTCGCAGGTCGAATATACGGAAATGACGGGGTCCGATCACTCCGTCATCTGCTCATCGTCACCGCAGCATGATGAAGCATCCGGAGTTCGACCAGATGGTTGCGCTTGCGGAGCGGCTCCGACTGGAATTGGATTCCTCCGACCGCAAGAACCTGGTCGGTAGTCGGATAACTCCCGATAAGTCGGATTACCGGACAAGTGGAAATTTCAAGGGAACTTTCACTCTCGCGCCCCGGTGTGCCCCCCGGCACACTACCGGCTCCAAATCGAAAACTCGACCGCCGGTCATTCCGCTCGACGAACAAGCTCACTTAGTTTTATGCCTAGCGCGAGCCAGAACGTAAGCGACTTCGATTCCAACGCTCACTTTACCCAATTCAATGCAGCCTCCCAGCCATACGGTGTCGCCGGTCGCCCGCGCCGCACCAATCGCCGCTTTCACTATACCCTGACCTTCGATTAGACTCGGACCATGCAAGATTGGAATCTTCGGCACGAGTCCATCAAAGCCGGGCTTTCGTTATTGGTCGCTCTTGTTACTTTGGCCATCGGCTGGGTGATAGGACAGCGGTTAACGTACCGATGGAATATCCGCCAGAAGCGGCGGGAATTTCAGCTGTCGGCAACCCAGCAGTTTTATGCAGCATACGGCGAGTTCTTCGCTGTATGGAAGTTGTGGAACCGCTTAGAACCCGAGGATAAATTGCGAGAGGAACGCCGATGGGAACTTCATAAACGCGCAGCGGCGGCGGAGGCAATCATCGAAGGTACTCTGGTTAAGCTCGCGAGTGAACTTGCCCTCGACGGGCCGCAGCTAACGACTTTGGGAAGGTTTAGACAATCGTTTCAGCAGCTAAGACAAGCGATTCGCAAGAATCGCGCGTTGGATTGGACCTACGCGGAGCATCCTGAATACAAGGCCTTCAAGGAACTTGCCACACGCGTGGCCGCGCTACTAAGTGCCGATTGGTGGAGCAAGCCACCGACTGATGAACGAGCCGCCAATCAGCTGATTGAGATCACGTCCAATAGCTGGGAGAAAAATTGGACGAAGCCCGATCCAAGTCACAGTTAAGAACGACGGGCTGGGCGAGTGTTAAAGAACCAGGATCGAAGAATTCATTAGAGGGTTCAGGTACGCGGCTTTTCGGACTCCCACTGTTGAGAACTTGCTTCAAAGAGCGCTAATTCCCCGCGCGGTCAAAGCACCAACTTAATACTTTCCTTTATTTCGTCGTCCGTCAGGACATCCAGTTTGAAAGGTTCTCCGTGTTTATGCGTTTGGATTATGTGAAGAAGCTGAACTTGTGTATAGCACTTTATGAGAGACATAACTCTTCCCTGCATAAATTTAAATTGGTCGCGTGAATCCCCCGACCACTGTTTAAGCGATAGATTCAACGCTCGGCGTACTTCAAATACAGCAGCGTCGGCGGCTTGCAAAACTTGGCATTCTCTATCGTCGTCCATCGAAAAAGTCGCCATGTATTCTGCCGCGTTAGGATTGGTGAGTTTTAGATTAAGAAAGGCTTGATTTGGCTCGCATTCAGCGTCCTCCTGCCAATTTGAACGTTCTGCCTCAAATTCCTTGCATGGACCACCTCAAGCAAAGTGGCAGCATCACGTCTGTTGGGAATGTGATTACTCTCGCAGGATCGCGCGAAGAGACCGGAGCTGCGTGCGAAACCTGCGCTGCTCCTCACGTACGGCTTTCGAATAGCGCCCATGCTTGAATGGACCCATGCGTGACCGCTCCCGGCCTTCGGGTGTCTTGGGACCGGTTCTCAGGCCACAATAGCGCCGGTGGTGTACAGGAAATAAGCCTGGTCACGGGCAGCGTCGCTTGGCGGCTCGGCCTTCGGCGCTATGGGCACGGGCATTTGAGTCTTACCGACAGTCACAGCAGCGGGCGCTGGGGCCGAGATGGCAGCGGGAATTATCTCGACGCGCTCGGCGACGGTGGAATTGTCCGGCGAATCAATCGCTGGTGCATCAATCGCTGTGGCGGGCACGGGGAACACGCGGGCCGCACGGGCAAGCAACTGGGCGTCGGTCATGCTGCCTAACAATTCAGCCAGCCGGGCGTCAATCTCGGCCTCGGTCATATTTGCGATTCCGATGGACGAACCGCCTGGGCCGGACAACTCGATGGAGGAGGGCGGTTTTCCTTCAACGTAGCTGAGCGCCAATTCCTGGTGACGCGCACTTCCGGCAATCGCCTTCTTGAAACATGTTTTGGCCAGCAGCTCGGCGTTCGATTCGCCCGACGGACCGACCTCGGCCAGTAAGCTGCGCATTGCGTCGCTGAATTTTGCAGTTCTCGGGCGGCCCGCAGGGTTCGGCGATTTTTGGCCGGGCTTGAAGCGGGTGCGCTTGCCGATTTCCGCGAGACGATCAGCGCGAGTGGGCTTGCCAGTTTTGCGCCTGTTTTCGGCTCGCTGGGACGAAGAGGTGTTTTCCTCGTCAATCATGTGTTTGCCCCACATGCTGCACAATTCTGGTGGCAACCTCACATCGCAGCCGCTCCCACTCGGCGCGAACACGAGGCTCCGGTTTTGCTGGGTTCCGTGAAGGAGATAACGCGAAGCGAGGCGAGGCGGAGGCTGCGGGAGCTTATAGCGGCGACAGGCATCAACAGCCGCGAGTACGTGATTCCCTCGGTCGAAACCTTTGCCCGGCACGTTGAACGGTGGGAACAAAATTACGTAATTCGAATGAAGCCAAGCAATCAGGCCACGATGCGATACCACCTCAACACCTATTTGCTCAAAAAGTGGGGCAAGGTACCGGTGGAGAACATCACGGCTGAGAAGGTCAACGAGTGGTTGGGTGAGCCGGAATTGAAGCATCTCTCGCCTGAGACCATTCGCGGAATCATCCGCACGCTGCAACTCGCTTTGGGCGTGCGATTCGGAAAACGAAAAATTCACTACCCATCGAGCGTCAACGAGGAGGAAGAAACGCGATGCTACAGTTCCACGGAAATCACGGCCATGCTCTCAACCGCTACCGGCCAGTATCGGCTTCTCTACACGCTGGCAGCGGAGACGGGAATGCGTGCCGGGGAATTGTACGGGTTGTACGTGGAGGACATTGATTTTGAACGCCACGTCGTTCACGTCCGACGCAGCATGTGGAACGGGCAGGAGCAAAGTCCGAAAACCCACAATTCGCGCCGGTCAGTGGACATTCAACCCTACGTTTCTGAAATGCTGAAGCAACACCTTGCCGGTCGGGAAAGCGGGCTTGTGTTCTTGTCGCGACGCAAGACTCCACTCCGCAACGCAACGGTGCTGAACAAGCATTTGCATCCACCGCTACGTAAGCTAAAATTAGGCATCGGTGGAATGCACGCCTTCCGTCACTTCCGCGTATCCTATCTCGTGCAAAACGAGACGCCACTCGAAATCATCAAGCGATGGATTGGGCACGGCTCAGAGGAAATGATTCGCCACTACACGCACCTGCATCCGACGTACAGAAAAGACGTAATGGCGCGAATTCCCGCTGTGTTTGCCCCCATTGCCCCCGATTTGGCGCTGGCGGGTTAAACTAAGTACAATGTTGTCAGGCTAATGGGAGGTCGTCCAATTGGTAGGACTCCAGACTCTGACTCTGGCTATCCTGGTTCGAGTCCAGGCCTCCCAGCCAAACATTTTCAACAATTAGCCCTGCTGTCGCGAGTTCTCCCTCCAGACGGGAACCACTGGAAACAAAAATCATCAGGACACAGGCGGTATTATCTCCTCCTATCAAGGACTTGTTGACGTTACCTATGTTCTGTCTTTCAGGAAATTACCCTCTTTCAATTCGGTGAACGCCTGCTGTAGCTGCTCCTGTGTGTTCATCACGATGGGACCGTACCATGCAACAGGCTCCTCAAGCGGTTTTCCTGAGACGAGCAGAAATCGAATTCCGTCCTCGCCCGCCTGCACCGTAACTTCATCCCCGCGATCAAACAGTATGAGCGAGCGGTTATCTGCCTCCACCGGAGGATTTGTGTCCGCCCATTGAATCGCCTCAGTCGGTACGGCGAGTGGACCCGACGCATTACAGAATTTTCCGCTCCCTGCAAAAACGTAAGCGAAGGCATGACGAGTGGTCTCGACCGGAAGAGTCTTCCTCCGACCCGGAGAAACCGACACATCCAGATAGATCGGATCGGCCGCGATCCCGTCTACCGGGCCAGTCTTGCCCCAGAAACTCCCGCAGACGACGCGAACGTGAGTGCCGTCGTCATCGGTGATCTGTGGAATATTGGTTTCTTTCACTTCCTGGTAGCGGGGCGCGGTCATTTTTAGTGTCGACGGAAGATTAGCCCACAACTGGAACCCGTGCATGCGCCCACCCGCGTCGCCCTTGGGCATCTCTTGATGAATGATTCCGCTTCCCGCGGTCATCCACTGCACGTCGCCCGAAGATATGACCCCGCGATTGCCCATGCTGTCGCCATGCTCCACGGTTCCGGCAAGCACATAGGTGATCGTCTCGATGCCCCGGTGCGGATGCCACGGAAACCCTGCCAAATAGTCTTCGGGAACATCATTCCGGAAATCATCGAGCAGCAGGAACGGGTCGAAGTCATTTGTGGCTCCGAAACCGAACGCTCGTCGGAGATGCACGCCGGCCCCTTCGAGGGTTGGCTTGGATTTTATGACACGCTTAATCGGTCGGATTGACATGTTCCCCTCCAGTTCAGTTGAGACACTTCGTACCCCCGCGCAGAATCCTCAGGCAAGGTTGTCCGGCATTTTGCCCACCGGGTCCTTCATGTATTTCCATAGACCGGTACGGCCGCGCCATGAACGAGTTTCGCGTCATCGGAGCACAAAAATAGGATGACTCGTGCAATCTCCTCGGGTTTTGGCCACTTTGCAAAGTCCGCACTCGGCATTGCTTTGCGATTCGCTTCTGTATCGATAATGCTGGGAACTATGGAATTTGCCCGCACGTTCGTCCCTCGAAGGTCCGCCGCCAGTGAATCCATCATGGCCACGGCCGCGGCCTTCGACGCAACGTAAGCGGCTGCGCCAGCAGCATGATCGAACGCCGCTCTTGAGGCGACATTGAGAATCGTGCCGTTCCCCTGTTTCAGCATCACCGGCACAACCACGCGCGACAAAACGAACATGGCGCGCAAATTAAGCGCGAGCATCTTTTCGAATACTTTGGAATCAAGCTCCCAAAGTGGTGTTCCACCCGCGTAGCCGCCCACGGCATTGACCAACACGTCGAGACGTCCGTGATCCGCAAGCACCTTCGCAGCGAGCTGGCGGACCGCAGTTTCATCCGTGGCATCGACCTTGTGGCCTTCGAGGAATGAGCCACGCGCACCGCTAGCGTTCTTAAGGGCGACAAACTCGTCCTCACGCTGATAGGTGACGATCACGTGAGCGAGTTCGCCGAGGAATGCCAGGCTCACCGCCCGACCTAGCCCGCCCGTGCCTCCCACAATCAACACGATCTTACTCGCGAATCTTTCTGCCATTGGTGTTCTTACACCTCTTGATTTCTCGGACACGGCGTTTCACAAAAACCGATTATGCGCCCCGTATGGTCATTCGCGCTAACGCAGGAGATTGACCTTGGCGAGATCGATGATTTCATCGCCTCGCCCGCTCATAACTGCCTTGAGTGTGAAAAGGCTGAAGCCTTTTACCTGCTCAAGAGTGATTGTGGGCGGCATCGATAGCTCCTGCCGGCTGACGGGAACTTGGACGAGCGCAGGTCCGTCGTGCCGCAAAGCTTCGGCGATCTTCGGTCGAACCTCATCGGCGGACTCCGCCGTCAATCCCAAGACACCGGCGGCTTCGGCCATTTTAGCGAAGTCCGGGTTCTCCAGATCGGTCCCGAAATCGACGATTCCTGCCGCCTTCATTTCCAACTCCACGAAAGCTAGGGAATCGTTCTTGAACACCACTATTTTGACCGGGGTCTTCAATTGCCGAAGCGATAGCAGATCGCCCATTAGCATCGCAAGGCCGCCGTCGCCCGATAGCGTAACCACTTGACGACCCGGATAAGTGGCCTGCGCGCCGATCGCTTGCGGAAGGGCATTCGCCATGGACCCATGGTTGAACGAGCCCAACAACCGGCGCTTGCCATTCATCGTCAGGTAGCGTGCGGCCCACACCGTAGGGGTGCCGACGTCGCAGGTGAAAATGGCATCCTCAGCCGCAAGCTCATCGAGCATTCTCACGGCATATTGAGGATGGATCGGCGTCTTTCCGGAGCCCGGCGTCGCAAGTTCATCCAGGCCCTTCCGCGTTTTTCGATAATGTTCGACGGAAGTCCTCAAATGCTCGTCGCTCGTGTTTTGCTCCAATTTTGGCAAGAGCGCGCCAAGCGTCGTTTTTATGTCGCCCACAAATCCGTAGTCCACCTTAGTGCGTCGCCCCAGTTGTTCTCCACGGACATCGATCTGGACGATGGTGGCATCTTTGGGGAAGAACTGTTGATAGGGAAAGTCCGTTCCCAGCATCAACAGCAAATCGCAGTTCATCATCGCGTGGTGGCCCGAAGAGAATCCGAGCAAGCCGGTCAAACCAACGTCGAAGGGATTCTTGTACTCGATGAACTCTTTTCCCCGCAGCGCATGCACAATCGGGGCGTTCAATTTGCCCGCCAGGGCGATCAGTTCCGTATGAGCGCCCGCACACCCGGCTCCGCCAAAGATGGTGATCTTTTTCGAGTCATTCAGGACCCTCGCCAAGCTCTCGATCTCCTGCTCCGACGGACGCACCGTTGGTTTCGGGGGAGGGAAGTGCAAGCGTGGCGACTCCACTGTGGCGGCTTGCAGTGCGACATCTCCTGGGATGGACACCACCGAAACGCCGCGTCGCGCAATCGCCGTCTGTATGGCGATTTCCAAAACCCGCGGCATCTGGTCGGGGTGCGAAACCGTCTCGCAATAATGGCTGCATTGCGCGAACAAATGTTCCGGGCGCGTCTCCTGGAAATATCCGCTGCCGATTTCATTGCTGGGAATCTGCGCCGCAATCGCCAGCACCGGGACGCGGCTGCGCTGACAATCGTACAGACCATTAATCAAATGCAGATTGCCCGGGCCACAGCTCCCCGCACAAACCGCCAATTTCCCGGTGAGATGCGCCTCTGCGCCCGCCGCAAAGGCCGCCGTCTCTTCATGTCGCACATGAACCCACTGCATTTTCTTATGCGTTCGAATGGCATCCGTAATTCCGTTGAGCGAATCCCCGCAAAGCCCGTAAACGCGTTCCACACCAGCCGCCGCGATTATTTCCACCAACAAGTCAGCAACTCTCTTCGCCATGGCACCGCTCCTCTTTTCTAGTATTTGTCGTGCTCAAATTCTCCGCGCGCTACACAGTCACCTGAACTCCGCCAACTCTGTGCCCTCTGTTTACCATGAGCCCTCGAAGGCTGCTCCGACCTCAGCGTCCTCTGTGTTAACTCCTATTCCCGCTTCTTCTCATCGCTCTCCGCGCACTCTGCGTCTCTGCGTTATATTTTTCCGGCCTCTTCCCCGCTTCTTCCTCGCCCCCCTAAGAAGTTCACCTTTGTCCTGAATCCAAAAACAACAGCTCGCTGCGCACCTCCTCCCACGTTCGCGTAGTACTGGATCACCGGCTGCAAAAGCAGCATTGGCAAAACGTCCGACAATATATTGAACTCAACACCTTGCTCGGTCTTCCACGAAGGCATCCCAGGCGGAAGGAACTGCGAGCTAAGACTGTTTCGCACATAGCCCAGTGACATCGTGTTGTGAATGCCCACAGGAAGCGGCTCGTTGAAACGCAGCCCCGCGGTGAGCATGGTGTTGTTACGATTGATGCTCGGCGGACTCCAGTCGTACGCAAACGTCGCGTCCAAGCCCTTTCCTTCTTTCGGGTCGACCCGCCAGAGAGCCTGACTCGCCATCCAATACAGGAGATAATTTCCTGACCGGGGTGTCGCACTGGTCGGCGACGTGAACTTCGCGGGATTGTAGGTAGCACCGAATTGATACAACCCGGAGTATCCCTTTCGCCCCTCGACGTCGTCAAAGGCTCGCACCGACGACGCATTCTTGCCCGAAGTAAACCCAATCTCCGAAGCGCTCACCGGGGTTCCATTGAACTGCGGAATCAGGCCGGTGGGATTTTGTGAAAAGGGTTCGCGAACCGCGGCCATCACCATCGATTTCACATATACGTTGTGAACCGGTACCACGCGGACTTCCATCGCCGGCGTTGAGGGCGGATCGAAGGACTCGAGCGTCGTAAATAAATTGCCCAGCGCATAGCCCATCGGCTCGAAGATGAACGACGCCGCGTAGTGCTGAGCCCCATAGAAATCTTGACCCGCAAACTGACCCACGCGCGCCGTGATGCGTTCATTCAACCAGCGCTTCTCGATCCACCAGGAATCCAGGCGGCACGTATTTTCGCTGGACATCCCGCTCGGGCTGGTGAGGAGACCCAGATAAGCTCCCAGATTGCCTCCGCCCTGCCACAGCGCAGTCGCATGGAAATACAATCCTTGCACTCCGGTCAGCGCGCCAAAATCGATATCCACCGTCCAGCGAAATCGGTTCCAACTGGCAAAGCGCTCTTTCTGTTCGCTCTCGATGTTCCAGAGGGAATCGCTGACGTACTGAAAATCGAATTTCACGTTGCGTTCCAACAGGCGCGTCCGTTCGCCGCCCCAGTTCCCGAAAAGGTGGCCGTGGGGACCCTGTCCCGTTTCGTGACTGTCCGGGCCGGGCGGCGGTTCCTCTTGCGCACGGGCAGGAAAGGCAAACACACAAAGACCGCACCACGATAGAAATAAAAATGATGGAAATAAAATTCGCAGCTGTCGGCGGTACATTCCTTCGCCCTCAGGATTTCGCCTGCATCCATCTTTCACTGATGCGATCAATGGCCAACTTCGGAGCGATAAGACCAAAGCTCATCGCTAAAATTATGGTTATCGCGGTCATGCCGTCGGCGGCGGTCGCGCTGATGAGATCCAGCGTCGTATGCGAACCGCCGGCAAGTTGCACAAGGCCGCTTGCCATTCTGAACAGGTAGACGCCCGGAATCATCGACACCACCGAGGCGAAGCCGATCGCCGCGAACGGCATATGCCAACGCCGTGCCACCGGAGTGAGGACCAGCCCGACAAAGAGACAAGCGACTAACGCGCCGATCGCGGCGCTACAGCCAGCCACGGCAATTGACCACCACCGCAGAGCATGGGCCAGCATGCCGACCCCGACGGGCCAGGGCAGCATGTACAGCGGCGTGGAGAAGAAAACGCTGTAGGCGGCAACCGCGACCCCGGCCGCGATCATGTCGCGCCACAGGGTCACGGCTCTACCAGCCTGATCTACGGGCAAGGAGACTCCGAAAACAGCGAGTCCAAGCAGCAGTCCCGTCGAAATCGTCACGATCACAAGCCCCGCGAACATCAGGCGGGCGGCGCCGAGATGCATACGGCCTTTGACGAGGTCCAGCGCCCCGTTGAGCAGGTGGGCCCGGAACCAGCACCATGCACGGGCAAACCGCGACCAGGCGCAGTGACGAACTCAAATCGTAGCGCGTAGCCAGCGCGCCGATCGAGCCGGCCAGCAAAGCCGCACAGAATGGTTGCAGAAAGATGTTTGCGCTGTAGTGCGCGACGCCGCGGCGAAGCATGGCGCCGGCAGCCGCGCTTGCGAATATGAGAACCGCTGCGGGCAGATTTTGGACCCCGAAGATCACTGCTAACGCCGCGGCACCCGCCCCCGCCGCGAACGTGAACAGCCACGTCGGTGCCGGCGGGGCGTGTGAGATCACGCCGATCGCTTCCTTCGCGGCGGCTGGCGCCAGTTGGCCGGCACTCAAGTCCTCCAGTAAACGCGTCGCGGAGGCCACGCGATTCATGACCACGCCGGTAGGTTCGGCCGCCACGACGGAGATCAGTCTGGCGTCGCCGTCTTGGGCTTGAAGATGCAGCTCTCCCCAGCGTGGCATGAGCTCCGCGTGCAGTCCGAGTGTTTGGCCGAGCCGCTCGGCTGCGGCCACAGTCTGGTCCGTGGATTGGCCGTTGACGAACAGAACTCGGGCAAGCGCGAGGACAAGATCGGAACGCCCCTCCAAGGTCATGAGTTCCTCTCGGTCCAAGTTACGTCACGCCCAGATTTTCTCTACGACGAAGATCACATCGCCATTGTTAGGACGCCTGCGATGTTGCTCAAAACCACAGCGGAAGTCGTTGGCTGCTCATCGATGCGGTAGGTGGACGCCAACATGGCGCTCGCCGTGGCGCACGGACAAGCGGCGGCGAGAACGACACCCTTGGAAAGGTCTCCTGAAAAGTGAAACGCGAGAGCGAGCACGAGGGCCAGCGCAGGCTGAGCGAAGTTTTTAAGTAGCAGGACACTGATGGCCGTTTTATCGAGACGCGGGGTCAAGCCACTCAGCATGACGCCTAGAGCGAAGAGCGCCGTGCCTCCAGCCGTTGATCCAATCAGCTTCACCGATGCCTCCGCGAGCGGAGGCAACTTCACTCCGAGGAGCACCAGGATGGCACCCAAGACCGGCGCCCACACCAGAGGCTTCGTTACCGTTGTTTTGAGGTTGTCGAGGAATGACTCGTGCTTTGTTCCGTCAATCGCTCCGAGGAGCAGAATCGTTATGGGGACCATCAGCACGCTGATGACAAGATTGCCGACGATGACCGGGAGCAAGCCTTGAGAGCCGATGACTGCGGCCAGCACAGGCAGGCCAAAGTAGGTTAGGTCTGGAAAACTGGAATTCAATCCCAGCATGGCCGCGGATGGAGTGGTGGACCGGAACACGAGGCGAGCAAGAGCAAAGCCCACGGCCCATGTCCCCATCAGCGCAACCACCATGGTCAAAAGGTAGGGCACATTCTCGAGTTGGCGTGGTGAAAAGTTGAATACGCCTGCGAACAAAGCGGCGGGAAGAGCCACGGTAACGATAAACGTGGTGATGGAACGTATACGTTGAGGATCGAGGACGCCGAGCCGGCCAACGAGCCAACCCAGTCCGGCGACGAAAACTACCGGGACCAAGGCTTGGAGGATCGTCTGGAACATTTCGTCTTCCTTGTGACAGGCTCTCTCGCACCGATGAGCGTCGGATCAGTTACTTCGCGATGTGAACAGCGCGAGCCGAAACCTTTCGGTGGTCCCCTCGAATATCCCCTCGAATTGGCGGCGCCAAAGCCGGCGCGGATCAAAAGCCGGGGGTTCTTGCGAGCGATTGTTGTTGAGATGGTTTAGGCGCCGGCTGCCGCGGCCACGTACGGCTTGACCATCTTGGCCGGATCGACCACGCGGTCGAATTCTTCCTCGGTAACGAAGCCAAGGTTTAGCGCCGCGGCCTTCAGCGTGAGGTCGTTGTCCATCGCATAGTGCGCAATCTTGGACGCTTTGTCGTATCCGATCACTGGCGAGAGCGCGGTCACCAGCATCAACGAACGGTCCACATATTCCTTGATCTTCTTCACGTTTGGTTTCGTGCCTTCGACCAGGAATTTGCGGAAATTTGTGCAGCCGTCGGTCATGATCGTGATCGAGTGCGTGATGTTGAATATGATCAGCGGCTTGTAGACGTTCATTTCCAAATAGCCGCCCGCACCACCGAAGCCTGCCGCGACGTCATTGGCCATGACCTGCACAGAAATCATCGTGAGGGCTTCTGCCTGCGTCGGGTTTACTTTGCCGGGCATGATCGAAGAACCGGGCTCGTTCTCCGGAATCAACAGTTCCGCAAATCCCGCACGCGGGCCGCAGGACATCAGCCGGATGTCGTTGGCGATCTTGTAGAGCGACACCGCCAGTGTTCGCAGCGAGCCGGAAAGCTGCACTTGCGCATCGTGGGCGCCCTGCACCGTAAACTTGTTCGGGGCGGTCACAAAAGGCAAACCGGTGAGCTTGGCAATTTCCGCCGCAACCGCTTCGGCGAATCCTGGAGCCGAATTGATGCCCGTGCCAACCGCCGTCCCACCCAGCGCGAGACGATACACGCCCTTCAGCGCGTCCTCGATCCGTTCCCTATCGTCGGCGAGCATGCCCGCATAGCCCGACCATTCCTGACCAAGCGTCAGCGGAGTGGCGTCCTGCATGTGCGTACGGCCGATCTTGACGATGTCCTTCCACTCGTTGACCTTCGCACTGATCGCGTCGTGCAAGCGCTGCACCGCGGGAAGCAGCCGCTGTTTGACGTTTACGGCCGCCGCGATGTTCATCGCCGAAGGGAACGAGTCGTTGGACGACTGCGACATGTTTACGTGGTCGTTGGGATGAACGGGAGTTTTGCTGCCGAGCGGCGTTCCCGCAAGCTGGCAACAGCGGTTCGACATCACTTCGTTGACGTTCATATTGAATTGTGTTCCGCTGCCCGTCATCCAGACATGCAGCGGAAACATATCGTGGTGCTGTCCCGCAAGAATCTCGTCGCACACGCGAACGATCAATCCGTGACGCTGGTCGTCGAGTCGTCCGCCGGCATGGTTCGCGTTAGTGGCGGCTTTTTTCAGGGTGGCGTAGGCGGTGATCATCTCCCGTGGGATCAGGTCCGCCCCAATGCTGAAGTGTTCCAGCGATCGTTGTGTCTGAGCGCCCCAGAGTTTGTCGGCGGAAACCGCCACTTCGCCAAGGGAGTCTTTCTCGATCCGAATGTTTGCGTTGCTCATGGCCGTCTTCCTCCTTCTGCGTTTCGTTGAGTTCCTGGATTGAACTGAGAACCCTCCCCCCGGGTTTTCGTAAGTGTTCATTCCAAAGGGAGTTAAAGTCGTTTGTTTTGATATAGTTTTGTAAGTGTTGATTCTAAAGGGTTAGAGCATCCAGTAGCGCATGCTCTGAGGACGGCTAGACACCCTGCCGAAAAGACTGCTGTTTGCGCTCGTAGGGAACGTAGACGGGTTCCCAGATATTCGCCTGCACTTCGCGGACTAACGCAGCTTCGTCTGGAACCTGCGCTTGGCCATCTCTGATGGCTTGTTTTCCGACAGCCAGGCCGATCTGGCTACCAAGCTCGCGCGCTTGCGAGATCGGGGGAAGAAGACTCGCGTTCTTATCCTTCTGTGTAGGCAAGAGACGTATCAACTCCTGAGCGGCGGCCTTGACCATGGTATCGGTGACGCGTTTGGCTTTTGAGGCGACAATTCCCAGAGCAAGTCCCGGGAAAATGTAGGAGTTATTGGTCTGGGCGATGTGAACTTTCTTTCCACCAACATTTACGGGATCGAAGGCCGTGCCGGTGCCAATCAGGGCTCGCCCTTCTGTCCAATCCATCAGGTCCTGGGGAGTCGCCTCGCTTCGCGACGTCGGGTTCGAGAGCGGAAAGATCACTGGCCGAGCGGTGTGCTTGGCCATTTCGCGCACCGCGTCTTGAGTAAAAGCTCCCCCCTGACCAGACACCCCGATAAGCACGGTGGGTTTAACATTGCGGACTACATCGAGCAGTGAAATTTCCCCGCTCGGTTGCCTCCAGCCAAGCACTTCCTGCTCTTTCCGCGCATACGCTAGTTGCTCCGGGCGCAGATCCTTGGTTTTTTCGGTGATAAGGCCATGCCGGTCGATACCGTAGAAGCGACTGCGAGCTTCGTCCGCGGAGAGGCCGCGGTCCTGCATGAACTGGGCGAGAAGGTTGGTAATGCCGATGCCTGCGCTTCCGAAGCCGACGACCACGACTTTCTGCTGCTCGAGCGGTACGGCGGTTACGTTGATCGCGGAGACCAAAGTTGCCGCCGCGACCGCTGCCGTCCCCTGAATGTCATCGTTGAAAGTACATAGCTGATCTCGGTAGCGGGCCAAAAATCGAGCGGCGTTCGAACCGGCAAAGTCCTCCCATTGCAACAAAACATGCGGCCAGCGTTTCTTAACGCTCTGCACAAATGTATCGACGAAAGAATCGTACTCTTCGCCACGGATCCGGTGGTTTCTCCATCCGATGTAGAGGGGATCTTTCAGCCTATCCTCATTATTTGTCCCCACATCCAGCAAAATCGGAAGACAATGCTCCGGATGAATGCCGCCAAGCGCAGTGTATAGAGCCATCTTTCCGATGGGGATACCCATGCCGCCAGCGCCCTGATCACCCAGTCCGAGAATTCTTTCGCCGTCGCTGAACACGATGCATTTCACTCCGTCATAGCGCGAATGATTCAGGATCTGAGCGATACGATCTTTGTCGGGATAGCTGATAAACAAGCCCCGCGGCTTTCTCCATATCTCGCTGAAGCGCTGACAACCCTCGCCCACGGTTGGGGTGTACACCAGTGGCAGCATCTTTTCGACACTGCGAACCACGAGCGCATAGAACAGCGTCTCGTTGATATCCTGCAAGTCCCGGAGAAAAGCGTACTTGTTAAAGGAAGTCGACTGCCCAGCCAGCGCCTCCATCCGGCGCTCAACCTGCTCGTCAAGAGTTCCCACATGAGGTGGAAGCAAACCGTGGAGGTCAAAAACGTCGCGTTCGTGCTCGGAGAAGGCTGTTCCCTTATTGAGACGCGGAGAATTGATCAGATCAAATCCAGATAGGGAGACTTGCAAGGCCTTTTCGCCGGCGGTTCTTTGCGGTTGTTCATTCATGCTATCCCTCCTAAATCCGAAAGTCCTTCGTCAACACATTGAGCTTAACCATGACAGGATCATTCACGCCGCCGCCCGTCCGAGCGGCCCACGTATCTGATGCCGACGAAGGCAGGGGCGGATAGCTAGTTTTTTATTGGGGGTCACCGCTCTGTCGATCTGGCTGGTTAGGAGCGAACACTTACACAGGCTGATATGTAATCCGGCCAATCTCGGTTTTCAATAACATCGGTTCGGAATGCTGTGTGCATCAACCCGCTGTCACGACTGTTGCGGCAAGCACAGACAAGAGCACAAACAAGAGTGTCTGTGCTACTTAACTTTCTGCAGAGATGCTCCCAGCACTTTTCCTAGGCCGGAGTCTTGAACGAAAGCGATGATGCGGATATTTCCGGGATCGATACCGGGTTTAAGCTTGACCTGAAAATCCTGGCTAGAGGTCTTTTGCTTTTCAAGCTTCCCGACCTTGATGAACTCTTGCGCGACTGCCACGTGCGTCAGGTGCTTGCCGGTATTCTCGCCCCGCAGCACCTGAGACTCGGCATGGTCCAGTGCCATCACTACGAAAATCTCGGAATTGCGCTTTTGCGACGTACCGTCGACGTCGATGCGCCCTCGAACGAGCGGCGGCGACCCAGCGTCGACGCTTAGCGAGGTAATGCGCACCGCAACCTTTGGCGCGGTGGCAGCCTTCTGAAGGGTTTGTGCCAGGTCCGAAGCGCTGCCTTTCAACTCCGTCGCTCCATCCACAATGAATTGCGGAGTGTAGGGCGTATTCAGTCCCAGGCTATGGACATACCCGTTCTGTCGCTCCGTCAGCTGAGCCGAGGAATACGGGTCTTTCCAACCGTCATGGTTCCAGTAATCCACATGCTCGCTAAGCACGATCAACTGCACACCGGGAACAGGCTGCGCGGCATCCATTCGCTCGAGAAGCTCATCGGCAGGAGGACAACTCGAACACCCTTCGGAAGTGAACAATTCGACAAGAACGGGTGGAGCAGCCGCGTCAGGAGCGCGTCCGTAGTCGCCCGCCGCCGCGCACAGAATCACGAGCAAGATTGCGAACACTCTGAAGTGAGTCACCCTGGTCATTGGTTGTGTGCGCCGCTGGTCACGGCCAGAACGCCCAGTGCCTCTCCCAAGAAACTAAAATCGAGTCTACAACCACGGAGAAGTCTGCGTCCATCGCGCGTCACTGCAGATGGGCGGCCCCCTTAAGTCTCGGGGGGAAGGCAGCAGGAGACAATAACCACTTGCCTCAACTCTCCCATTACCACTATCGAGAACCTTAGACGCACGCAATCTCCCGTACGCGGCGCCGAATCGAAAATGAAGTGGTTATAGTGGAATAAGCCTGAATGGATATTGCGCCAGACCACTCTACCACCCAGGATGGACATAGCGGCGTAACATTCAAGCGCCGACCTACACCTCAAGGGAGCGCTGCACGAGCGCTCCTGAGAGCCTTAATCGATCCCAAAGTTCGGACCTGCCGGAACAGTTCGTGACCTGGCGTAGCTGCAAACCCTGAGCGTCACCAATCGGTGCGAGTATTCAGCCTCTCTTATACACACAAAAAAGACCCGCCCGCGCCTTTCCGGCGCGAGCGGGGCAAGTTGTGCACGATTGTAAGTTGCTTGCTAAAAGTAGATTTTGCCTCCGAGCTGAAAGACTCGCGGGTCGAAGGCAGAAGTGACTTGACCGAAATTGTTGGAACCGAGGCCGTTACTGACTTGGTTAAACTCGGTGTGATTCCAGGTGTTGAAACTTTCCACACGGAGTTCCAGCCTGCTGCCACGAGTTTCGCTGAGCACGAAACTCTTGAACAGCGAGATGTTCCAGTTGTCGCGGCCTGGGCCACGGAGTGAGTTGTGTCCGGCGTCGCCAAAGGAGCCCGCCGCTGGGTTGACGAACGATGACGTGCTGAACCATTCGGCAACCGTGTGTGGATAGGAGACCGAAGCGATCTGGTCCGGGCGATTGGTGGCGTTGGGAAGACCGTTGCTACTCTGTCCGCCCGTCAGTTGGGGATTGAGCGGGAGACCAGACGTCAACGTGACGATTCCGGAGACCTCCCAGCCGCCGAGGGTGGACTTGAGCAAGCGGTTTTCAGTGTGCCGGAAGATCGGCAGATCATAGATGAAGTTGACTGCCGCATTGTGGGTGCGATCGTAACCACCCGGTCCGTTATCGTACTGCCATCCCGCGTAGGGATTGGAGACGTTTTGCAGGTCCTGGCCACCGTTGCCAGTGACCGGATCGATCGTGCGCGACAGCGTGTAGTAGGCCCGCAGGGTCAAGTCGCGACCAACTTGAGAGGTCAAATCGACCTGTAACGCGTTGTAGTGCGAGTTGGCCTCGTTTTGGCTCAAATCGATCGAGTGGAAGCCCGGATAGGGCAGACCTGGCGCCAGGGTATAGATGCCGCCCTTGATCAGTTCAGGAAGCGCGCTCTGGTCTGGCAGATTCGTTTCCCGGTAATCGTTCTGATGCCGGTTTTGATTGCCGACGTAAGCAATGCCCAGCACAGATCGGGCGCCTAACTGACGCTGAACTCCGATGCTCCACTGGTAGCTGACCGGGAGGTTGTAGTCGTTGATGGCCAGTCCGGTGACGCTGGCGGCGTTGATCGGCAGAGCAGCGGCCGTGCCCGAAGCCAGCGAGAGAGTTGGATTGCTGAATTCGACCGGGCCTGGTGTGGTGACCTGCAAGCTGAACGGGATGTTGGGTCCGGCGTTGTACATGTCGTTGCCTTGGATGCGCTCGTACATGATGCCGAAGCCGCCACGGACAACGGTCTTGCCAGCACCCGTCAGGTCGTAAGCAAAACCCAACCGGGGACCAAATGCCGCCCAGTGATTGTTCACCAAGCCCTTGGGAACTCCGTTCTGGCCAGGGATGCCGACTCCGTTCAGGTACAGCGGGATGCCTGCAAGAATAGGGTTGGGGCTGGTGCCGAGTCCCGGGCTGGCCGGATTGATGCTGCCATCGGGATTGAGAAGAGCTGCGTTCGCCGGATTGTAGAGCGATGGGTAGAAGTTGCCCATGCGGTTGTTGGCTTCGTAGGTGTGCGGAACGCCATCCCAACGCAGACCGAGATTGAGGGTCAGCTTGCGGCTGACGCGCCAGTTGTCCTGAACGTAGGCGGCCCAGGAAACGTTGTTCCATTGGCCGGCGTCCTGGACGGCGAGTTCCTGATAGTTCTTGGCATCGCCCAGCAGGAAATCGGCAAAGTCGTTGCCGGTGAAGGTTCCGTCAAAGTTGAAGCCGCCCTGCGTCTGACCGAACAGATCCTGGGTCTTCTTGTAGAGAGCCCAGCTCCCACCGAACTTGAACTGGTGAGCGCCGTGGGTCCAAGAGATGTCATCGCGGATCTGGTAGTCGTTGGCTACGTTGTGCCACGGCCAGCTGGAGATTTCGACTTTGGTACCCGTCGAGCCATTCAGGTCGATGTTGGGGAACCGGTCATCGTTGTTAGGGCCTGTGAATAGCCGGTTGCTTTCGAATCCTGCGGGGATTGCCAAGCTACTCAAGCCAGCACCCGCGAAAGGTACGATGTTGATGCGGTTGCCGTTGTAGTTGAAAGCTGTTTCGTTCAGAAGGTTGGGATTAATCGCGTATGTTGCGTGAACTACCGCGCTGTAGGATGGGTTGCCGAAGGTATCGCCGACGGTGGGAACGTTGGCACCGCTCCACTGGCTGGTCGAGTAGCCCTGCGACACCTGTTCGGCGATAAAGTGTCCAAAAACCGAAAATTTGCTGCTGAAGTTGTGGTCAATGCGGACGATCTCTTCCTTCACATTGGTTGGCGAGGTGGCGGCGCCGGTGAACTGGTCACCTGACGTAGGCGCCGGGAAAATCCCGGCGCTCAACAGAGCCGTCGCATTGGGGCTGATCATGCAAGCAGGGATCGTGTTTCCCGGAAAGGGTGAACCCTGGACGATGCCGGCGGGCAGAACACCACCGGGACAATTCTTGGCTAGAACCGAAGGCGCAACCTGCGCGGCCGTCGGGACGTTAATGACGGTGCTGCCGAAGTCGCCTCCATAGGTGGAGGGGAGCGGCACTGGCTGGCCGTTGTTGACGATGCCTTGGATGAGCCTGCGCCATTCCATGTTGTAGAAGAAGAAGGTCTTCTTGCGTTCGCGATTGTAGAGCCGGCCGAAAGTAACGGGTCCGCCCACGTTGAAACCGAACGTGTTCAGTCGCAACTCCGCGACGGGTTGCGGAGCCGGATTGAAGAAGTTGCGGGCGTCGAAAGCGTCATTGCGGTTGAATTCCCACGCCGCTGCATGGAGCGTGCTCGATCCGGACTTGAGAACCATGGTCATGGTTCCGGCCGAAGAGAGGCCATAGTCAGCGCTGTAATTCGAGGTGAGAGCGCGGAATTCCGCGATGGCATCCGAGGAGGGGGCGATACTCATGCCGCCCGCGCCGCCGCGGTCGTCATCTTCGCCACCGTCGAGCAAATAGATGTTGTGGTTTTGCCGCATGCCGTTGAATTCCACGTTCGCGTCGCCGCCGGCCGAAGTGTTAACAACGCCTGCGCTCATCCCGCCAGCACCAATCTGGCTTGACGCTCCGGGGGTCAAAGCGGCGAGCTGGTACATGCTGCGACCGCTAACCGCGATTTGCGAAATCTGCTGCCCGGTGATGACGTTGCTTTGTTCACCGGAGTCGGTTTGCACGCGCACGGCATTGGCTTCGACGGTGACGGTTTCCTGAGCGCCGCCGAGTTGCATTTGGAAGTCAACGCGAGTGCGGTCGCCTACTTGCAACTGAAGACCTTTTTGCTCGGCCACTTTAAATCCGGTGGCTTCGGCCTTGGCATCGTAGTGACCAATCTTCAGTTCGGGAATTGCATACTGGCCTGAGTCATTGCTCACCACGGTGTGCGTCGAACCCGTTTCCGTATTTGTAACCGTGATTCTCACGTTCGGAACCGAGGCGCCGGAAGGATCGGTAACGGTGCCGACGATGCTGGCGTCCTGAGCGAGAGTTGAAAACGAAAAACCAATCAGTGCAGCCGACAGAATGAATAGAAACCGCAAGCGGAACCGTTTCACTGCAAAAACGATGTCCTGACCACCGCGCACAAAAGTACACGTTAGATTCATCACTATTGCCTCCACACCCCGACAGGATTTTTGGGACTACCCTTTGGACCAAAGTAGAAGTTCAAGTGGTTTGAGGCAATATCCACTTGATTGAATTCTGATATGACCACTACAATGCGGAAATGAAGAGAGTCTCCAGCGGGTTGTCGCCGGTTATCGCGGTCGATCGCAAGGCAGCGAAGCCGCTACACAAACAAGTTTACGATGCCTTCCGCGCCATGATCGTCAGCCGCAGCCTGGGAGCGGGCCAGCAAATTCCGTCGACACGATCCCTCGCATCGGAGCTAAAAATCTCGCGTATTCCAGTGCTCACTGCCTACGGTCAGCTGTTGGCCGAAGGTTATTTTGAGAGTCGCGTAGGAGCGGGAACCTTTGTATGTGCTTCGTTGCCGGAGCAACTCACGTTTAGTGAAACCAACGGCAGCCGGTCGAATCAAGTTCGTTCCGGGGCTCGGCGCATCGCGAAACGCGCTTTACTTTTGCCGCGCTATGAGATCGTGCCCTGGCTACGTGGCATGGGCCCGTTCAGCGTGAGCCAGGCGGCGTATGACCACTTTCCATTCCAGATTTGGTCCAGCCTGGTCGTGCGCCACAGCCGCAATCCCCAGGCAAGCGCACTCCATTACGGCTCCCCGCTGGGTTTCGAAGCGTTACGCGAAGCCATTTGCACGTACCTCAGAACGGCTCGCGCGGTGCGGTGCGACCCTCAACAGGTCATGATTGTTTCCGGTTCTCAGCACGCGTTGGAGATCTCTGCGCGGGTCCTGCTCGACCCCGGAGATGCGGCGTGGCTGGAAGAGCCGGGGTACTGGTTGGCGCGCCACGTTCTCACCGCTTCGGGTTGTCGCCTGATCCCTGTGCCCGTCGACAAGGAAGGACTCAGCGTTTCCGCGGGCATTCGGCTATGCCGCAAAGCCCGGGTTGCCTATGTAACGCCCTCTCACCAATATCCGCTCGGCGTAACCATGAGCGCATCGCGCAGGTTCCAGTTGTTGGACTGGGCTCAAAGCTCCGGCTCCTGGATTATTGAGGATGACTACGACAGCGAGTATCGCTACGAAAACATGCCCATCGCGTCTCTGCAAGGTCTGGATCACAACTCTCGGGTGATCTACATCGGAACGTTCAGCAAGACCTTGTTCCCATCCCTGCGACTCGGCTACGTTGTCATTCCTCCTGACCTCGTCGAACGGTTCACCGCAGTTCGCCATGCAATGGACTTGAGCACATCTCACCTCTATCAGGCAGTCCTGAACGACTTCATGCGCGAGGGACATTTCGCGCGCCACATTCGCAGGATGCGCACACTGTATGGTGAAAGGCGAACGGCCCTCGTCGAGGGTATCAGTAAAGAGTTTGGGTCCGCGCTCGAGGTGCTGGGTGCTCAGGCCGGCATGCATCTCGTTGTCACGTTGCCCAGAGGATTCCGCGATCAGGAGGTTGCCGCGAGCGGTGCACAAAAGAGGCTTTGGGTCTGGCCTCTTTCGCCGTCGTATCTTGGTAAAGCTGTTCGCCAGGGATTGATTTTGGGATTTAGCAATACGAGGTCAACGGAAATCCCCAACGCCGTCCGGCAACTGCGAGGCTTACTCCTCTCCCGCGGGAGTTTGAGGGCACAAAAGTGAGGAAGCGGCACGCGGCACCGTCCAAAATTCTCTAAAGGCGTAGGCGCTGGACCGCGTTCGGTTTACCACAGCGTTCGTAGTTGTTTGCAGGCGCGAATTTTTGCATCCTTCGTGACCAGGACCATGCCCTCGCTTAGGGCTGTTGGGAGATTGCCTTGCTTGACCTGCGCCGCGAATCCGATTGATGATCTCCGTGCCGCGGTGCACTGCAAAGACCGGTCGAATCGATTCACCGGAAGGGCGGCATACATCAGGAGGCTTCCACGTGGCAGCATTTCTGTTCTGTTTTCGCTTCGAGCGCAAGGAGAGGAAGGGAAAATTCATACGCACCGCGATGAGCATTCTGTTGTGCGCATGCTTCGCCGTAGCTGCGGTGACTACCGCCGCGCTGGGAATGCCAGCTACCCAAGAGTTGAAAGTGTACTTTGTGGACGTGGAAGGCGGGCAAGCGACACTGTTTGTTACGCCTGCCGGCCAATCGCTGCTGATCGACACGGGCTGGCCAGGTAACAACGGGCGCGATGCTGACCGCATCGTAGCCGCCGCAAAGGACGCCGGAATCAACAAGATCGACTACGTGTTGATCACACATTTCCACGACGATCATGTGGGTGGGTTACCGCAATTGACCGCGCGGATTCCGGTGGGAACGTTCATCGACCACGGCGACAACCGCGAGGCGGGGGACGCTGCGACGCTTCGCGGCTGGCAAGCGTACCAACAACTTCTAGCCACGGGGAAATACAAGCGGCTCACTCTAAAGCCCGGAGACAAATTGCCGTTGAAGGGCCTCGATGGCACAGTGCTCAGTTCGGACGGCGCTTTAATTGCGAGCCCCCTACCGGGCGCGGGCCAGCAAAATGGAAGTTGCAAGGAATCGGAGCAGCGTGGCGGCGACCAAACGGAAAATCCGCGCTCGCTGGGGGCCCTGCTCACCTTCGGGAAACTAAAGATTCTCGATCTTGGCGATCTGACCTGGGACAAAGAGATGGCCTTGATGTGTCCGGTCAACAAGATTGGAAAAGTGGACATATATATTGTGTCGCACCACGGCTGGCAACAGAGCGGGAGTCCCGCGCTCGTGCATGGGATCGCCCCTCGGGTGGCCATTATGGATAACGGAGCAAAGAAGGGCGGCTCACCTTCGGCGTGGGACATCGTAAAGTCGTCGCCTCATCTGGAGGATCTGTGGCAGTTGCATTTTTCGGAAGAGGGAGGCAGCGCCCGCAACGTAGCGGCGGAATTTATTGCCAATCCGGAAGGGCCTGACGATGCTGGAAATTATCTGGAGTTGACCGCGAAGACCGATGGAAGTTTTGACGTGTTCGATTCCCGCACAAAAAACACGAAGCACTATCCGGCGCGATAGGTTCGCGAGGGTTGGCGATAGGTTGGCGAGAGTTGAGGTTCTTTCGCCGGGCGATTTGTTGAGGCCCAGCACTGCTGCGCCCAAGACGCCCAGACTTCCGCCTTAAGGCGCTAGACTTTCTTGCGCCCCGGAGCGAACTGCAAACAGTATACGAGGCCAATCACCAGCAATATCGCCCCCCACCAAACGTTGGCGTGCAGGTGGAAGAGCACTACCGGATTCGCGGGTGGGTGAAACACCTGCCACACCCCGGCGCCGGTAATCAGCACTCCATTCACCAACAGCGAGATCCCGATAAAAAACCAGATCGAAACGCCGCCTTCACTATGCATGGTTCACCACCTGTTTTTACCGCTGGTTTCCTTACCAGAAGATCAGATTCAGAATCACGAAGATGATTGCGACCACGATGGCCCAGAAAGCCGGCTTTTCATAGAACGGCAGATCCCCAACCGAGGGCATCGGGGTCAATCCCCTAACCAGGCCAACCAATTCCGCTTCCGGTCTGGGCTGCGTCATATAGCTGACGACAACCGTGACGATTACACATACGCAGAAGGACCACAGTGCCTGAAACATATCCTGGGCGAGGGCCTTGGCGTGCGGCGAAAGCGCCACATAACGGAGCGCCGACGGATCGACTTTCACCCAAGCCCACATGCTGATGGAGGAAACCGTGCCTAGCAGCAATCCCCAGAAGCCACCCGGCCCAGTCGCGCGCTTCCACAGCATTCCGAGAACAACGGTTCCGAACAGAGGAGCGATGAAGAAACTAAACAGCGCTTGGACGTAATCCATGATGCTAGCGAACTGCATGACCAGATAGGCGGTGCCAATGCTGATCAATACGCCGATCACCGTGGTCCAGCGCCCCATGTTCAGGTAGTGATGATCGCTGCCCTTGCTGTTGATGAGCGGGCGATAGATGTCATACGTCCATACGGTGGTGAACGCGCTGACGTTGCCGGCCATCCCGGACATGAAGCCGGCGATGAGCGCCGTGATTCCGAGGCCAAGCAGGCCGGGACCGCAGTAGCGCGCGAGCATTAACGGAAGCACGTCGTTGTAGCTGTGCAGACCGGCGGCTGCGGCGCCAGATTCGCCCGTGAGTTTCATGGGCAGCACGGCCAAGCCGAGCAGGCCCGGCAGGATGACGATGATCGGCACCAACATTTTGAATCCCGCGCCGATGATCGGGGCCATTTCCGCGCTGCGAATATCTTTGGCGGACAGGATGCGCTGCACGACCAGGAAGTCCGTGGTCCAGTAGCCCATGGAGATGACGGCGCCCAGCCCGAACACGATTCCAACCCAGTTGATGCCCATAGGATTGCTGGAGAAGGAGCCGAGGGTGGACCAGAGGTGAACATATTGGTCCGACGCTCTCTGGGCAATTTGCAGCTTCAAGTTGGTCCAGCCGCCGGCTTCGTAGAGACCCAGAATCGGTATCAGCAAGGCGCCGGCCCAGATGAGAAAAAATTGCAGCACTTCGTTAAAGATCGCGGATCTTAAGCCACCCAACGCGACGTACACGCCTACAGTCAAGGAAGAAACCCAGATGCTGAAGTTGATGTCCCAGCCGAGGACGATTTGCATGACCTTGGCCATGGCGAACATGTTGACGCCGCTCATGAGCACGGTCATGAAGGCAAACGAGACTGCCGAGAGTGCTCGCGCGGGTTCTCCGAAGCGCAATTTCAAATAGCCGGGAACGGAGTGCGTCTTGGAGATGTAGTAGAACGGCATCATCACCAGGGCGAGGAAGAGCATCGCGGGGATCGCGCCGATCCAGTACCAATGCGTGGCGAGAATGCCATACTGATATGCCGAGCCCGCCCATCCCATCAATTCCAAGGCACCGAGGTTGGCGGAAAGGAAGCTCAGGCCGGCGACCCAGGCGGTCATTTCGCGGCCGGCCATGAAGAAGTCTTCGGAGGTGTTGGCGCGCCCTCTGAGGTAAAAGCCGATGCCCAGAACCAGAGCGAAATAGAAGGCGATGATCACGACGTCCACTGCGGAGAGCTGTACGAGCCTGGTGGAGACGTAGGCCAACAGTGGCAGCATCAATAAGGTTCCTTTCCCTGGCCGCGAGCATCCCCTGAACGGGCCGTGGTGGGCGGTAATCGTTTGCTAGCACTGAGAAAGTAGAGAAGCCGGTGGGTTTTGTCAATGTGGTTCAGGGTCACTTTTCACCCGCGGGTGCGTACTATTCAGCGGTTTGCCGGCCACCGGAAGTGCCGCAAACTGTCTGGCGAATCGCTCCAGAAAGCCAGAAGAATAATCGATGCGGCTGGCTTGAATGGCTGCTCGCCCCGAGGCTCGCAAGTCCTTGTCGCGCTTGGTGTCGCGGAGTAGACTCTCCCAATCAATTTTGGCGAGCTAGTTCGATTGGCAGGTTCGCTCGGGGCCGTTTGTTTGCGCGCCTCTATTATGAGTTAGGCTGTTTTCTTGCAAGTGAATGAAACGACGATGGTTCGCCACCCATGACGGAAGCCTGCAACGCTTCGCTGTCCGCGGAAACCATTCGCGACAGCGCCTTATATAATAAGGACCTTGCTCCCATCTCGACGGACCGGCGCACGTGGCGCACTTACAATTACGCGGCGCTTTGGATTTCGATGAGCGTGAACATTCCCACGTACATGCTTGCCAGTGCCATGATTGCCGGCGGAATGAACTGGAAGCAGGCGCTGTTCACCGTTTTTCTCGGCAACCTTCTGGTGCTGATTCCCATGTTGCTCAACGCTCACGCCGGGGCCCAGTACGGCATACCGTTCCCCGTTTTCGCGCGAGCTTCCTTTGGTGTTCTGGGCGCAAACGTCCCCGCAATCCTTCGCGCGCTGGTCGCCTGCGGCTGGTTCGGCATCCAGACGTGGATCGGCGGGGAAGCCATCAACGCGATGATCGTCGCGCTGGTTCCGGCGTGGGCGCATTTCCTTTATGGCGCGGCGTTCTGCTTCCTTTTTTTCTGGCTGCTTAATGTGCTGGTCATTTTGCGTGGGATCGAGACCATCCGCTTTTTGCAAGGCATCTCCGCGCCTTTCTTGCTGTTGATCGGGTTCGCGCTGTTGCTTTGGGCGCGCTCCAAGGCTGGCGGCTTCGGCCCGATGCTCTCGACTCCATCGAAATTTCAAAGCTTCGGCGAGTTTTTCCGTTTCTTTGTTCCGTCCCTAACGGGCGTCGTAGGTTTCTGGGCCACGGTGTCCCTTAATATTCCGGATTTCACGCGCTATGCCCGCGGCCAGCGCGACCAAGTCCTTGGGCAGACGCTTGGCCTTCCGGCCACGATGACGTTTTACTCGTTCATCGGAATCGCGGTCACCTCCGCCACGCTGATCATCTTTGGCCAGGCGCTGTGGGATCCGGTGGCGGTCCTTTCGCGCCTCGGCAATCCGTTTGCAGTCGTTCTCGCGATGCTCGCGCTGTTGATGGCCACGCTGAACGTCAACGTCGCTGCCAACGTGGTCTCGCCCGCCAACGACTTCTCCAATCTTTCGCCGCGGCGCATCAGTTTTCGCACCGGCGGCCTGATCACGTGCTTCATGGGCATTGCGATGCAGCCCTGGAAGTTGATGGCCAACTACGGCAGCTATATATTCGGCTGGCTGGTCGGTTATTCTGGATTTCTCGGACCGATTGCGGGCGTTCTGATCTGCGATTACTTCATCGTGCGCAAGAAAATCCTAATTGTGCAGGATCTTTATCAACGCAACGGCCTCTACGAATATCAGCGAGGGGTAAATTGGCAGGCGCTGGCCGCACTCGCCGCAGGGGCAGGTGTGGCGTTCGTCGGCCTGGTCATCCCGCCGCTGCGGGTCTTGTACAATTACGCGTGGTTTGTCGGCTTCATCGTCAGTTTCTTCGTTTATTTCGCATTGATGCACACGGCCGAGCCCGTCGCCCAGGCCGCGGACTAAGGGAGCCCCTTATGGAATTCGGCATTACCATCAAGCCTGATCTCACCGTGGACCGCATCGTCAGCCTGACGCGGCAAGCCGAATCCGCCGGGTTCCTGCACGGCTGGATCTTCGACTCGCACGTGCTCTGGATGGAGCCATTTCCGCTGATGACGCTCATGGCCACCAACACGAAAAACATGCACATCGGTCCTTGCGTCACCAATCCCGCCGTTCGCGAAGTCACCGTCGCGTCCAGTCTCTTTGCCACGCTAAATGTGATTTCCAATGGCCGGATGCAAATGGGCATCGGACGCGGAGACAGCTCCCGCCGGGTGCTGGGCAAGAAGCCCACGACACTCGAGGACCTGGAAAATTTCGTGAAGACATTTCGCGATCTGAACGCAGGAAGGTCTGTCGATCACGACGGGGTCACCGCTCGCTTCCCCTGGGCCAATGGGAAAGTTCCGCCCGTCTGGGTCGCCGGCTATGGACCGAAAGCGCTCCGCACAGCCGGACGCATCGGCGACGGAGTCATCCTGCAATTTGCCGATCCTGATTTGATCTCGTGGTGCCTGGGTTTCGTCCGAGAAGGCGCAAAAGAAGCGGGCCGCGATTTCAGCAAGATTGAAGTCATGGCTGCCGCGCCGGTGTGGGCTTCTCATGATCTGGCGCTCGCGCGCGACAAAGTCCGGTGGTTCCCGGCGCTGGTCTCCAATCACGTGATGGATCTCATTTCCAAATACAAACCAGGGGATTTGCCCGCGTCGCTGACTTCTTTCGTAAAGGACCGAGGCAAGTACGATTATCTTCATCATTGCGAGGTGGGCAGCGACAACGCCAACTTCGTTACCGACGAAGTCATCGACCGCTTCTGTTTGGTCGGCCCCATTGAGCAGCATCGCGAAAAGCTCGAGAAGCTGCGTAATGTCGGCGTGACGCAGTTCAACATTTATCTGATGTGCGGCGAGGAAGAAAATACGCTGGAAATATACGGCCGGGACGTGTTGCCAAACTACATGCGCGCGAATGCATGAGAGAACTTGCCGGGAAGCGGCACAGCGGTGCTGCGCCCCTACAATGGATGCTGGACGTGGTGGCGAAGCTTTGAGTAATGGCTAGTCTCTTGTAGGGAAGCAGCATTGCTGCGCCCCAGTTCAGCACGATGTAGTCCGCAAAATCAGATTCGCGGCGGCACGCGAGAGTCTCGGAGGCACGCCACATCAATGCGTTTTGATACCATCATCAAGAACGCTACGATCGTGACCGCGATGGACACGACGTTAGCCGACGTCGGCATCTCCGGGGGTAAAATCTCCGCGATTGCGGCGCAATTGTCAGCGGAAAACGCTACGCAGACAATCGATGCCAGCAATCATTTGCTTCTTCCCGGCGGCATCGATGTCCACACGCATCTCGACATGCCTTTCGGCGGAACCATGTCAGCTGATGACTTCCAGACCGGCACCATCGCCGCAGCCTACGGCGGGACCACCACGCTGATCGACTTCGCGATTCAGTACAAAGGGCAGACGCTGCGGCATGCCTTTGACACCTGGATGAAGAAGGCTCACGACAAGGCCACCATTGACTACGCCTTTCACTGCATCATCACGGATCTAGGCAGCGCACAACTCGAAGAGATGGGCCAGCTCATCCGCGAAGGCGTCACGAGCTTCAAACTTTTCATGGCCTATCCCGGCGTCTTCATGCTCGACGACGCCAGCATCTTCCGCGCCATGGGGCAAGCTGCCAAGCACTCCGGACTGATCTGCATGCATGCTGAAAATGGCGGGGCTATTGATGTGATCGTCCAGCAAGCGCTGGCGGAAGGGAAGCGCGCCCCGAAATATCACGCGCTGACGCGCCCCACCACCGCCGAAGCCGAAGCCACTTCTCGCGCGATCGCGCTGGCGGAGATGGCCGGATGTCCTGTCTACATCGTTCATCTCTCCTGCAACGAGGCTCTCGAAAAAGTTCGCGAGGCACGCGACCGCGGGTTGCCCGCCTACGCGGAAACTTGCCCGCAATATCTGTATTTGTCGCTGGAAAACATGAACGCCCCCGGTTTTGAAGGCGCGAAGTACGTCTTCACGCCGCCGCTGCGCGAGAAATGGCATCAGGAAAAACTCTGGCAGGGCCTCACGCACGATACGCTGCAGGTCGTCTCGACCGATCACTGCCCATTCTGCTTCAAGGAACAAAAGGAGCTGGGCATCGATGACTTCACCAAGATTCCGAACGGTGGTCCTGGCATTGAACATCGCCTGAGCCTCATCTACACGGGAGGCGTTCACGGCAAGCGTTTCTCGCCGAACCGCTTTGTGGAAGTCGTTTCGACTGCGCCTGCAAAACTCTTCGGCCTGTTCCCGCGCAAGGGCACGATTGCGGTCGGGTCTGACGCCGATCTGGTCATTTTCGATCCCAACGAAGAGCAAGTGATCAGCGTCAAGACACACCACATGCGCGTGGATTATTCCATGTTCGAAGGGATTCAGATCAAGGGCGTTCCGAAAACGGTGCTGTCGCGTGGCCGCGCGGTCATCGACGCGGGTCAATTTGTGGGGCGCCCGGGAAGCGGCCAATTCCTGCGCCGCCAAACCTACGCCGGTATCTAGCTCCGCGTTTGTAAAAACTAAAGGCAGTGGCGCAGCCACCTGCTGCGCCACTGCCCGCGAATACTGCGACTTGATTAACTAATCTGACTTGGTTGAACTATTGTGAGAAGTTGAACATTCCGAACAGGTCGCCAATCGCGGGCGAGTTTGTTGGAACATACGGATTCGATGCTGGGCTGGTAGCCTCCGGAAGATTATCCCGGCTGCGCTTGCTGATGGTTGGCAGGCTCCAGTTCCGTTCGATGAACTTCAGAATGGAGACGTGGTCATAGTACACGTGCCTGACGCGTCCGCCCGTGGAGTATGGTGATACTACGATGAGCGGAATGCGCGTCCCGTCGCCGAAAAAGTCCAGCGCTTGGATATAGCCAGCGTCGTAGTAACCGCCGCCCTCATCTACCGTGATGAAGATCGCCGTCTCTTTCCAGAGGCTCGGGTTGGCCTGCACCGCATCGATAATCTTCTTCGTGAATCCTTCGAAAAGGTTCCACTTGGAAGATGCCGGGTGACCGTCAACCCATCCGCTGGGCTTCACGTAGGAAACCGCCGGAAGATTGCCACTCTTGATGTCCGCGTAGAGGTCAGTCGTGTCCTTGAGGTGCGCGGTACGTACCGCATCATCGGCCATGATCTGTGTTTCGTACTGAAACGGGTTGCAAATGTTGCAGTACTGGTCGCTCATCGCGCCAACAGTCCCGTAGTTGATCTGGTATTTGTCGCCTAGATAGGCGTTCCACTGATCGCCATAGTATTTCCATGACACGTTGTGTTCCATCAACACGTCAGCAATGGTGCGCTGTTTCGTCGGGGGAATCGTGAACGGCGTATTGGCTACGTTGGGGTCCGTGTAGGCGTTGCTGCCGTCCCCGAAGTACCCGGGGTTGTAGTTGTTCAGCAGGTAGTAGTGGCCCGGTGCGCACTTGGGATCCACTTCGTAGGGCAGTGAACTCAGGTAGCCCAGGACCGCCGAAACGCCGGGCTGATCGGAGTCCGAACAGTTGCTGTAGGACCCGCCGCCAAACGATGCCTTGCCGAACGCCCCGCCGCCGTAACCATCCTCGGTGTACCAATTGTTCGTACCCGACTGTGGATCGGGGTTTTCGATCTGGTCCACGATCCCTGCATTTGGCGTGCCCACGAAGGTTGGCGCTGGTTGGTTGTGTGGAGGCGTAGCTGCGTTGCCGTCGGCGTCGCTGAAAAAGAGCGCATCGCCAAACCCCAGCATGATGCTGTTGGCTCCAGTGCCGCCTGCAACTGGCTGATGGTAATTGTCCGCGATCGTGTAGTTGTCAGCCAGGAATTTCGTATAGGGCGCGTCACCGTTTTGCATGTTGTAAAAGCCCATTGCCGTCGAACCTTCTCCAGTCGAGAAGTTGTTGAATGCAGGGTCCTGCGGCAGACCGTTCGTGCCCGCACCCACCGTCACCTCAACCCACGGAAACAGGTCCTTTTTGCACCCGCCCTGATCCTTCGCGGTCGCATAGCTGACGTTGCAATCCATCTGTTGCCACATCTGATAGAACCGGTGCACCGGGCTCGCTGCGTAGGAGTCATAAGGAAATGTGCTGGAGGTAAGTTGGAACGGCCCCGGCGGCAGATTGTTCACGTTCGCGATGCGCTGGTCCGCCGTCTTTTTCATTTGGCCCGAGCCGGCCCCGCCGGTCAGCATAAACGGATAGTACTCCGCAGGCAGTCCATTTTCCGACGCCATCGCATCGGCCAAAGTGCAGACACCGTTGTCTTTGCAGACATCTATTGGACCGCCGACCGCGGGTGGCGGGAGCGTCGGATACAATACCTTCGAGCCGGGACTCTCCTGGTACGTGTCGGTGTCCTGCGCAGAATATTGCTGCGACTGCGCGAAATTCGGACCCGGCGTTCCATCGGCGTTGATGATTCCCCTCGACAACAGATTGTCGACCGTGCCGTTCTTGGGCTTGTAAGTGGCAAAAATGTGGTCAAACGTGCGGTTCTCTCCGACGATGATGATCACATGTTTGATCGGTGAGGTAGTCTTCCCATCATTGCTGCCGGTGTCGGTCTGTGCGCGAAGGGGAGTGGCTACAAGCAGTTGTGTTGCGACGACTGCGGCGAGAACTTGCTTGACGGTCGGCAAGTAACCTCGCCAGTGAGACAGGCGCGAATGCATCTATAAAACCTCCATCGAGGGACGTGTCGCGCAACCGGATGGGCGGGAGGTTCGGATTGCGCGCGACACATGTGTAAGCTCATTTTGTTACACGTGCGCGACAGCTGGATGAACTGCCGGACAAAGTCGGCGGCGCGATTTGTTAAAATCTAAAATTTAAATTTAATTTGTTTTTCGCGCTGAAGAATCGAGTCTTTCTTGTTTCTCTCGCGGATTTTTCGCGTAGTCGTCAAACCCCGCCGCGATTCCCCGAATTTCCTCCAAGGTGTGGTCCCGGCGCAGCAGACCGTTTTCCAATACCGTTTCCAGTTGATCCGCGCCGTTGACTGGTTCGCCGGAATTTTGCGTTATGGTCACGAACTCGCTGCCCTCTTTCAACAGCACGAAGCGTCCCGCGCGCGAATCCTTCCCTGGGTCGGTCACCGGCTGTTTGTAGACGTCGTGCCACTGGCCATTGATGTCGATCGCGGAGCATTTCAGAGCGAAACGCAGCGTGTCGCGGTTCACCTGTTGCAATAGGGCGCCGCCCATTCCGAAGCTCCAGTTATCCATGGACCAGCCCCGCCGCGTCAGCTGGGAGATCATGTTCTGGATGGTGTAGTAGTTCACGCCGTCGCCCTGGATGAAACGCACCTGCGGCGCGATGACCTTCCAGCCCTTGCGATTGACCTCATAGCCGAACTTGTCAGCTGCGATTTTGAAGAGCTCTTCGAGCACGGAAACCGCATCGCCGCTGTCCGGGCGGATCACCAGCGTCCCGTTGCGCTGCATCACTTTGTCGCGCAGTTTCCCGCCCCACATACTGCGCACCGCGTTGTAAATGTCGTAGGAATCACTGACGCACGCCACAAAGCCTTCGGGAACGTTATCCAGAATATTTTCATAGGCTTCCAACTCATGCTCGCGGCCCCACGCGGTGATCGTGGAGTGCTCCGAGGCGGGAATGCTGACGCCGGCCATGTCTGCACCGTAGTATTGCTGAAGCAGTTCGATGGCCGGCAGATTGTCGGTGCCCAGAAAATTGAACAGGTGCGCGGCCCCGCCGATGGCCGCGGATTCGCGGCTGCTTACACCCCGAAATCCAAAATCATGCAACTTGAAGGCGATTCCCGACGGATCGCCGGTACGAACCAGCGCTTCCCCGAGAATCTGTTTGATGGCACGGCTGAGGGTCGCCACCGTGATGGGGTACCAGATCTGGAGCAGCAACGTTTCCGCCCAGTTCGTGAGCCAGTAAAACTCCGGGTCGGTGTTTACCACCGTGACGATCGCATTTTGCGCGCCGACGACCGACCCTTCTTTGACAGCTTTCACCTGCAAAGGCAGAACGCCGGCATATTTCGCATAGAGGCTTTTCCAACCTTCGTAGTTGAAGCACTTGGGATTACCGGAAAAATGCTGGCTCGCGAATTTCGCGGCCTCCTCGATGTCCTGGAGGTCAAAAACTTTACCCGCAAAATTTGCCTTCAAGATGTATTGCAGCCCGGCCATTTCGGAGTGGTCGAAAAAGCCGCCGCGCGAGCAGACGTAAGAATAGATGTAGCGCGTATTGGGAGGGTATTGCCACCAATGGCTAAGCTTGTAGCTATCGGTGTTCAGGATCGGATTCAATCGCAGGGGCTGGATGGTGGTCTCCTGTTCAGCGTGTAGGCGCCGGGCTCAAGCCCGGCGCTGGTTGTTCTCGCATCGCTTCACGGTCACAGAGGTTGCTCCAGGGTAAAAGAAACATACAGCAGCCGATCGTCGCGCTGAATTTGCAGCACCACCGGCGAGCCGGGCTTGAGATCGGCCAAGGCGGTGCGCAGGCGGTCGAGCGTGGTCATCGGCTGACCGTTCAGAGCGCGAATCACATCTCCCGTGTTAAGTGGAATTTCGGCGCCGGTTCCGGTGGCGCGCGCGGCCACGATGATGCCGAACGGATCGCGGAGGTCGGACGCCATCTCGGCGACCTTCTTGTCGATTTCTATACCCAGAATGCCGAGCGGGCGGACCAGACTCTTCTCCGGATCAGCAAGAGAAGTAATCTGATCCATGCTGTCTGTGTGCTCGATCACCGGCACGTCAAATGCCAGCCGTTCTTGCCCGCGCAAGACTTCCAAATGCACTTTTTCGCCGGCGTTGACGGACATCAAGCGGAAGGAAACATACGGAATACTCTCAGCCATGCGGCCATCAATGGTAAGCAATACATCGCCGATGCGAACTCCGGCAGCGAGAGCCGGGCCGCCGGGGAGAACGTCGGACACGATCACTCCGTAACTCCGCGGCAAGTTCATGGCCGCCGCGAGCACCGGCGTAATCGTCTGCAGTCCGAGGCCGACTTGCATGCGATGCAGGTGGCCGAATTTCCGAAGCTGCTGGTAGGCTACGCTGACCACGCTGCTGGGAATGGCGAAGCCGAGTCCTTCGTTACCCCCGGACTGCGACAGGATGAACGTGTTGACGCCGACGACCGCGCCATCCACGTTGATCAGCGGCCCGCCGGAGTTGCCCGGGTTGATGGGTGCGTCGGTCTGAATGTAAACCATCGGCGAATCGGGATCGGTCTGCCGCGCGACCGACGAAACCACGCCCAAGGTGACCGTATTGCGCAATCCTTCGGGACTCCCAAAGGCCAGAACCACCTCGCCCTGATGGAGATTCCTATAAGGCGCAATAGGCAGCGCTTCCAGCTTGACGTTGTCCACTTTCAGCAGTGCCAGGTCGATTTCGCGGCTCAGGCCGACGACGCGTGCTGGCACTATATTTGTTTTGGTGGACAGCAACGATTGTAGCGACCCGTCGGGATTGCCCGAGGGTAAAACCACTTGAACGACCTGTGCTCCGGTTACGACGTGGGCATTGGTGATGATATAGCCCGCCGGATCGATCACAAACCCGGAACCAATCGCTCTTTGCCTCCCAATCACTACGCTGGCGTTGCCGCGACCTTCTTCCACGGGGCCATAGCCCGCGACCAGAATCTGCACCACACTGGGTGAGACTTTTCGAATCAGCGCATCCACGGACTCGTTGAACTTGCGAAGGGTATTGTCCTCGGCACGGTTCTGGGCGGCTGCCGGTTCAGTGCTGCAGAAGACTGCTGCGCCGCAAAACGCGAAGGCGATCGAGACGTGTCGAAATTTGGAGCGGCAGCGAGTCGTTGAAGCTGGCATGAACAGGGTTCTCCTCGGATGGTCGGTCCGAAAAAGCAGGGTCTGCGATTCTCATTAGACTACAACCAGCGGAAAAATACCGCCCGGGCGCCCGGGGAAAACAGGAGAGGCCAATGGCAGCCGGCGAGTAACACATGTACCGCCACCTTTCTATCCGAGCCTACGCGGGAAAGGCTGTAGCTAGCCGCCGTACTCCAAGGGGTAGCGACATCTGTTTCGACCGCGCCACAGCTACTTGTCGCGCATGCCGGCAGCGGGGACTTGGTCTTTTGAGGTGCGGAAGAGACGGCGGAGGTTGCGGAATATGTCATAAGCAGCAACCACGCTGAGACCGATCAGGGCGTAAATGAGCGAATGGTTCAGGATTTCGACGGTGCGCCGGTAGCTTTCCGCAGAGGCGCCGGGTATATCCGCCAGAACGATCCAGTTCCCGGCTTTCAGCAAGAAGACCAGAATCGTGATCCACGCAACATTGCTGACCAGGCGGTAGATGGCAGGCAGGCGCACCCAGTCCGGACGGAACAGGTTGACGCCCGCCTGCACCATTCCCGCCAGCGCCAACAGAACCACAGGCCAGTAAAATTGATGCCAGATGTGCGCCGGCTTGATGAAGGTAGCCGCGGGTCCAAAAATCATGAAAGGGAAGCGCTGCGCGACTCGAAGCCAGCCGATGGAAATGCCTAAAGCCACAAATTGTGCGATCGAATCAAACCGGGATACACGGCGCGAATCTTGTTTTCCATCGGGTTCTCCTGTTTGCATCGCGAACACGGGGTGCCAGGGATGCTTCAGGCCTCGCGGATCCCAGCGATCCGGGAACTTGCTCCAATGGTGCTCCGCCAGACCGAAAATCACGGTGATCACCCCGAACTGAATGAGAAACTGGTAGAGGAAAACAGGCAAGCTATCGACCAAGGTGATGGACTTGCCGCTTGCGAACAGTGCGGTCAACACAATGAGGATCGCGATTCCAGTTAATCCAAGATTGAACTCCAGCACCCGAATGTAGAAAGGAAACAGCACCGGGCCGATAATTTGAGGGCCGAAGGCTACGCTGCGTTGGTCCTGACGGTAGCGGCTCGCTACGATCAGTGGATGACCGTGCTGCTTCAGGATGGCTTCCACTTCACCCTCGTTCAGCGGCCTGCCAAGCGTCCCCTCTTTGTCTTCTACTTGCGCACGAAGGTTCTCCGAGAGTTCGTTGATAATGTCGTCTCTTTGCGCGGCTGGCAGGCAGCTCCGGACCGATTTCAAATATTGATCGAGAATTTCCATGGGTCCTCCTTACCTTCCGAAGATCCGATATGCAACCAAGCCAAAGTGGCAAATCTCCAAGAGAATGCGGACGGAGGTGAGACTTGCCTGAGTCATGGTATTCAGGATGTCCGGCCCGGCGGTGATGAGCAGGCCGGATGAGAGAAGGACGAGCAGTCGCCCCGGGATGTCGACGGGAGCCTCTTCTGCGCGATCTTGGGATTGGCGCGCCAGAAATCTGTGGCAGTTAGAAATATAGCTATTGTTATCAATTAGTTGCATGGTTCTAACCTTTCACAATGGCGGTAAGAGAGGAATCGATGCTTTTCCACTCCGCCAGCAGTTGTTGCAGGATTTGCTTACCTTCGGACGACAGGACATAGAATCGTTTGTTGCGTTTGTCTTCTTCGCGCCATTCACTGACCAGCAGACCTTGCGTCTCGAGACGGCGCAGGAGGGGATAGAGAGTGCCCTCGTCAATAGCCATACCGTGCTCGCCTAGGGCTTTGCGGAGCGTGTAGCCGTATTGCTCGGACCGCAGCTGGGCCAGGACCGCCAGGATCAGGGAGCCGCGGCGAAGCTCGGAGCGAAGGTTCTCGAGGACGTTGGGTTCGATGGTCATATACTGTGTGGCGTCTACTGTACGACGCATACTGTATGATACACAGTAAAGCTTGTCAAGTGAAATTTTACGAACGATTCATTTTGCAGCGCGTATGGTGCGGAGCATCCAAGACTCGGGGATCAACCAATCGCAGGGAGGTACGGAGGGGAACACCGGGTCGGTATGTGGTGGTGTTCCGCGCGGGCCGGAAATGCGACGATTGAGTTTGCTGAAGGGCGAATAGATCCATGGCGCGATTACTGACCACCGAAGACCAGCGGCTCGAAGAGACGAAAGCACGGAAGAAATATTGGAAGCGCTGGGGCCCTTATCTTTCCGAGCGGCAATGGGGAACGGTGCGGGAGGACTACAGTCCCGGTGGCACCGCGTGGGAATACTTTCCGCACGACCACGCACGTTCGCGCGCTTATCGCTGGGGCGAAGACGGCATCGGTGGGATCAGCGACCGTCATCAATTGATCTGCTTTGGATTGGCCCTTTGGAATGGCCAGGATGCCATTCTAAAGGAACGCCTGTTCGGACTGACCGGAAACGAGGGGAATCACGGCGAAGACGTCAAAGAATATTACTTCTATCTGGACTCGACGCCCACGCATACCTACATGCGTATGCTTTACAAATATCCGCAAGCGGCATTTCCCTACGCACAATTGGTGGAAGAGAACCGCAGGCGGGGCAAGGGGGCGCCCGAGTACGAGTTGGTGGACACGGGCGTGTTTGCGGAGAGCCGGTATTTCGACGTGTTCGTGGAATATGCGAAAGCGGATGTGGAAGACATTCTCATCAAAATCACGGCGGTGAACCGCGGTCCGGAAAGCGCTCCGCTGAAGATCTTGCCTTCGGTCTGGTTCCGCAATACTTGGTCCTGGGGCAAAGACCTGCGGCGCCCGATGGTGCGCTCCGGCATCTGCATTCCAGGAAGCGTGTGCGCCGAACTGCAGCATTGGCAATACGGGAAGCGCTGGCTGCTCTGCGCTGGGCACCCAGACCTGCTCTTCACGGAGAACGAGACAAACATGCAACGGTTGTTCGCGCGCCAGAATCGTTCGTATGTAAAGGACGCGCTTCATGCTTACATGATTCAGGGCGATAAAGCAGCCGTAAATCCGAAACAGATGGGCACCAAGATGGCGGCGCTCTATCCAGTCGATTTGGGACCCGGCGAGAGCGTCACATTGAAATTGCGGCTCACGGACATGCAACCGATCAGCGGCATGAGCGAGAACTCCGCAATGGTGGGATCCAGCGCATCGCCAGGACATGCGGAGCGCGCGGAAGGCGTTCCCGCTTCGAATGATTTTGGCGACGGATTTGACGCCATGTTCGCCACGCGCCAAAAGGAGGCCGACGAATTCTACGCGTCGCGCATTCCCAAGGAATTGTCCGACGACGCGAAATCGGTCATGCGCCAATCCTTTGGCGGCATGCTGTGGTGCAAGCAGTTCTACCATTACGACGTGCGTACCTGGTTGGAGGGTGATCCGGCGGGCCCTCCTCCTCCCAAGGAGCGCCTGCAGGGACGCAACAAGGATTGGACGCATCTCTACAACGACGACATCATCTCCATGCCGGACAAGTGGGAGTATCCGTGGTACGCGGCGTGGGATCTGGCGTTCCACTGCATTCCCATCGCGCTGGTCGATCCCGATTTTGCGAAAGAGCAGCTGATCCTGCTGCTGCGCGAGTGGTACATGCACCCGAACGGACAATTGCCCGCATACGAGTGGGCATTTGGCGATGTAAACCCGCCGGTGCACGCGTGGGCGGCGTGGCGCGTCTATAAGATTGAGCGGCGTGTGCGCGGAGTGGCCGATCGCGGATTTTTGCAAAAGGTTTTTCACAAACTGCTGTTGAATTTCACCTGGTGGGTGAACCGCAAAGACCCCGACGGCATGAACATTTTTCAAGGCGGATTTCTGGGCCTGGACAACATCGGGTTATTCGACCGTTCGGCGCCACTGCCGACGGGCGGCCATCTGGAGCAATCCGACGGCACGAGCTGGATGGGCATGTATTGCCTGAACATGATGGCGATCGCGCTGGAGCTCGCGAAAGAAGACCCGGCTTATGAGGACGTTGCCAGCAAGTTTTTCGAACACTTTGTAAACATCGCGCACGCCATGAACGATATGGGTTCCGGCGGCAGGTCGCTGTGGGACGAAGCGGACGGGTTTTATTACGACGTGCTGCAACTTCCGAACGGCGAAGAACACTTCATGAAGATTCGTTCGATGGTCGGGCTGATTCCGCTGTTCGCCGTGGAAACGCTGGAGCCGGAAGTCGTCGACCGATTGCCGGGTTTCAAGCGTCGAATGCAGTGGTTCATCGACAATCATGCGGATGTGCCGGAACACATCGAAATGACGGAAAGGTCGGCCCGTGGCGTGCGACGCCTGTTGTCGCTGGTGAATCGTAAGCAGCTCCGAAGGGTATTGTCGCGGATGCTGGACGAAACCGAATTCTTGTCGCCGCATGGCGTGCGTGCGTTGTCGCGCTATCATCTCGACCATCCCTACGAAGTGACCGTGAATGGCAACGTAAACCGCGTGCAGTACGAGCCGGCTGAATCGACCACCGGCATGTTCGGCGGAAATTCGAACTGGCGCGGACCGATATGGTTTCCGGTCAACTATCTACTGATCGAGTCGCTGCAAAAGTTTCATCACTACTACGGCGAGGATTTTAAAGTCGAGTGCCCCACGCACTCCGGCACGGAATCCGACCTATGGCAGGTGGCTGCGGAGATTTCGCGCAGGCTCGTGAGAACTTTCCTGCGTGGGGACGATGGCCGGCGACCTGTCTATGGCGGCACCGTAATGTTTCAGTACGACCCCCACTGGAAAGATCTGATTTTGTTCTACGAGTTTTTTCACGGCGACAACGGCGCGGGTATCGGCGCGAGTCACCAGACAGGATGGACGGGACTGGTCGCGAAGATGCTCGAACAGAGCGGTGAGTGACCCGCAGCCAATCCGCTTTGAACCGGCGCGACCCGAGCACGCCGATATCTTCATCACGATGATGCGTGCACTGGAACAGGCCGATCCCGGGAAGACGCCTTTCGACGAGCAGCGCCGGCGCACAATTTTCGACCAGTTCGTCAGGGACTCCCCGTACGGCCGGGCGTGGCTGATCGTCGAGGGAGAAATTCCCGTCGGGTACGTGGTGCTGACTGTTTCGTTCAGTTTCGAATATCGCGGGTGCGACGCGTTTATCGATGAGTTGTATATTGCTGAAGAGCATCGCGGGCGGGGGATTGGCCGCCGGGCGATGGACTTTGTTGAGAACGTCGCCCGCGAGCTGGGAGTGAACGCGATGCACCTGGAAGTTTCGCGAGATAATGAGGCAGCTTTGAAACTCTACCAGCGGACTGGATACGTCGATCACGACCGGTATTTGATGACCAAATGGCTGGAGCGCGGCAGGACTTAGTCTTTCGTTGATGCGCGTGCCGGGAAGAATTGCGGAGATGATCGTGTCGAATCGAGCTGAAAAAGTGCGGAATAAGCCGGACCCGCGCGAATCACACGGCGCTGGTGATGGCCAAACACTGAATGCGTTGGCCTCGTCGAAACCGCCGGCGAAAAGTGGGCGAACGCCACGCAAAAAAGCGGCCGCGAGCGCCGATCGCGCCGCGGCGCCGCAGGGCGCTAAGATCAAATTTGGCCGGGAAGTATGCGGCAACCTGGATGCGGCGGAAGCGCGCGAATGGATCGTAACCAACGGAATCGGCGGATTCGCATCGGGAACGGTCGCGGGATGCGAGACGCGGCGCTATCACGGATTGCTGGTGGCGGCGCTGCACCCGCCGGTGGGACGCAATCAGTTGGTGACTGACCTGGATGAGATCGTCCGCTATGCTGGCGCCGAATATTCACTGGCGACCCATCAATGGGCTGGCGCAGTCGTGGACCCCAAGGGATTCCTGAACATCGAAAGTTTCCGACTGGACGGGATGACGCCGGTGTGGACCTATGCGCTTGCGGATGCTTTGCTGGAAAAGCGCGTGTGGATGCGCCACGGTGAGAACACGACATATGTGAAATACACCATGGTGCGCGGCAGCAGCAGCATAGATCTCGATCTGAAAGCGCTGGTGAATTATCGGGATTTTCACGCGTCCACGCATGCCGGCAATTGGCGAATGAAGATCGAGCCCGTCGACAACGGTGTTCAGGTGACGGCTTTCGACGGCGCGACGCCTTTCTATTTGAAATTCGCGGGAGCCGCGTGCCAGCCGCGTCACGAGTGGTATCGCAACTGCTTTCTGCCGGTGGAAAAGGAGCGTGGATTAGACGACCTGGAAGACCACCTGTTCGCGGCCTTGTTCCAGACGAAGCTGAAGGTGGGGGCGAGCGTTACGTTTGTGGCCACGACAGACGCGGCCGCAGGACTCGACGGCGCGGGCGCTCGTGCCGAAAGCGCAGAGCGCGAAGCGAAACTCCTTGAAAGCTGGCGGGCCGAGAATGAGAAAACTGTAGCCGAGTCACCGAACTGGCTGCCGCAACTCGTGCTGGCCGCCGATCAATTCATCGTGAAGCGCAGCCTGCCGGAGCATCCGGACGGGCGCAGCATCATCGCCGGCTATCACTGGTTCGGCGACTGGGGACGCGACACGATGATCGCGCTGCCAGGGCTGACACTGGCCACCGGACGCGCAGACGTGGCGCGGCAGATTCTGCTGGCGTTTGCGGAGTACGTCGATGGCGGAATGCTACCGAACAATTTTCCGGATGGGGGCGGAAAGCCGCAGTACAACTCCGTCGATGCGGCGCTATGGTTCTTCGAGGCAGTGCGGCAATATTTCGCTGTGACCAAAGATGGCCGGACGCTATTGCAACTCTTTCCCACGCTTGGAGAAATTATCGACGCGCACGTCAAAGGCACGCGCTACAGCATTCATGTCGATCCGGCGGACGGGTTGCTGTATGCCGGTGAGCCCGGCGTACAACTCACTTGGATGGACGCCAGGGTTGGGGACTGGGTGGTCACGCCGCGAATCGGCAAGACCGTGGAAGTAAATGCTCTGTGGATCAACGCGTTGGAAACTATGGCGGAATTCGCGCGGCTCCTGGCACGGCCGGGTCAGGGCTACGAAAAGCTTTCCGCCAAGGCGCAAAAAAATTTCCAGAAATTTTGGAACGAAGAGCGCGGCTGCTGTTTTGACGTGATTGCGGCGCCGGGCGTGGGGAACGACGCGGCGCTGCGGCCGAATCAACTTCTGGCCGTTTCGCTTCCGGTTACGCCGTTGACCGAGGAGCAGCAGAAATCGGTCGTGGACGTTTGCGCTCAGCATTTGCTGACCTCGTACGGGCTCCGGAGCCTCGCGCCGGGCGAGCCGGGATACCAGGGACACTATGCGGGCGGACCGAAGGATCGCGATGCCGCCTACCATCAGGGAACAGTATGGGGCTGGCTGCTCGGGCCATTTGTGCTGGCGCACTTGCGCGTGTACGGCGATCGTGCGGAAGCAATGCGTTTCCTCGAGCCGCTGGGCATTTCGGTGCACATGTATGGGCTCGGTACTCTGGGCGAAATTTTCGAGGGCGATCCTCCCTTCACGCCGCATGGGTGTATCGCGCAGGCCTGGACGGTGGGCGAAGTCTTGCGTGCGATGCGGGAAATTCTGAATTGTCGAGAATCCTGACGGCCCGCGCTGTCAGCTTTGGTTTCCGGGAATTTCGTAAAGCTCGATCAGCACTTTTCCGCCGGCGGACGTTGGGGCCAGGAAAAAGTTGACACGCGTCCCGTCCGCGCCGGGACGAGCCTGCGGATAGATCGGAGCGAAGCTGAAGTTTTCTCTCAGGATGGCCGTGGCGCGGTCCACATCCAGGCAGTGGAATTCCACCTGCTGTATTCCTTCTCCGAAACGTTTCAGATAGCGCGCGATCGCTCCTTCTCCCTCGGGATCTCGTGTCGTTAAAATGTCGAGACTCATCTCGGTGGCGAATTGCAACTCGAATTCCTTGGCGTCCATCTCATCGGGAACGCTCGCCAGGCGCGGGTTGCTATTGGCTTGCTCGATGCGCGCAAACGTATCCGGGAAAACGGCCACTCCGACGGTGACGAGCTGTCCCCAGAGCAGCCTGGAGATTTCGCCATTGGAGAGCCAGGACGAAAGGACGGGCTTAGCTAGTGCCAGACCGTGGTTGTAGATCGCTGCTGCGGAGGCCGTACGGATAGCGGCATCCGGGGAAAAAAGGCCGGATATATTAAGAGGTGGAATACTGGACATTTTCGGTCCCAAAATTGTAGCGTAAAAGGTGAATCCAAGAGAACATCGCGGAATCTAAGTAACCGTAACGCCGCAGATTTCATCCCAAGGACTATGCCGAAACCAGTTTTATTGACCGTTGATGACGATCCCGAAGTGCTGCGTGCCATCGAGCGCGACCTGCGCGGCCATTACGCCCAGAAGTATCGCGTGATGCGCGCCGATTCCGGCAGCGCCGGCCTCAGTACCCTGCGCGAGCTCAAAGCGCGAAACAACCCCGTGGCCCTGCTACTCGCCGACCAGCGCATGCCTAGCATGGATGGCGTTGGATTTCTCGCCGAGGCGATGGACATTCATCCCCAGGCCAAGCGTGCATTGCTCACCGCCTACGCCGACACCAACGCCGCCATCGATGCTATCAACGAAGCTAAAATTCACTACTACCTGATGAAGCCCTGGGATCCGCCGGAAGAGAAGCTTTTCCCTGCCTTGGACGACCTGCTCCACGATTGGAATGCGCAATTTCGTCCGCCCTACGAGGGCATTCGGGTTCTCGGTACACGCTGGTCTTCGCGCTCCTACGACTTGCGCGATTTCATGGCACGCAATCAAGTGCCCTATCAATGGATCGATGTCGAAATGGCCGCCGCCGATCCGGAAGTTCACCGTCTGATTGAATCTCTTGGACCGGAACTTGAAAAATTGCCACTGATTTTGTTTCCCGATGGCCAGCGCATCGCCGAACCCACGCAACAGGTCATCGCCGACAAGATCGGCCTGCAGACCCACGCGCAGACAAACTTCTACGATCTCGCGATTGTGGGCGGCGGGCCCGCGGGCCTCGCTGCCGCCGTATACGGCGCATCCGAAGGCCTGCGCACGGTGATGATCGAACGCGAGGCACCAGGCGGGCAGGCCGGCCTGAGCTCGCGAATCGAAAACTATCTCGGTTTCCCGTCCGGGCTTTCCGGCAGCGACCTCGCCCGCCGCGCCGTGGCCCAGGCTCGAAGATTCGACGTCGAAATTCTTTCCCCGCAGGAAGCCATCAGCCTTCGTGTCGACGGTCCCTATCGCTACATCAAGCTGGGTGACGGTTTCGAGATTTCCTGCCACGCTCTGCTCTTGGCCATGGGCGTTCAGTGGCGCTCACTCGACATCCCCGGCATCGAACGCTTTCAAGGCGCCGGCGTTTACTATGGCGGCGGTACTTCCGAAGCATTGTCCTGCAAGGGCGAGACCGTATACATTATCGGAGGTGCTAACTCCGCCGGCCAGGCCGCCATGCATTTTTCGAAATTCGCCGGAAAGGTCATCATGCTCGTCCGCGGCGAGTCTCTGGCAAGCACCATGTCGCACTATTTGATCGAGCAGATTGAGAAGACTCCCAATATCGACGTTTGGTCTCAGACTGTCGTTACCGAGGTGCACGGAGACGCCCACCTCGAGGCCATCACCATCTGTCGCGGTTCTGTCGGCAGGCCCGAGAAACTTCCCGCCAGCAGCTTGTTCATTTTTATCGGAGCGCAGCCACGCACCGGATGGTTGGGCGACTTGATTCAACGCGACGAGCGCGGCTTTGTCCTCTCGGGACCCGACCTGCTCCGCGATGGAAAAAGACCCGCGTCCTGGACCCTCGATCGCGATCCGGGTCTACTCGAAACTAGCGTGCCCGGAATTTTCGCCGTAGGAGACGTGCGTCACGGTTCCGTCAAGCGAGTCGCCTCCGGCGTTGGCGAAGGCGCCGTAGTCGTGCAATTTATCCATCAATATCTGGCCAAGGTTCAATGACCCGTTTCCTGCGGACCAACAGTCGTAGTGGCGCAATGAAAGTGACATACGAATGACAGATATGCGAGACGAGACCGCGGATCTGTACGGTACGTTGAAGCCCCCAAGCAATCCATCCGACAAAGCGACCCTCTTCGCCGCGCTTCGCAAAGTAGCAGTTTTCGCCGATCTCCCCGAACCCGATCTCGATTGGTTCGTCGAACGAACTCACGAGTTTCGATTCGAGCCCGGCGAAGTCATGATGCTGGAAGGCACTCCTGCTAAATTGATGTTCGTGCTTCTGGAGGGTGAAATCCGCGGACGCCAAGAGCGCGGCGGCGATGCGCCGGTGTTCACCACGGAAGCGCCCACGGTCACCGGACTTCTGCCATTTTCTCGATTGAAGAACTATAAGTTGACCATTCGGGCTACGATGCCGACTTGGGGGCTCGCCTATTCGCACACCAAGTTTGGCGACCTTTTGCAGCACCTGCCGGAGCTTTCGCAACGCCTCGTCGGCATGTTGACCGATCGCGTGCGCACTTACACTGAATTCGAGCAGCAAAGCCAAAAACTCGCCGCACTCGGGAAGCTCTCCGCGGGCCTTGCTCATGAGCTGAACAATCCGTCTGCTGCGGCGCGCCGTTCGGCAAGCACTTTGCGTGAGTGTTTGGCGCGATTGCGCCAAGCCGTCCGAGCCTCCGCCATCGGTCCGGACGATTGCGCTCTCCTCGCGGAGCGCGAGGAAGCCATTCGGGTCTCGCTCAAGCCAGCGCAATATAAAGATGAGTTTGCGCGCGTCGAACGCGAAGAGGCGATTCAGACCTGGCTCGAAGACAAGGATGTAAAGGAGGCCTGGCAGCTCGGCCCTCTTCTCGCCGAAGCGAATCTGACCGACGAAAATTTGGAAGCTCTCGCCAGCGTGGCGGAAAAGTCGCTCGGGCCGGAACTCACTCGCTTTGCCACCCTGCTCGAAATGGACCGCATCGCCGACGAATTGGATCACAGTACCGCCCGCATCTCCGATCTGGTCCGCGCCATCAAGGAATATTCCTACATGGATCAGGCGTCCATGCAGGAAGTGGACATCGCCCAGAGCCTCGACACAACGCTGACGATCATGCACCACAAGCTCAAGCGCAGCATCACCGTAACGCGCGATTATGCACCCGATCTTCCGAAGGTAATGGCCTATGGCAGCGAACTGAATCAGGTGTGGACCAACCTGATCGATAACGCCGCCGATGTTCTGAAAGACGGCGGCAAACTTGGTATTCGCGCGGTGCGCGACAACGACTATGTGCTGGTCGAAATTTCAGACAATGGTCCCGGTATCCCCGAAGAAATCCAGTCGAAAATCTTCGAGCCATTTTTTACCACGAAGGGCGTCGGTGAAGGGACGGGTCTCGGCCTCGACATCTCCTACCGCATCATCAAAAAAAGCAGAGGCCTGATCACCGTAAAATCCCAGCCGGGCAACACCCGTTTTGAAGTAAGAATTCCGATTAAGGCCGCGAGCTGAGCGCGGCGGAGGATCAAATGGCTGAAGTCTGTACACACACCGATCAAATTCGTCCGGTTAAGCCGAAGACGAAGGGCTGCGAGGAATGTCTGAAGATGGGCGATACTTGGGTCCATCTGCGGTTGTGCTTGTCGTGCGGTCACGTCGGATGTTGCGACAGCTCCAAGAACAAACATGCGACCAAGCATTTTCGCGCCGTCAAGCATCCGATCGTCCGGTCCATTGAGCCGGGCGAGCATTGGATGTGGTGTTACATCGACGAGGTGATGTTCGAGGACGACTAGTTATTTGGCCGTCGAGTTTTTTGGTGCTTCGGGGAAGAGCAGGGAAGCCGCGAGCGCGAGCAGGAGTATTCCGGCCACCACGAGCAGGGAAGTGTGTGATGGGATGTGCAACCAGGGTTCCACGATCATCTTTGCGCCGATGAAAGACAGGACGAACGCAAGTCCCGCCGTCAGAAACCGTAAACGATTCAGGAATCCCGCCAATAGAAAATAAAGCGCGCGCAGCCCCAGAATCGCGAAGACATTCGAGGTGTACACGATGAAAGGATCGCGCGTGATTCCGAAAATGGCAGGAATCGAATCGATCGCCAGGGTCACGTCGGTGATCTCGACAACCAGCAGCACCAGGAAGAGTGGCGTGGCAAAGAGTTTTCCCTCCTTCCTTACAAAAAAACGCTCGCCGTGATAGTCGCGACTCAGTCGCAGATGCCGATTGGCAAAGCGAAAGAAGGCGCTCTGTTCCGGGTGAATCTTCTCTTTCTTGGCGAACAGCATGTGAATCCCGGCATAAACCAGAAACGCACCGAGAAGGTACATAATCCACGAAAACCTTTCGATCAGCTCCGTGCCCGCGAAGATCATTATGCCGCGCATGACCAGTGCGCCGAGGATTCCCCATTCCAGCATCCGGTGCTGGAATCGCTC
>Ga0210383_10000275_pt1 | contig 50032 bp, 36 predicted proteins | sample IncBWC14OmetaG_FD_160072 | JGI IMG/M metagenome (GOLD analysis project Ga0210383, IMG submission 160072) | Forest soil microbial communities from Barre Woods Harvard Forest LTER site, Petersham, Massachusetts, United States - Inc-BW-C-14-O ...
CTTCATGCCTAACCAAGAAACTCCAGAAGCCCAGCCTGCCGTCGAGAACACCGAGTCGTTCGGCAATATTCTGTCGGAATATACCAAGAGCCATTCCCGTAAGACCGAGGGCAGCCGGCAGTTGCAGGGCACGGTCATTGCGGTCAATGCCGAGGCAGCCTTCTTCGATATCGGATACAAGTCGGAAGGCATGCTGCCGATCGCGGCCATGCAAGGCGAAACTCTGAAGCCCGGAGACAAGTGTCTGGTCACGGTGAAGGGGCGCGACCTGGATGGCTATTACGAGCTGTCGCTATTCAAAGTCGAGCGGCCCATGGATTGGACGGCGCTCGAAAAAGCATTTGCCGACAAGAGCTCAGTTCTGGGCACGGTAACGGCGGTGGTCAAGGGCGGTTTCAGCGTCGACGTAGGCGTGCGGGCGTTCATGCCGGCTTCGCGCAGCGGAGTGCGCGATGCAGCCGACATGGAGAAGCTGGTGGGGCAGGAAATTCGCTGCCGCATCATCAAGCTCGACGTCACGGACGAAGACGTGGTCGTCGATCGTCGCGCGGTGGCCGAAGAAGAGGAACGACACGCCAAGGATAAATTCTATTCGCAGATGAAAGAAGGCGAGACCGTCAGCGGAACGGTGCGCAGCCTGACTGACTACGGCGCGTTCGTCGACCTTGGAGGAGTGGACGCGTTGCTGCATGTGAGCGACATTGCCTGGGGCCGTGTGAACAAGCCATCGGACGTGCTTTCGGTGGGGCAGTCAGTCGAAGTGAAGGTGCTAAAAGTTGGATCGGAGGCCGAGAAGAAGCGCATCTCGGTTGGGTTAAAGCAACTGCAGCCGCATCCCTGGGACGCCGTCGCCGCGAAATTCCATGCCGGCGACCGGGTGCGCGGCACCGTCACGCGGCTCATGGAATTTGGTGCGTTCGTGGAACTCGAACCCGGCATCGAGGGCCTGATCCACATTTCTGAAATGTCGTGGTCGAAGGGAAAGATCAGGAAGGCCAGCGATGTGGTGAAAGCTGGCGAGACCGTCGAAGTTGTAATTCTGCAGGTGAACCCGGGCGAGCGGCGCCTGTCGCTCGGACTCAAGCAGGCGCTGGGCGATCCGTGGGCCGATGTGGCGCAGCGCTTCCAAGTCGGGTCGGCCGTCGAAGGCCCGGTGACGAACCTGACCAAGTTCGGCGCGTTCGTGCAGCTTTCCGAAGGCATTGAAGGCATGGTGCACGTCAGCGACATCAGCGCTGAAAAGAGAATCAACCAGCCGCAGGACGTGTTGCGCGTCGGGCAAGTGGTGAAGGCGCAGGTGTTGGCCATCGATCTCGAAAAACGCCAGATGCGGCTGGGCATGAAGCAACTGGTGCCGACCGGCCTCGACGAATACATCGCCGAACACAACGAAGGCGACGTGGTTACGGGACGGATGATCGACGGAGGTTCGACGGGCGAGTCCGGCGGTCGCGCGCGCGTCGAACTGGGCGAAGGCATTCATGCAACCTGCAAACTGACGGCGACTGCGGCAGCGCCCGCGAAGATCGAGGCTCCAAAAGAAGCGAAAGCAGATTTGTCTTCGCTCAGTTCCATGCTGCAGGCGCGATGGAAGAGCGGCGCGGGAGCTCCGGCCAAGGCCGAGCCTGCGCGGGCGGGGCAGATTCGCAGTTTTCGCATCGTGAAGCTGGATCGCGGCGCGAAAAAGATCGAAGTCGAATTCGCGTAACTGGGCCTGCCGGTGGCGCGGGCTTGGACGAACCATAAACCACGAAGGCCACGAAGCATCAAGAAGCGCCGGCATTCGCAAAGATGTCCTTCGTGCACCTTTGTGTCCTCCGTGGTTCGTGCCGTTTCTTCCGCCGTCAGACCCGTGCACTTCGGTTTCGTCCAGGCGGACCCTCCGCAATGCAAATGCGGTATAATTTTCAGATTGAGCGGGAGTAGCTCAGTGGTAGAGCGCGACCTTGCCAAGGTCGATGTCGCGGGTTCGACCCCCGTCTCCCGCTCCAGTTTTTTGTCCCCAGCCTGCGATCCGCCGATGGACTTTTTCCGGCCGGAACGCTAACGTATGGGCAGGGCGCGGTACCCAAGTGGTAAGGGAGAGGTCTGCAAAACCTTTATGCGTCGGTTCGATTCCGACCCGCGCCTCCAATCTTTTCCGGTAGCTCCTCGAGATCGGCTTCCCTGTTGCGTTCGACCCGCGCTGTTTGATTGGCCGCCGATTCCGTCTGCGTCCCGCGTATGCGACTGAAGTATGCGACTGAAGAGTGATTTGTGCAGCCATCTACTCCTTCTAATGGCCCTAACCGTGGCCGTCGTGTTCGTGGAGTGCGCTCTGGCTGCCGGACAGCAGAGTCAAAAACCTCTGCCCGACGCTCCGCAACAGGCGACCGCGGAAAAGAAGAGCTTCTTTGCCCGCTGGGCGGAGTCCTACCAGCAGGACTGGTGGGGCCCCGCTTCATCAACACCGGCCCCGCCGCGCCGTGGAGTCCCGTCGCCGCTCGATTCGCCACCCTTCCCCAACTCAGATTGGTCCTATGGAGGTTCGCCTGTCATTGGAGAGCCCGACACGAACACCTATCCGCTCATGACGGCCATCAACCAGGCCAGGAGCCGGACAAAGCTTTATGGATGGATCGACCCCACGCTGAACTTCAGCACCTCGGCCCAAAGCAATTCCCCCGAGGCAAACGATGACCACCCGAATCGTCTGGAGATGAACCAGATCGTTCTCTACGCCGAGCGCCTGCCGGACTCCGTGCAACGCGAGCATGTCGACTGGGGATATCACCTGACCGCGCTGTTCGGCACGGACTATCGCTTTACCATCGGCAAGGGTTACGGCAGCAGCCAGTTGCTGAACGATCATCATCAATACGGATTCGATCCAACGCTCGAATATGTCGACGTTTACATCCCGCAGGTGGCGCAAGGAATGAATGTAAGGGTGGGTCGCTTCATCTCGGTGCCAGGGATCGAGGCGCAACTCGCGCCTAACAATTACATTTTCAGCCACTCGCTGCTCTACGCGATCGATCCCTTTACCGACACCGGCCTCATGGCCACGGTGAAGTTGAACGACCACTGGCTGGTGCAAGCCGGGATTACCGATGGCCACGATGTGGCTCCTTGGACGCCCGATGCGAAGCCCTCCGGGACAGCCTGTCTGAGCTACACGACCACGTCGGTGAACGACAATTATTATGTCTGCGCCAACGGAATCAACAACGGCAAGTACGCCTACAACAATCTGCAGCAGTATGACGCGACCTGGTATCACCGGTTCTCGAAGACGGTGCACATGGCGACCGAAACCTGGTACATGTACGAGCGCGACGTGCCCGCGCTGGGAGGCGCGATTCAGCCCGAAGCGGGCGCCAACGCCGCGTATTGCCTGCCGGGCGAACAGCGCTGCACCGCTCCGGAATATGCGGTGGTGAATTTCCTGCAGAAGGAGTTGTCGCTGCACAACTTCCTGTCGTTCCGAAGCGACTTTCTCAATGACAAGAAGGGCCAGCGCACGGGTTACGCGACCCGCTACTCGGAGAACACGCTCACCTGGGTGCACTGGATCGGATCCACCGTACAGATTCGCCCGGAACTACGCTTCGAGCGGGCGTGGGACAGGAAAGCGTACGACTTCGGGCGACGCCAAAATCAGCTTACAGTCGCCAGTGATCTGATATTTCATTTTTGATGAGAGCGCTTTGATTCCTCCTTGTAGGAAAATGAATCCATGACGGGTGTGCGGATAGATGTCTGGCTATGGGCGGCGCGGTTTTTCAAGACGCGGCCGCTGGCGAAACACGCCTGCGAACTGGGCCGCGTGCTGTCGAACGGGCAACCGGCCAAGGCGTCGCGCGAAGTCCGCGTCGGAGACCAGTTGCGCGTGACCAATGAGGGCGGCGAATTTCAGGTGGAAGTTCTGCTGCTCAGCGAAGTGCGCGGCCCGGCCGCGGTAGCGCAGACCCTCTACCGCGAAACCGACGAGAGCCGGGAACTGCGCCAGAAGGCCGCCGCAGAACGAAAAGCCATGCGCGAATTCGAAGTCCTGCCAGAAGGCCGTCCGTCGAAACGCGACCGGCGGCACATCATCCAGTTCCGCGGCCGAGGGTGAGATTTCGTGTGGGTCTTGACAGTGGGCCATGTCCCGGCGCAATATGGCGCTGTACGACATGTCGTCAGAGGCCATGATGGAGTTTCTGCCACTTACCGAGCCCGTCCTGCTGATCCTTTTGAGTCTGGCGGAGCAGCCGCGGCATGGATACTCCATTCTCAAAGACGTCGAGCAGATGAGCGACGGGCGCGTGGTGCTGAGCACGGGCACGCTCTACGGCGCGCTGCGCCGGCTACTGGATGAAGAGTGGATTGAGCGCATTGACGAGGAGGAAACTTCGCGAGGGCGACAAGCGTATCGCCTGACTTCGCGAGGACGCAAGAACCTTCAACTCGAAATTGGACGGATGAAGCAGCTGACACACCTGGCAAGTCTTCGGATTGCGCGGAAAGGGGCCTGAGGTGCTCGGCGTTAACATTTATCGCTGTATGCTCCGGCTCTACCCTGCGCTCCACCGCGATCGCTTCGGCGCGGAAATGACGGCGGTGTTCGGCGAGCTGCAGGCAGAGAATGTTTCCAAAGGAATAGCTGCGCGCTGCGCGTTTTACCTCCGCGAGAGTACAGGGGTTGTGAGGGGGGCGCTGCGGGAACACTGGCGGGCGCTGGGCGGCGATGCTGTCTGGCTATCGTTTCCAAGCAGGAGGTATACGGTGCGAACTGAATTTCGTTTTCCGAAGGCAACCGCCGTATTAATGGCGATCATTCTCGGCGGCGTGCTGCTAGCCATCCAGAAGGGGGAAGCAATTTCTGCGTCACTGCGGGACGCCGCGAGCTCTCCCATCGGACCGATCCATCCGGTGCACTCGGTTTTGGTGGGGGGCATCGTGATGGGGTTTCTGTTTTTTTATGCCGCGGGATTGATTGGGTGGGCCATAATGTTCGCTATGCGGCGCTCAGGAGTGCACCGGCTGGACGAAACCTCTCCCGCGCCGAAATAAGTTAGAGGTGAAGTGGGCGCCGGAAGCGACGCCCGGCAGGCCTTGCCGCCGAACGCTCTTGCCAGTAAACTCATGGGCGCAATTTCAACACGCTGCCGTGTGCCTATGAGCCTGCGACGCCTTTCCCGCTGCGTTGTTTCTCTGATTTTCTTCTTCGCCCACCTCAGCGCCGCCTCACAGAATCCCGCGACCACTGCAGCCGTCTCCGAATACGTCAAGGCGGAGATGCAGCGCCAGCACATCCCCGGCTTGTCCTTGCTGGTGGTGAAAGGCGGCAAGATCGTTCGAGCCGAAGGTTTCGGATTGGCCAACGTGGAATTGCAAGTGCCCGTGAAGCCCGAGACGATCTTTCAATCCGGCTCGGTTGGAAAACAATTCACGGCGACCGCGGTCATGATGCTGGTTGAGGAAGGCAAGATCGCTCTCGACGATCCGCTGACCAAATTTTTTGCCGACGCTCCGGCCAGCTGGAAGGACGTGACCGTGCGCGAGTTGCTCAGTCACACCGCCGGCTTCGGCGACTATCCCAAAGACTTCGACTACCGCAAAGACTGGACTGAGGACGAAGAGCTGAAGCTCATCGAAAGCATCCCCCTGGCCTACCCTCCCGGCACGAGTTGGGAATACAGCAATTTCGGTTACGTGACCCTCGGGATTCTGATTCATCGTGTCACGGGCAAGTTCTACGGCGATTTTCTGCAGCAGAGAATCTTTCAGCCGCTGGGCATGTCGACAACCCGCATCATCAATGAAGCCGATATCATTCCCAACCGTGCAGCCGGCTACCGCCTGGTGAAAGGCGAACTGAAAAATCAGGAGTGGGTGTCGCCGGTGGTGAACACTACGGCCGACGGCAGCCTCTATTTTTCGATTCTCGATCTGGCTCAGTGGGACGCAGCGCTGTACACGGAAAAGCTGCTGAAGCGCTCTAGCCTTGACCTGATGTGGACTCCGGTAAAACTGAAGAACGGTCAGCGGAACAAGGGAGACTACGGTTTTGGCTGGGTCATCGAACAGAGGTCGGGACATCGCTGCATTGACCACGACGGATCGTGGCAGGGATTCGAGACCGCGATCGCCCGCTACGTTGACGACCAGTTGACCGTGGTTGCGCTCGCGAATCTGGCGGACTCCGAGCCAGGAAAAATCACTCGACACGTCGCCGAAATATATCTGGCAGAGAAGTAGGTCGGCACTTCATGAGATAGATGCCGTCTCGCGTGATTCCACAAACATCCTCATCCCATATTTTGGACGCAGTGTAATCAGCGGCTCAGGCTCGACTCGATGCCCTGGAGCCAGCTTCAACTTCCACTTCTGCCCGATCGTAGCCAGCAGAAGGACGCCCTCCATCCACGCGAACGACTCGCCAATGCATTGCCGCACTCCGGCTCCGAATGGAAAATAGGTGAGCTTGGTTCGACGCGACTTGGCTTCCGGTGCGAAGCGCTCCGGATCAAAACGCAGAGGATCGGAAAAAAATCGGGCGTCGCGGTGCGTCACGAACTGGCTCATCAGAACGGTCGTCTTCGCAGGCAGAAAAAAATCGCCCAACTGAAAATCGGCACGCGCCTGGCGGCCCATGGCCCACGCAGGCGGATAGAGGCGCATGGATTCCGCCAAAACCATTTCCACATAGCGCAGCCGCGCCACGTCGTCGAACGTTGGCAAGCGGCCTTGTAACTCGCGGTCGATCTCAGCATGAAAGCGGCGTTCACACTCAGGATTTTGCGAGAGCAGATACCACGTCCAGGAAAGCGCATTAGCCACGGTTTCGTAACCTGCCAGGAAAATCGTGATGACCTGATCGCGCAGCGACTGCTCAGAAGCGGCGCTGTCATCCGGGGAAGCGGCCAGCATCAGGTCGAGCAAACTGCCTCCGTGGAAACCACGCTGGCGGTGCGCGGCGATCATGCGGTAGACAACAGCGTCAATGCGCTTGCGCGCTCTGACGAAAGCGCGGAGGCCCGGAGGCCGCACATGCACCAGCCACTCCGCCGCCGGCAACATCACCAGAAAATTGTACAGGCCCATGATGCGGTTAATGGCGCTGGCCAATTCCGCCACTTCGTCCTTCGTCTCTCCGGCTGTTTCGCTACGAGCTTGCGCATGAAGATCGGTGGCAAACAATGTGCGCGCGACCACGTTGAGCGTGAGTTGCATCATCTCGATAGCAACGTCGCGCTGCTCCCCGGGCTGCCAGCGGTCGCGGACGCGCACTGCCTCCTCGACCATCGTGGCCGCGTATTCCGGAATGCGCTGGCGATGAAACGCAGGCTGCGCCACTTGCCGTTGCGTACGATGCTGCACACCTTCGCTGGTAATCATTCCTTCGCCGAGCAACATTTTTGTGCGCCGCACCGTGCGTTCCTTGACGAAGTTGTCGTTCTGCACCACCAGCACTTCGCGGATATAGTCGGGGTGGTTCAGGAAGACGATGTGGTTCCATCCGATCTTGTAGTGCGCGATGTCGCCGTAGGTCTCGGCCAGATGCTGAAACAGCAGGATCGGATTCGCGGGATGAAACCTGCGGAACGCAAACCAGAGCAGGTTGCGCTCGAAGCCGGGTGGGAAGCGGTACGCGGCCGCTTTGCCAGCGGGTCCGCGCACGTCATTGCTGGCTGCCGTCGCCATCCTGTTAGTTTACGCTGCTCGCGCGAGCGCCAAAGAAGGAGGCACCGATTCCGCCCTCCGAATTTCATACGAGTACAAAATCAAGGAAGGATTTGAAATTGGCGATACGCGAAAACCTAGCGGCTCACACGATCTGATTTCTGCAACTGATCCAATTCCGCCAGGACTTCGGCGCTGTGCGTAATCGGATCAACACTCGTATAGGCCTTGGCGATTCTTCCGCTGGGATCGATGAGGAACGTATGCCGCGCCGCGATCTTCACCACGACGAGATTGGTCAACGATCCGTAGGAGTCGGTGACTTTGTGTTCGGTATCGGCCAGCAACTTAAAGTTCAGGCCCTCTTTAGCGCAGAACTTCTTGTGCGAATCCACGCTGTCGACGCTCACGCCCAGCACGACCGCGTTGCGCGCGGCATACTTCGGCTGATCGACCTCAAAGTTGTGGGCTTCGCGCGTGCACCCCGCAGTTAGATCCTTGGGATAAAAATAAAGAACGACCCACTTGCCGCGGTAGTCCTTGAGACTGACGGACGAACCCTCCTGCGAGGGCAGCGAGAAGTCGGGCGCGTTACTGCCCATCAATGGCGCAGCCGAATGCGACAACAGCCGCGGGACGAGGACAACCAGAATCATGACGACTACAAACAGCAACACGATGCGTAACATGGGAACCTCCGCGCAGCAGCAAGTGATTCTAAACCGTCTGCGCGTTCAAGCGTCACCATCGCGGACTCACAGATTCCGGCCAGGGGATCACTCGGGTTGAACCACGATGGCATCACCGGGCCTGGCGGGAACGCGTTTCGTCTTTATTACAAAATAGTAAAGCGGATAGCTGAGCACGATCAGGCCCAGCGTGAACAGAGCGTCTTTGAAGTCACCGATAATGGTCGCAACCAGAAACGCGACGGAGGCCAACAGGGCAAAGAGAGGCGTCCACGGATAACCCCAGGCTTTGAAAGGACGCGGAAGGTTGGGCTCGCGTCGTCGCAGCGCGAACAAAGCGCACGGTCCTGACACATAGAGCGCGACCAGCAAGAATGAGGCGAGTGCGATCAGCTTCTCATAACCGCCGCTGAGCACCAGAGCGATCGACGCCAGCGCAACCAGCAGCAGGGCCGCCGTGGGCGTGCCTCCCGCATTGACTGACGCGACCCAACTTGGCAACCATCCGTCGCGGGCCATGCCGAAAAGAATGCGCGGCGCGAACAGGAGACTCGCATTCAGCGCGCTGATGGTCGACAGCATGGCGAGGATCAGAATGAACTGTCCGCCGCGAGCGCCAAAAACGACTGCGGCTGCATCGGCCATCGGCACGGTGGACGCAGCCAGCTTGTTAAACGTGAGAATGTGGAGCAGGGCCAGGTTCACCAGTATGTAAATCGCAATGCACGCCAGCACCGTGCCCACCGACGATCGCGGCAAGTTCCGCGCCGGGTCCTGATCCTCCTCGGTAAAGTAAATTCCGAAATACCAGCCGTCGTAGGTGACGATCACAAACTGCAAGGCGACGAGCATCGCCAGCACCAGACCGCCGCTGGTCGTGGCCTGAATCGCCGCCGAAGCGACTCCACCGGATGCCACTCGGGGTGAGATCATGAAGCAAGCCGCTACAAAAGCAATCAGGGCGACGGTCTTGGCCAGACTGGTGACCATCTGGGTGGCGCTGCCTTCGCGGAGCCCGAGCCAATTCAGTCCGGTCAGAACGATCACGCTCGCGATCGCCAACAGTTTCGCGTGACCGTGCACAGCGGGAAAACATTCGGCTGCGAAATCGCCGAACGCAACCGCCAGATACGCATTCGCAACCGGCTGCACCATCAAATCCAGGCAGCCGACCAGAAATCCTCCATAGTCACCGAAAGCTCGACGAGAGAATACATACCAACCGCCAGCTCGCGGAAGCATCGTGCCAAGTTCCGTAACGCAGAGCGTGCAGCAAAAAGCGTACAAGCCTCCCACGAGCCAGACGGCAAGGACAAGTGTCGGGCTGCGCAACTGGGCCGCAACCAGTCCCGGAGCGCGTAGGATGCCTGATCCAATGACGCCGCCGATGATGACCGCAACGCCAAAGCCCACGCCCAGCATGCGCAGCAGGTGCCCCGAAGTGCGCGGTGTATCGTTTGTGCGGCTCATGAGGTGCGCGTCATTATAGCCGCCGCCCGTTGCAAGCGGCACCGGGGGAAGGTAAGGAGATTATTGCGCAAATTGCGAACGGGTAATCGCGCCCGGCAGTGTGCAATTCGCCCTCTACACGACCTGGTCATCCTGAGCGTAGCCGTTTTTCAGGCGTAGCGAAGGATCTCCCGCTTAATCGGCCTGGCGCGTAAGCCAAACTGCACCACCACTTCACGCACCGCCTGCTCCAGCAAAAATCCGCGCGATTGAATATGATGGAGTATTGCGCATTCTGCGATGGAGAAACCAGACGTGGCTCAGACGGAAACTGACGGCTTAGAGGTTTTGGAAACCAGGGAGTGGGTCGATTCCCTGGACTACGTTCTCGAAAAAGGCGGTCCCAATCGCGCCGGCCGCCTGTTGCAGCAACTGGCGCTGCACGCGCGCCAAGAGGCCGGCATCCACCTGCCTTTCTCGGCGACCACGCCATATCAGAATACGATTCCGACCCGCCAGCAGCCACCCTTCCCCGGCAGCCAGGAGATGGAACGCCGCATCAAGAGCCTCGTCCGCTGGAATGCGCTCGCCATGGTGGTGCGCGCCAACAAGATTCAGGAAGGCATCGGCGGGCATATTTCAACTTTCGCCTCGGCCGCCACGCTATATGAAGTTGCCTTCAATCATTTCTTTCGCGCACGAACGGAAAGCGGCGACCGCGATGTGGTTTATTTTCAGGGCCACGCCGCTCCCGGAATTTATTCCCGCGCCTATCTCGAAGGCCGCATTTCAAAAGAGAAGCTGCAAAATTTCCGCCGCGAGCTGAAGCCCGGCGGGGGCTTGAGTTCTTATCCCCACCCGTGGCTCATGCCCGAGTTCTGGGAGTTCCCGACCGTCTCCATGGGATTGGGACCGATCCAGGCGATCTACCACGCGCGTTTCATCAAGTATCTGGAGAATCGCGGGCTCAAGCAGTCGACGGGCGGCAAGGTCTGGGCGTTTCTCGGCGACGGCGAAATGGACGAACCCGAATCGCTCGGTTCGATCACGCTGGGCTCGCGCGAAAAACTCGACAACCTGATTTTTGTCGTGAACTGCAACCTTCAGCGACTGGACGGCCCGGTGCGCGGCAACGGAAAAATCATTCAGGAACTGGAAGCGATTTTCCGCGGCGCAGGCTGGAACGTCATCAAATGTATCTGGGGCTCGGACTGGGACAACCTGATTCAGAACGACCGCGATGGCCTGCTGGTGCGGCGTTTGGGCGAAATCAGCGACGGGCAATATCAGAAATATTTTGTCGAGAGCGGAGCCTACTTCCGGCAGAACCTGTTCGGCAGCGATCCCCGGTTGCTCAAGATGGTCGAACATCTGTCTGACGATCAACTGGCGCGCATGCGGCTGGGCGGACACGATCCCATCAAAGTGCACGCCGCGTTCCGTGCGGCGGTCGATACGACGGGCGCGCCGACCATCGTTCTGGCCAAGACCATCAAAGGCTACGGTTTGGGCGAAGCGGGTGAAGGCAAGAACATTACCCACCAGCAGAAAAAGTTAAACGACGACGAGCTGCAGATGTTCCGCTCGCGCTTCGGCATTCCCATCCCTGACGACGAATTGCACCTGGCGCCGTTCTATCGTCCCTCCGACGACAGCGCCGAAATCAAATACATGCAAGCGCGCCGCGAACAGCTTGGCGGATACATGCCGACCCGCAAAGTTCGCGCTGAAGCGCTCAAACCCATCCCCGACGCACTCTTCGAAGAATTTCACAAAGGTACCGAAGCACGCGAAGTTTCCACCACCATGGTCTTCGTGCGCCTGCTGGCCAAGCTGCTGCGTGATCCCGAAGTCGGCAAGCTGATCGTCCCCATCGTCCCCGACGAAGCCCGCACTTTCGGCATGGAAGCTTTATTCAGGCAGGTGGGTATTTATTCAAGCGTCGGGCAGAACTACGAGCCCGTCGACATGGACACGCTGCTCTACTACAAAGAAGCCAAGAACGGGCAGATTCTCGAGGAAGGCATCACCGAGTCCGGATCGATGTGCTCGTTCATCGCGGCGGGCACGGCCTACGCCAATCACGGAATCAACACGATTCCCTTCTTTATTTATTACTCGATGTTCGGCTTCCAGCGCATCGGCGATTTGATCTGGGCCGCGGCCGACATGCGCACCCGCGGATTCCTCGTCGGTGGCACCGCCGGCCGCACCACGCTGGCCGGCGAAGGCTTGCAGCACCAGGACGGTCACAGCCACGTGCTCGCGCTTCCGGTACCGAACCTGCGTGCCTACGATCCGGCGTTCGCCTATGAAATTGCCATCATCATTCAAGACGGCATCAAGCGGATGTACGTCGATCAGGAATCCATCTTCTATTATCTGACTGTCGGCAACGAACCTTTGGCCATGCCCGAGATGCCGCAGGGTGGCAACGTTCGCGAAGGCGTGCTGAAAGGCTTGTATCATTTCAAATCTTCGGCGAAGAGCGACGCCAAGCTGCGCGCGCAACTGCTGGGAAGCGGCGCGATCATGTTCGAAGTGTTGAAGGCTCAGCATATTCTGGAAGAAAAATACGGAGTCGGCGCCGACGTGTGGAGCGTAACCAGCTACAAGGAACTTTATCGCGACGCCAACGATTGCGAGCGCTGGAATATGCTGCATCCCGGAGAGCCGGCGAAGGTTCCGTACGTAACGCAAATGTTGAAGGATGCCGCCGGACCGTTTATCGCGGCGTCCGACTACATGAAGGTGCTGCCCGAGAGCCTGGGCAAGTGGGTGCCAGGACAACTGGTCTCGCTCGGAACCGACGGCTTCGGGCGCAGCGAAAGCCGCGTCGCCTTGCGCGACTTCTTCGAAGTCGACGCCAAACACATCGTCCTCGCCACGCTGGGCGCTCTGGCGCGAGAAAATAAGATCGGCACCGATGTAGTGAAGCGCGCAATTCAGGAACTGGAGATCAATTCCGAAAAGGTGAACCCGGCGATCAGCTGACGGCTTGCGCCTGACGTTTTGCGCAGGACGGTTCAAGGCCCAGCGTTCATGTTAGATGAACGCCTGTATAACTGTGGAATAGCGCTGCAGCACCGTGGAAGAGCGGCGCTTCAGCGCCGCGTTAAGCGAGCGATATTGACGCGGGCTTTAGCCCCTGTGGTTGCGACATAGAGACTGATATCAAGATCCGAGAAAAGGAACGGACGCGGTGATCGAATTCAAACTTCCCGAGCTGGGAGAAAACATCGAACAAGGCGACCTCGTGCGCCTGATGGTTGCACCCGGAGCGACGGTCAGCGCCGGCCAGTCGGTCATGGAACTCGAAACCGACAAGGCAGTCCTCGAAGTGCCTTCGTCGGTGAGCGGAACAGTGCAGGAGATCCGCGTCAAAGAGGGCGACAAGATCAAGGTCGGCCAGGTCATCTTTACCGTAGACGGAGCTGAGCCCAAGGCTTCTCCACAGCCCCCAGCCGCGCAGGCCTCCGCAGCCACACCCGCGCCCGTTCCACAAAAGTCACCGGCGCCGTCAGCACCCGCGGTTGCCGCTCCGGCCGCAGCGGTCGCAACCGCCTCCGGCCCCAGCGAATTCAAGCTCCCCGAACTTGGCGAAAATATTTCCCAAGGCGATCTGGTTCGTCTGATGATCGCGCCGGGAACAAAAGTTTCTGAAGGCCAGCCAGTCATGGAACTCGAAACCGACAAGGCCGTCGTCGAAGTGCCCTCGTCGGTGAGCGGCGTTGTCAAAGAGGTCAAAGTAAAAGAAGGCGAGAAGATCAAAGTCGGGCAGGTGATTTTCACGCTCGAAGGCGGACCTCCGGCGCAGGCCGAAACGCAGCGCGTCCGCAACGCTCCCGTCGAACACGTTTCGGGGCAACACGGAGCGCGCCTCGCATTTCAGGCCGCCATTCGCGCCGAGGGCAAGACCGAAGAACAGGCGCTCCCGCCGGATCAGCCGCAACTGGCAACTCCTGCCTTCACTATGCCAGTGCAATTGGGTAAAGTTGCCGGCACCGAAAATCGCCAGCCGATTCCCGCCGCGCCGCACGTCCGGCGATTTGCCCGCGAAGTCGGCGTCGACATTTATGAAGTAAAAGGCACGGGCCCGGGCGGACGCATCAGCGAAGACGACGTCAAGGCGTACGCGAAGGCATTGCTGTCCGCCGCTGCCACCGCGGCTCAGGCCCCGCCGCGGGCCGGACATTTTGCTCAACCCCAGCTGCCCGATTTCGGCAAGTGGGGCAAAGTCGAGCGCGTCTCCATGCGTGGAGTTCGCCGCAAGACCGCCGAACATCTGGCCGAAGCCTGGAATACGATTCCCCACGTCACGCAGCACGATCGCGCCGACATTACTGAACTCGAGCAACTGCGCGCCCGCTTCGCTCCGAAGGCCGAAGAGGCCGGCGGCAAAATGACGGTAACGGCGATCGCTCTGAAAGTCTGTTCCGCAGCACTCAAAGTATTTCCGCAGTTCAACGCCAGCATCGACATCGAAAAAGAAGAAATCGTCTACAAGCAATACATCAACATCGGAGTGGCCGCCGATACAGATCGCGGCCTGCTGGTTCCGGTGATTCGCGACGTCGACAAGAAAAACATCGTCGAACTAGCGGTCGAATTGTCGCATCTGTCCAAGAAAGCGCGGGACAAGAAAATTACACCCGAGGAAATGCAGGGCGGGACTTTTACGATTACGAATCTTGGTGGAATCGGCGGCATCGGCTTTACTCCCATCGTGAACTATCCCGAAGTCGCGATTCTCGGCCTTTCGCGCTCGCGCATCGAGCCGGAATGGATCGAAGACAAGGACGGAGGCAAGTTCGAGCCGCGGCTGATTCTGCCGCTCTCGCTCTCCTACGATCACCGCCTGATCGACGGCGCCGACGCCGCGCGCTTCCTGCGCTGGATCGCGGAAGCGTTTGAACAGCCATTCCTGCTGTCGGTGCAGGGATGAAAAAACCGTAGCGACCTTGCGAGCAACGTCGCTGCAAGAAATCTTACTCATGTCTGACACGCCATCTCTCAACATCGCCGTCGTCGGCGCCGGTCCCGGAGGATACGCCGCCGCATTCCTTGCCGCGGACTTAGGAATGTCCGTCACGCTCATCGACCCCGAACTGAACCCGGGCGGCGTCTGCCTCTACCGCGGCTGCATTCCGTCGAAGGCGCTGCTGCACGTAGCCAAGGTGATCGAAGAATCGGAGCAGGCGAAGAACTGGGGCATCGATTTCACCGCACCGAAAATCGATCTGGCCCGCCTGCGTTCGTGGAAAGAAGGCGTCGTCAAGAAACTCACAGGTGGCCTCGGCATTCTGTCGAAGCAACGCAAAGTCATCTACATCCAGGGCCGCGCTGCATTCGAAAATTCCAACACCTTGCAAATCACTAAGGCCGACGGCTCAACGCAATCGCTCGCCTTCGACCGTATCATCCTCGCGACCGGTTCCCGCCCCGCCATCGTCCCCACGCTAAAGCTCGACACTCCGCGCATCATGGATTCAACCGGCGCGCTCAATCTCGAGGACATTCCCGGCACTCTACTGGTCGTCGGCGGCGGATACATCGGGCTCGAACTCGGCTCCGTCTACGCCGCGCTGGGCTCGCGCGTTACTGTCGTAGAGATGCTCCCAGGATTGCTCCCCGGCGCCGATCGCGATCTAGTGCTGCCTCTGCACAAGCGGCTCGAGAAAATGTTCGACGGCATTCTGTTGAACACGACCGTCGCCTCGGTCAAAGACGAAGGCACCGGCATCCGCGCCACACTCAAAGCACAAGACGGCAACGCGCAAGAAAAAGTTTTCGACCGCGTGCTAGTCTCCGTCGGTCGCAAACCAAACTCAGAAATCCCAGGCCTAGAAAAAACGCGCGTGCAACTCGGCGCCCGCGGATTCATACAGGTCAACAAGCAATTGCAGACCGCCGATCAGGGGATCTACGCGATTGGCGACGTAGTCGGCGAGCCCATGCTGGCGCACAAAGCCATGCACGAAGGCCGCACCGCTGCCGAAGCCATTGCCGGACACAAAGTCGCCTTCGAACCACATGCGATTCCAGCCGTCGTGTTCACCGATCCTGAAGTCGCGTGGTGTGGCCTGACCGAAACGCAAGCACAAAATGAAAACCGCGAGATCAAGGTCGCGAAATTTCCCTGGGCCGCTTCCGGCCGTGCCGTCACACTCGACCGTCCCGAGGGCATGACCAAGCTGCTAATCGATCCGCAGACCGAGCGCGTGCTCGGAGTCGGCATTGTCGGCGTCGGCGCCGGCGAGCTGATCGCCGAGGGCGTGCTCGCCGTCGAAATGGCCGCGCTGGCGCGCGACGTTGCGATGACGATTCATCCACATCCCACGCTCTCGGAAACGATCATGAATTCTGCCGAAGTCTTCTACGGCACCCCCACGGACATCTACCGCCCCAAGCGCGGTTAGGTCGGCCTGGAGAACAATCATGTCCTCATTCCCCAAGACGTTATTGCTTCTCATATTTTATTTTCTGGCGACACTCTCGTCGTCCGCGCAGTCGCCGCTAAGCGGTGTGCTGCCATCTTCTTCCGCAACCACCACCAATTCACCCAGCGACCCTCTAGGGCGCACCACCCCCTCCGGCGCCGTCCTCGGATTTCTTCAAGCCGCGCAGTCCGGCAACTACAGCATCGCCGCGCAGTACCTGCAGATGAGCACGGCGCGCCGGCAATCCGAAGGTGAAGAACTCGCCAGCCAACTCAATGCCGTTTTGAACAGCCCGGCCGCAGCCAGCATCCGCATTGGCAACTTCACTCAGCCGCAAGGAATTCCGCAGGAAGGCGTTCCGCTCGGCCGACAACGCCTCGGCACCATGTCCTCCGGCGATGTCGAAGACGATCTCGACCTGGTGCGCGTGTCGGACCCAAGCGACGGAAAAATCTGGCTGATCTCTTCCGAAACTCTGGCCAAAGTTCCCGAACTCTACGATCAAGTCGAAGCCCGCCAGGTCGAGAGGAAGCTTCCCAGCGTACTGGTCAAACATAAGATCGCGGGTCTGCCTTTGTGGCAGTGGCTGGCTATGCTGCTGGCCGTACCTATCGCAGCGGCGATCGGTTGGCTCGTGCTGGTTGTACTGGAAATTCCGGTGCGCTGGTGGGCCCGGCGGCGCGGCCAATTGGAGCTTGCGAACTGGCGCTCAGTCTCCGCGCCGGCCTGGTTGCTCACGACCACCCTGACTCATGAGTTCTTTGTCCGCTACCTGGGTATCGCGCTGTTACCGCGGCACTATTACTTTCAAGTCGCCTACGTCGCTCTCATCGTCAGCGTGACGTGGATCACTTGGCGCGTGGTGCGCTGGTTGCTGAGCGGCGTGCGCAATCGCGCTCTGGCTCATGGTCACGCCGGTACCGGATCGCTCGTGCTGCTGGCTGAGCGCATCCTCAAGGCAGTCATCTTCGGCTTCGGCGCTCTCGCGATCCTCGGTACCCTCGGCTTCAACATGAGCACTTTTCTTGCCGGCCTCGGCATTGGAGGCCTGGCCATTGGCTTCGGCGCCCAGCAGACCATTGCCAATCTTTTCGGCGGCGTTTCCGTTCTCGGTGACGAAGTGTTTCGCGTGGGCGACGTTTGCCGCTTCGGCGATCGCACCGGAGTAGTCGAAGACATCGGCTTGCGTTCCACTCGCATCCGCACCGATGAGCGCACTCTGGTCGCCATCCCCAACGGCACCGTGGCGACGATTAACCTCGAAAACCTCAGCCGCCGCGACAAGATTCTTTTTCAAACCAAGCTCGGCCTGCGTCCCGAAAGTAAAGCAGACCATGTCCGCTTCGTGCTCGCAGAAATCCGGCGTCTGCTCTACAGCCACGCCAAAGTCGAAACCAAGTCGGTTCGCGTGCGCCTCATCGACATCTCGGGCGGTTCTCTCAGTATGGAAGTGTTCGCCTATATCCTGACCCGCGACTTCGGCGAATTCGCCGCCGTCCGCGAAGATCTGTTGCTGCACATAATGGATGTACTGGAAGATTCAGGCGGCGGCCTGGCCATTCCTTCGCAGACGCTTTATTTAAGCCGCGATGCCGGAGTTGAAAAAGAGAAAGCCGACAAAGCCGCCAAGAAAATTGCGGATCTGCGCGACGGCAAGCAGTTGCCCTTCCCTGACTTCCACGCGGACGACATTTCTCAATTCAAGGGATCAATCGAATACCCGCAGCCGGAATCGGCCGTGCGCAAAGACGACGGAAAGACGCACTAGGAGCGACCCTGCTACCGCGGTGTCTTAGCTCTTCGACCACGGCGGCACGACGCCAGTCATGCGCGCGTACGCGACCAGTTGCCCCATGTGCTCGTTGGCATGAACGATGATGCGGAGATACATCCCATCCACCGTCGCGTCTCTGTCGTTGAGGTGAATTTTCCGCGCCAGGTCTTCAGGCTTGACCGCCAAATGAGCCTCTTTTACCGCGTCCAGCGAACGCTTCAGCCAGCTGATCACCTCGGCCTTCGACGTCACCGTTTTCTCGGCGTCTTCTTTCAGGTCTGCCGGCATCTTGGGCCCAGTCTTGCTCAGCAGGTAGAAATTCGCCAGCACGATGTGCATGTAGACTTCACTGGTGGAGCGAACTCCAGACGCGGGACGCCACGCGAATTTTTCCGCTGGCGTGGCTTCGGCCAGCGCTATCAGCTGACTGGAAACATGTTTCCACTCGCCGTCATATCCCTGCCAGATTCCCTCAGGAGCAGTCTGGGAGAATAGTGCGGCCGTGCTCAACCAGAACGTTAGCAAGATCGCAAGACGCGTTTTCACAGTGCATCTCCTCTCATTCCTCGAGACAATTGTGGCACATGCCACCGCCGGCTGAGCCAACTCAGAAATAAATGCGTTGGAAAATAAACGGCCAGCGGCACGACTGTCAAATAAGTCAGCAGATAAGCCCATCCCGGCACCACATGCTGCTCATGAAAAAACAACCCGCGCGCGAAGTTTACATCCAGCTCAGGACGCCAGAAATAGTTGATCGGCACCACGATCCACGTCATCAGCGTCTGCAACTTCCAGCCGCGCGGGTCATATCCCAGCCGCCAGATCGCCCACAAAAGCAGCGGCGGCGTAACCACGTGAAACAAGCTGAGCAGGCGAATGGTGAGCGGCAACCCTGGATCGAACATATATTCCGTGCCGCCAACAAGATGTCGCCCGGCCAGCAACGCTCCGGCAAAGTCGACGGTGAAGAGCGTCTGAAATAAAAGAACTCCCGCCGCCCCCCACGAAAAAATCAGCGCACTTTCCATCCACAAGCCAATTCCAATCAACACATTTCCCAGATCGCAATAGAAAAGAAAATTCTGTGCACCGTATTGCCTCCAGTAAACCGGCGCCCACACCACGAGCCAGACTGTCCATGCAATCTTGAGCCACAGCGGCAATCGCTCGCGCCGAGTGAACATGGCCCGGTATTGTATGCGATGAGAGGTCGCTGCATTACGACCGTCCATGCACCGTCGTAAGCGGCGAATAAAATCCCCAATTCTCACCAACTGCGCGAGAAATGCGCCACCCGGAATCGCGTTAGAACGCCACAAGAATCGCCGAATCGCGAATTACTCCCGTAACTTGCTCCGGCTTACGCGGGTACCTACGATGACCTTGATATGGGTTACGAAGCTCTTCTCTTCTGTCCCGATGAAAAGACCGCTCGCACGGTGACGCAAGTCCTGAACGAGCTTGAGTTCAACGTCGAGGCCTGCCTGGAACCTTTCGCAGCAGTCAAGAAGCTGATGGGCCAACACTTCGACGCTGTCGTGGTCGACTGCGATAACGAGCAGAATGCCACACTTTTATTCAAGAGTGCGCGCAACTCGACGTCCAACCAGGCGTCGCTTGCCGTAGCCGTCGTGGAAGGTCAGGCGGGGGTGGCCAAGGCGTTTCGCATCGGCGCCAACCTCGTCCTGACCAAACCCATCAACATCGAGCAATCGAAGGGAACACTGCGCGTGGCCCGCGGACTTCTGCGCAAGGGCGATCCGGCCAAATCAAACGTCGCCGCACCCGCATCAGGAACTGCATCGACGCCGGCAGCAGCACCTGCAAAGCCCGTCGCTGGCAAGCCGGTTCTGCCCGCAAGGCCAGCAGTTCCGGCAAAGCCGGTCGCAGTTGCGACTCCGCGTCCGCCAGCGCCAACAGTAGCCAAGCCCGCAGCCAAGCCGCCGGAACGGCCGGCAGTAGCACCTACAACTTCAATTCCCGCTGCGTATGCTCCGGCGCCGCAACATCCGGTAAATAGCAATGTGCCCGTGAGCGGGCATAGTGTCGCGCGGGCCGACGACCTGCCTGGAATCAGTGCAGAGAATTCTGCCGCCGCACCTGCGGCTCTGACCGCCGCGGCCAAGATCGCAGCACTTCCCACGCGCGCGATGAAGGTGCCCTCGTCCATGCCTTCCGCTCCGGCAGCGAAGCCCCCGTCGAACTCCAGTTTGCCGTCTGCCCTCGGAGGCGGAGCCGCCAGCGCGCCAGCCCCAGCCCGGGAAGCCGAGCAATCGCTCGCCGCCGAAATATCGCTTGAAAACGCCGTCACGTCGGAAGCGACATTGTCGGAGCCCGAAACCGATTCTGCCCTGGATAAGTCGGCAATGGACAAGCCGGCTGAGTTTGGCACGAGCGAGCCGGGTCACATCGGAGCGGCGCCGGCGTTCACGTTTGGCGGAGCAAATTTACCGGAAGAAAAAACTGGCAACGGCAAGAAAACCTTCCTGGGAGTGGCCGCGGTTGTACTGGTCGGCGCCGCTCTGTTTTATGGTTGGACGCAATACAAAACAACCGTCAGCCAGCCTGTACAAATTGCCGCACCCGCGCCCACGAAACCAGCGCCGGTCGCTCTCAAGCCGGCGACACCGAGCCGTATCCCGGCGACTGCGACGGCACCTGGCACGGCACCCACTGACTCCACATCTTTGCCCGCTTCGCAGCCCATCGCCAGTCCTCAGACGAGCCCGAACGATGAAGAGGACGCTTCCGATGCCACTTCGCCGGCATCTACCAAGCCAGGATCAGCTCTGCCCGTCACCGGGAAAGCCTCTGGCTCGGACAAAACTGGGTTGGACAAAACCGGGCTGGACAAAACTGGATCGGACAAAACTGGACCGGTGAAATCGGCTCCAACGCCACTCGTGGTTAAAGGAGGCACAGCTCCGACTCTAAAAGCCGCTGCGGCAGCGGCCGATGCTCCGGCTCCCAGCATGACCGGGATCGCAGCCACCGGCGCCGCCGCACCTCCGCCCAACCTGGGCAGCACTGGAACCGTGCCCAAGCCCGTGCTGCAGACCGTGAATATCTCGCAAGGCGTATCGCGCGGGTTGCTGGTCCATCAAGTGTCGCCCATTTATCCCAAGGCCGCCATCGCCATGCGGGTAGAGGGCTCAGTCGAGTTGACGACGACGATCTCGAAGTCCGGCGACATCACGCACGTGAAAATCGTCAGCGGAGATCCGCAGCTGGCCAAGGCCGCCGCCGACGCCGTCAAACAGTGGAAGTACAAGCCATACCTGCTGAACGGCGAACCGGTCGACATTCAGACCGTGGTCACCGTGAACTTCAAATTGCCTAACTAAATGAAGCGGGCACAAGTTAAGTCAAGTTAAGTTTCGTAAGTACGTCTGCCCCACCTGCAACAGTTTCGTTCGAACAACCCACGACCGTGGTCGCGACAGCGCTATTGCCCGAACCGGCACTCTACTTCGCAGCAATCACATCAAACGGCCTCATCATTTCATTATCTTCGTGCTCGAGAATGTGGCAATGCCACACATAGCGGCCCACATAACCCTCGAAGCGCACGATGATGCGAGTAATCATCCCAGGATCGGCCCGCACCGTGTCTTTCCACCCCGCCTCGTTTGGGTCGGGTGGAATCGGATCTCCGCGATACCGGAGAACACCGCGGTTCTGATACGCAAAGGCATCGAAGCGCCTGCGGTCCAGGATCTGAAAGCGCACCAGGTGAAGATGGATCGGGTGCGAGTCTTCGGTCAGATTCATCAGGCTCCAGATCTCAACCGAATTCAGCGCCGGGTTCTCGGTCACGGGCATATTCCAGTGCGCGTTGTTCAGGAGCATGTTCACGGGATCGTCTTTTGTATCGTCGAGTTCTCCCAGCGTCAGCGTGCGGGTCTTCACCGCTTCGCTTTCGGCGATCCTGGGCACGGGCCGCAGCGCCGACGGCAGCGAACTGGTATCCGCCGACTTGCCCCGCGCAACCTTGAACTGCATGACCGGCACGACGCCGTTGTTGAGCACAACTTGCTCACCGGCGTGATCGCTGAAATCGAGAACGAGGTCCGCGCGCTCCGCTGGAGCCAGCAAAACCATCTGCAACGCAACCGGCGCTGGCAAAAGTCCCTGATCGCTTCCGATCTGATGAAATGTCTGCCCGTTCGAAAGTGACAGACGAAGGAATCTCGAATTAGCTGCGTTGAGTGTCCGAAAACGATATTTACGCGGCTCCACTTCAAGGAACGGAAATATCTTCCCGTTCGCCAGCACTGCATTCCCGAAGAATTCCGGCACCCATGGCGATCGCGGCGGAGCCGCCACCGGATAGTAGAGCTGCCCCGCCTGGTCAAACATGCGGTCATAAAGCACGAGAGGGACCTCGTACTTCCCCCGCGGCAAATTCAGCGCATCCTCAACCGGGTCCCGGACAATGCATAGTCCCAGCAGCCCGGCGAACACATTGAGCCGGTTAATTCCTAGGGCGTGGTCGTGATACCAAAGCAGGGCAGCATCCTGTTCGTTCGGGTAGTAATAAAGAGCAGACTTGCCGGGCACATACCAGTTCTCAGGATATCCGTCACTCTCCGCCGGCACCTTGGCACCGTGCAAATGAATCACGCTGCGAACGTCCGGCTTGTCGGCCTCCGCGCCGTGGATGCTGTGGTCGATAGGCAAGAAATGTTCCTTCGGCAATTCGTTCGCCCAATCGACAAACATTCCCTCGCCTCTGTGCGTTTCCAAAGTAGGCCCCGGAGAAGATCCACCGAAGCCCCAGAGCCGGGTCGGCTTCAGATCGCGGTGAACCTTGCTTTCGATTTCCCGCAGAGGCAGCCGATAGTACGGAACTTTGACCTTAGGATCGGCCGGACTCGGCCGGAACTCGCTGGGCCGGACAACTTCGGGGATCGGCAGCGGATCCACAAACTGCGCCAGCGTATTCGGATCAAGCACCGGCCTAACTGCAGCAGCAGGCTGCCGCCGCGCCGGGTGCTGAAACATCAGAGCCGCCCCGGCCATCCCGCTCTGCTGCAAGAACCTTCGCCTGCTAATGGACACTCCGCAAATCCTCCCCGATTCGCCAGCATACAGCACTCACAAAGAAAGACCAGGAACGCGAGTCAGCAACCCTCGCATACCTGGCCTGGTTCTTTCCGCACGACTGCTAAACATCAGGACCGCCGCCAAAGATTCTCGGCGGCCGGTCCGCCACTATTGCCCGATGTTAACCGGCTCTCCAGTCTTCGGATTCAGAAGCAGGTCGCCATCCGTTCGATGCGTCTTGAAATCGAACATCTGACTGATCGAGCTCGCGATCGTGTCAAACGACCCTTGTCCAATGCGCTGTCCACCCAGCCAGTTGTCCTCGATGAAGTGAATCACCGAAGTTTGGTCAGTGGTGGTGTGATCGACGAAGTTCTCCTTCGCCCATGGTGAAACCACCAGCAGCGGCTGCCGGGGGCCGTAGCCGCAGCGACCCAGTGCGTGCGGGTTGCTGGAGCCAATACCCGGCAGAGACTGCCCACCGGTCCCGCAAGCGTTCGTTCCCGTAAGCGCGTCCGACGTACCAGTCGACTGGTTGACCAGAGGCGCCAACTGATGGTCGTACCACCCGTCCGAGTCATCGTAAAGAATCACAACCGCAGTGTCTTTCCACGACGGTTGCAGCTGCAGGAAGTTGATGAGCGTCACCACGAAAGTCTGCTCATCCAGCGGATCGGAGTAACCCGCATGCCCGTCCTGAAATCCCGGAGCCTTGATGAAGCTGACGGCCGGGAAATTTCCATGCTGAACCGCGTCAAAGAAATCCTGCACATCGTAGTTGTGGTTGGCCGGCCCAGCGTTTCCAATTTCAGCGATGGACTTCGGCCGCGCATGCGTCGGATTCGCCGTGGTAGCCCAGTACCCGAAGAACGAGTGGTGCGGAATGTAGTCCCCAGTGGTCCCAGCCAGTCCCGTCGAATCCCGATTGCACCCGGTCGAGCCGTCAGAATTCTTGAGGCTCAGGTTGAAGCCGCCCATAAACGATCCCCAGCTCACGCCCGCCGCAGTCAGCAGATCGCCAATATTCTTTCCCTGCAGTTGTGCCTGGCTGTTGCCCGCGCAAACATCGTTGAGCGGGTCCGGGTCGCCGATGATGGTCAGCGATCCGTTTCCGCCGTCGACGGTCCCGCCACTTCCCGCAGTCGCCCCATTGGTCTGCCCCGAAACCAGGTTAATCACACCCGGCGTCGACGGACCAAAAGTCGAACTGAATGAGTTGTCATTCATGGCAAAGTGCTGCGCATAGTTCCAGTACGCAGTAACGGTGTTGCCGTCGTAGTAGCCCAGGTTCAAGCCATTCGTGCTGACCACGGACGAACCCGTGGGCGGCGGCCCCGCCGAGCCCGCGAACTCTGGAAACAGGTCCATTGCTCCCATATCGTCGGCTTGCTGTTCCGCGGTGTAGTCGTGGTTTTGATCGGCAGTCACAGCCTGCGTCCGATCCAGCCGGAACGGATTGGTTGCTCCCGTGCCGTTAGCCGGGTTCAGGTTAGGATTATTGTTCAGCAGGGCGTTGGTAAGACCATTCACCGTCGGAGTTCCCGGACGGGCATGGAACCCCGGTTCCCCCGGAGGGTTCGTCGCATTAGGATAGGTTCCGAAATAGTGATCGAAGGAAATATTTTCCTGAAAAATCACAACCACATGTTTGATAGGAGTTGCGGCTGGTGCGCCCGCAGCGAATGCCGGTAAAGCAGTCGGTCCCAGGCCCGTGATCAGTGCCAGTAGCACAGCCATCGTCTTCCTGGGGGCTTCAAAGTTCAGCTTCTTCATCATAAGTTCTCCTCTACCCCCGCGCGGATCAGTGCCCTAAAGACCGCGGCCCCACTGCCGCAGTCGTCCATCCGGTCTCCGAATCGGGGTGGATTGCAACGATAAATGCCGAATGTTGCGCGCCGGTTGCACGAATGTGAATTGAATGTGAATTGACGTGGTTTTCGGCAAGCCCCGAAAGCCCCGCCCCGCCGAGCCAGCGCAGAGTTTCCGCAGCGTTTTAGAGGCGCGCGAGACAAGGGCGCCCCGGCCCATCCCGTCCGATTCCTGATTTTGAGCGGACCACCACAGGAGAGCCGACCCTACAGTTTGGCCGTTACCAGACCTTGTCATCCTGAGCGGAGCCGTTTTTCAGGCGTAGCGAAGGATCTCCCGCTGAACCGGCCTAATGCGCCAGCCAAGGGGCATGGCCCAAATAGTCCGATTCCATATCCCGATCGGATCACCACGGAAGAGCCCACCAGCGTGATCACCCGGGCCCGCAGGCCAACACGCCGCATGCAGTAACGTGGAAGAGCGGCGCTTCAGCGCCGCGACAAGTCGTCCCCGATCCCGCACAAACCCTTGTCATTCCGACACGCGAGCGAAGCGAACAAGGAGGAACCTGCTTTTCTGCCGGGACGACTCGGAAGTTAAGCCCCCGGCGGCTGCCCCAGCCTTCGATCTCGCTTGCATCACCACTGGGTCAGACAAGACCCGCTCAGACAAAACCGGATCGACAGGTTCGCGGAGACCTCACCATGCGACCCAGCGCACGCGTAGTTCCCCCTTTCCCCGCTTCATTGCCCAATACCGAATAAGACGAGGCCGGGAAGGGCACGACTTTCAGTCGTGCCGATAAGCCCCCAACACGAGCCGGCTTCAGCCGCTGAGTATGAGGCAGCCTGGCATTGGCACGGCGCAAGCGAAATAAACTCTATGCATGGGACAGCCCGCTAACCCAAAACGCCTATGCCAGCGTCAGACAACGGCGCTTTCGAACTCCGACACGACCACGCTGACGTAGCTCGCAAGCTCCGCGAGCTTTGGGACAATCGGCTCGACTGTTCCCCCACTAAAATCACGGAACGATATTTGCGGGGTGACGCGGGCGTGCTCGTCGAACTCGCGCTTGGCAGTGTCGGAGAGAGGTTCCCCGGTCGTCAGGTGTCCGCGTACTTGCATCATCAACTCCCACGGCCCTTGCATGAAGCCGGAGGATTGGGTAAGGACTAGCTCCCGATGCTTGTCGGCAATGTCCATCTGATGGACGATCCACAGCGGATCAATGCTGGGAGCGACGCGGTGATAGGGCTGGAATTTCTCGATCAGTTGGAGTGCGCCGACGTGTTGCACACCCTTTATCTTTCGGTCGTATCGGATCGATTTATTTTCAGGCGTCGGCCGCGTCTCCAGAATGGGGAATTCAAGGTACCTTCCATCTTTGGAGTTCCGCGTCGCACCATCGGAGAGTTCCCAGATGATGTGATCCAGACACGACCGAAGGTGATGGACGATTTCGCCGGACAGCACGCTGAAACGCGGCGGGATGACCAACGCTCTGTAGTAGGCCAAAGCCTTCGCATGTTCCTTGTCTTGTAGCTTTGGCATGACCGGGTACCGGCATTCCTGAAAGAACCTGGAGACCTCGGCCCCAAGATTGTGGAGGTTCTCGTCGGCCCGTTCTAGCTTCTCCACGATCCCGGGGAATCTAGTTGTCATGGGTATGATTGGCGTGATGAATTCTAAACTCGATCCCAAAACGACAACAGGCACAGAGGACGGAGCGAGGGCCAGCCCCGGGCATCGAGGTAGTCACTTCTTGTCTTTGGTCAGATAGTAGGTCACCGCTGAACTTGCCAAACCGGCTATCACCGGCAGCCAAGCATTGAACAGGTGCTCGAATACAGGAATCGATTCGCCCTTGCTTCTCCAAACCAACACCCCAAGCGCGACGTACTGAGCAACGACGCTGGCGGCGAGCATCCAGATGAGCCTGTAAGCAACCTTCTGGGCGGTTAGTGCTGAGTGTTCGGCTGCATCAAACGGATTCTTAGGCGGGCTCACGGTAACGCCTTTGTCTGCTGACGGCAACTCCGCTGGCAGCAAGACCCTGCTATCGGCAACGGGCGCTGCGGTGTCAGACATTCTGCACGCCCTGTATCACAAACATTCCGGTCCTCTGGTTCGTCTTCTGCTTCGACCACACGGTATTCTTCGAAACCCTTTCAGCGCGTGACCGCACGAAGACCAGGTAAGTGTCGGCGTCAGGCTCCGTGAAGTACGTCGCGTCTTCCTCGCGGGTAGCCAGCAGCAGCACCTGCGTTGTCTTGCCCGTTTCCAAGTCGAACAGGATGTTTGCGGCGATATAAAACGTGTTCGTCATTTGGCGGGATTTTACCACGGGAAAACTCAGGGAAAACTGGGGATAGACGGGACGTTCTCAACCCTTCACGTCTTTTCCACAGCCTTCCACAGAAAGAATTCCACCCGCTGTGACGAACAACCTTTACTGAGGATTTCAGAACGCGCAAGCTGGATACATGCGCGAGGGCTCTCCCAACAATCTTTCGACCGCCGATCCCAAGCAGGGATCGCGGTCCGCGCGGTTTGCGCAATCTGTCGCTAACTCCTTATTCCGGAGTATTTTAGCCGCAAGTCCTTCCGGCTCAAGATTTTACCCGGATCGCACCCGATCCGCGACCCACAAACCATTAAGAATGAATACCTTAGTCGCTTCAGGAGAAAAAAATAGTGGGGGGGAGGGGTGACATCACGAGGCAAACCGGCAAGAGGCAGACCGGGAAAAGCCCGGACGTCTCCCAGTCTCTGTGGACAAAACCCGGCTGTGTGCGGAAGCCGCCTACTGCCGCTGCATCACTTCGTCGACCACAACCTTGCCGCCCGAGTCAGCGGTAATGATCTTATGCACCGGAGCATACCCGCTGAGCGAAATGTCGACCACGTAGTTGCCCGGATCGAGCGCAATATCGACCGGCGAGCTTTTCTCCAGCATGTGCTGGTTAATCGCAATCTGTGCGCCCTTCGGTTGGGTACGGATGCTGACCGTCGCCTGCCCCGCCGCCGCGCCCTTGCCGCCAAACAGCTTCGACATTTTTCCAACCGTCTTAATGTTGTCGGTATTGCCCAGCGGCCGCAGCGTAGGCGAGAAGTTGAAAGTCTGCCCCAGCACAAACTGCCCGTTCATGGTTTCGTCGAGGTACCCCGACATGCGGACGAGCACCACGTGCTGCCCCTTGTCGATGCTGACCTGCGCCGGCGTCTTCGGCCCCACATCGCGCCCGTCCACATAGATGTTGGCCCCCGCCGGATCGCTCTTAACAATCAGCGTAGCCATCAGCTGCGCCAGGTGGATCACGGTCGTCGCCCGGTTGGCGGAAGTCACCGTCACCGAGCGCGTGTCGGTCGTATATCCCGGCCTGCTGACGGTGATGGAATGCGGCCCCGGCTGAATACTAGTCAGCACGAACGGCGTGACATAGCTCGCATCGCTCCTGCCATCCACCTGCACCTGCGCTCCCTGCGGAGTAGAGTCAATGGCAAGCTGTCCAGGAATCACGGCTGCAGGCGTGGGCGCTGCTCTCCGCTTCGAGTTCCTGCCGTGCGACGGCGTGGGCTCCTCCGCGGGAGCTTCGGGTTCCTGAGCCTGCTCGCGCGGCTGCGCTACGGGCGCGGGCGCAGGAGCCGCCGTCTTTTCAGGCGCCGCCTGGCTGGCCTCGGGTTGCGCCGGAGCGTCGGCCGCAACGCTAGTGCGGGGCGCCCCATCGTCGTCGCTGCCCAGGCTGTGAATGTACATGGTGACGCCAATGCCGATGACAATGATCAGCGCCGCCGCCCCGCCCAGGGCATAGAGCATAAGCTTAGGCGGAACGTTCTTGATCTCTTTAATCGCCTTCTCAGCGACTTCTCGCGGCTGAACCTTAGGCTTTTCGTCTTCTTTTTTCGCGCCGCTAAACCGCGTCGATGTGGAAGCCGCAGACTGCGAGGCAAGCGGCTGCGGTGGCGGCGGAGGCGGAATGTACACTTCCTTGAGCGGAGGCAGTTCCGTCATCTCGGAAAAGCTGACGCCCCCGCCGCTCTTCTGCCCGCCTTCGGCCATCATCGGATCGACTGCAAGCCCGGGCGCGTCGTCAGCCTGGGGTTCATCAGCCTGGGCCTCAAAGGTTTCTACTTGCGGCTCGAAGGTTTCGACTTCGGGCTCGGGACTCTCAACCGGCGGCTCGGCCACAGCCGACATGGAGGCCGATGGAAATTCCGGCGGGTCGATAGTCGCCTTCACGCTGGCTTCAATGAACTCGTTCGGCCCCTCGATTTCAGGAACCTCCGGCGGAGCAGAGATTGCATCGGCACCACCGACCCCGGCAGCAGCCGCAGCGGCTTTGGGAACCGCCAGCTTCGACACAGGTTTGGCCAGGGCCGAGGGTTTAGCTTCCGCGCCCGCCGACGCTGGCGGATCGAGCTTCCGCTCGGCTGGCTTAGCCAGCGTTGACTTCGATGGAGCCGCAGCTCGCACCGGAGCCGAGGGCGTTGCAGGCCGGGCAGCGGGCCTGGCCGCAACCGGGGCTGCAGGCTTGGCTTGCGCTGGCCTCGCAGGAGCCGCCGCGCCTTTGGGCGCTTCTTTCTTGCCCGCGGCTGGCTTCGATTCTTTGCATTTCTCCAGATCGTCCAGCAACTGCCGGCCCGTCTGGTAGCGTTGCGCTGGATCCTTGGCGAGCGCCTTCATGATCAGCTCACTCAGAAGCGGATGCACTTTGGCGTTGACCTGGATCGGCGCGGTCGGCGTGCTCTCCAGAACTCTTTGCCGCAGAGACTCCGCGTCGGCGCCATCGAATGCTTTGCGCTCGGTCACCATCTCGTAGAGCATGGCGCCCAGGCTAAACAGATTCGACCGGCCATCGGTGGGCTCACCCTGCACCTGCTCCGGAGACATGTAATGCAGGGCTCCGGGAATGCCTTCCGAAACGTTGTGCGCGAAAATGCCCGCGCTCGAAACGCCCAAGCTGAGAATTCGTACCGTGCCGTCCCAGCCGCACATGATCTTGGCTGGCTCCAGGCTGTAATGCACAACTCCATGAGAAGTCAGGTAGTCGAGCGCGCCGCCCAACTGCCGGCCGATGTCGAGAAGATCCCAGATCGAAAATCCTTCTTTGCGCGCCAGCATGGTGGCGATGCTGTTGCCCTGCACATACTCCATGGCGGCACAGAACTGGCCTTCGATCACGCCGGCTCCGAAGACGGGCGTAACGTTGGGGCTGCTCAATGCTTTCGAGCTCTCCGCCTCAGCCAGCAGCGCCTGTTCGAGCGCCGACGCGCTCTCACCGAACGCGCTCAACTGAATTACTTTCAGGGCAATCGTCTGCGCGGTCTCAGGGTCATTGGCTTTGTAGACCGTGCCCGTTGGCGATTTCGCCAACTCACTCAGAATCTCGAAGGGGCCGATTTGCGTAGGCATGTTTTTCGTTTCCAAAAGATCCCCTGCGACTCTGCCGCCATCGCCGCGAAAACGCCCGGCGGGCACAGGCCCAGGGAATGTGTACCGTAAGGATATCTCTGGTTGTGTGAACCTTCGAGTTACCAAGGTAAGCAGGTGCAGCGGCGGTAACTTCGGGCGATCCCGTAGCGGACCAGGCAGGTCGTGGGTTTCACGGCGCCTGAGCCACGCCTCTCAGGATGAAGTTTCTCAGCGTCCGGATTGGGGGGTCGCGCGGCTTAGGCGGTCGGTCAGCCTCCGCATGTAGTCGATGAGTTCCGGAGGCTCGTGCACCTGGAAGTCGACGCCGAGCAGCGACAAGTGGATCGTGATTCCCTCCAGCGAGTGCGATCCCGTGTGAAGCAGGCAGGAGTGTTCGTCGATCGCTTCGAGCACGCCTGCCGATGGCGGGATGCGCTTGGCGAGGACTTCGACCGGCGCGTACAGAGTCGCCTTGGCGCGGTACGGATACGGCACTTCGGACAGCGACTTAGAAACGTAGGCGGCAAAATCGCCCTCGGGCGGCTTGCGTGGCTTGAACCGCGTCGAAGTTTTGAGCTTGCCTTCGATGCGATCGACGCGGAAGGTTCGCCAGTCTTTGCGACCAGAGTCCCAGGCGACCAGGTACCAACGAAACCCGGTGTGAACCAAGCGATGCGGTTCCACTACGCGGGCGCTGGGTGCGCCGGTACGGTTGTGATAGCTGAAGCGAATCCCTTCATGATCTCGGCATGCTCCGGCGATGGCCGAAAGACGCTCGACATCGACGGTTGGTCCGCGACGGCCGAGCGGCACGATGAACGTGTGCAGAGCGGTTACGCGATGGCGCAGCCGCGGCGGCAGCACTTGCTCAAGCTTTAGGAGCGCGCGCACCGACGCTTCTTCAATGCCGGCCACGCTGCCGCTGGCGGAGGTGCGCAGCCCGAGGGCAACAGCCACCGCCTCGTCGTCGTCAAGCAGCAGCGGAGGAAGGTTTGCGCCCGCGCCTAGCTGGTAACCGCCCGCGGTTCCCGAGGTCGAGTGCACGGGATAGCCCAGGCTGCGCAGGCGGTCGACATCGCGGCGCAAAGTTCTCGCCGTAACATCGAGCCGCCGCGCGAGGTCGGCGCCCGACCAATAACGCTGCGCCTGAAATAACGACAGGAGGCGGAGCAGCCGGGCTGAGGTCTGCAGCATGTTTTGTATTGTGGCACAGATCGAGGACCGAATCTGTCCGCAATGCCTGTTACGGTTCCGGACATCGATTGGCGGGAAGTTCGAGGCCAATCGTTCGAGGCCGATCGTTCTAGGCCGATCGAAGGACGGAAAACGAAATCATGAAAATGACAGAGATGTTCCTTGACGAACTGGAACGCGAAGCAGCCGCCTCGCGTAGCACACTGCAGCGCGTACCTGAAGGCCACAATGACTGGAAGCCGCATCCGAAATCGATGGCGCTCGGCTATCTGGCGTCGCTGGTTGCGACCATGCCAGCGTGGGTGGTCACGATGATCAAGCAGGACGAACTGGATTTCAAATCGCCCGCCGCCGCGAAGTTCAAGCCTCTGGAGTGGCGCAAACGCAGCGAATTACTCGCCGTACTCGAAAGCAGCCTTGTCGAGGCGCGCGAGGCGTTGCGGAACACGACCGATGAACACTTAATGACGCCGTGGCGCTTCCGGGCCGGCGAGCATGTGGTCGATGAAAATCCACGGCACGTGATGATCGCGCACGCCGTGTTCAGTCACCTGGCGCATCATCGCGGACAGTTGACCGTCTATCTGCGCCTGAACGAAGCGTCTGTGCCTGCGCTCTATGGGCCTTCGGCGGACGAAGGCAAAGTGGCGTAGAACGGCCGCGGCGCCGCGCGGTGTAGGTCAGACGGGATGGCGCGCCATCCCGTAACTTTTGGCTCTCCGCGGCGGTTGTAAATGTTATGTGTGGCTCCTTTATGTATGGCTGCGTGTGACATTTGTCATCCCACCCTGATGACGATCTCCACTTGTTTGCGAGGGCGGTGGGCGCAAATATGGAAAGTGAAGAGGGTTGCGAAATCAAAATGCTCGGCGGCGGAAAAATCGTATCGGGACTGGTTGCCGATCGTGAACACCTTCGTCTATTCTTGGGGGGCTCGGAAGTTCCTACCCGCAGTGCCTGGCTCCCGGTTCGCTCTGGAGTTCGCTAAATGACGTTAACCCGATTTGTTACCAAGAACGCGTTCCGCAACAAGAAGCGCAGCACGCTGACCGTGTTGAGCATCGCTTTTTCTTTGCTTCTGCTCACGCTGATGATGACCATCTGGCGCGCCTTCTATCTCGACAAGGGCAGCCCCGAATCTGCCGAGAGGCTGGTGGTGCGACACCGCGTTTCTTTGACCTTCAGTCTCCCGGGCTTCTACCGTGAAAAAATAAGGGCGATGCCTGGGGTTGTCGCGGTGGTGCCGGTGTCTTGGTTTGGCGGAATCTACAAAGATCAGAAACCGGAGAATTTCTTTGCGCAATTCGGCACCGATCCCGATGAATTCTTCAAAGTTTACCGGGACCTCGAAATACCCGCGGAGCAAGTCACGGCCTGGCAGCGCGATCGGCAGGGCGTGATTGTGAATGACTCCCTAGCCACGAAGTACGGCTGGAAGTTGGGCGACCGGGTTGTCTTGCAGGGAACAATTTACCCCGTCAATCTCGAACTGATCGTGCGCGGCATCTTCCATTCCAATCCCGACAACAAATCGGTTTATTTCAATACGAAATATGTGGAGGAAGCGGTCGCGTTCTTCAAAGGACAAGCCGGGACGTTCAGTATCCTGGCGGACAATCCCAGGGACGTAAGTAAGATTGCCGGTGCCGTGGATGACACGTTCCGCAACTCGCCGCAGCCCACGAAAACCGAAAGCGAAAAGGCTTTCGGACTGGAGTTCGTGGCCATGATGGGCAACGTGAAGGCCTTCATTCTGAGCATCTGCTCGGCGGTAGTGTTTGCGACGCTGCTGGTGTCAGCCAATACCATGGCCATGTCGATCCGCGAGCGGACCCGCGAAGTGGCTGTGCTAAAAACCCTGGGCTTCACCCGGCGCAGCGTGCTGGGATTGTTTGTGAGTGAAGCTGTCGCGCTCTCGCTGGTGGGAGGCTTCGTGGGGGTTGGCCTGGGCTGGCTGATGGTTTATGGCCTTACCCATTCTCCTCAGTTCTTCAGCTTCTTTCCCATGAAGGTGACAGTGGGGATCTGGCTTGCCGCCATGCTTACTTCTGGCATGGTCGGACTGTTGAGCGCGGCGGTGCCTTCTTACACTGCGTCCAAGGTAAACATTGTCGACGGATTGCGGCACATCGGCTGAAGTTGTTCAGGACGATTTATGACGCTGGGCAGTTTTATCGTACGCAATACGTTTCGCAACAAGCGGCGGAGTGTGCTGACTATGATCAGCATCAGCTTCTCGCTGCTGCTGCTCACGCTGATGATGTCGATCTGGCGGACGTTCTATCTTGATCCGGGTACACCGGACGCGGCGAAGCGCATTATCACTCGCGACCGTGTTTCGCTGGCTTTTTTTCTTCCTGCTTTCTACCGCGACAAGATTCGCAGTATTCCCGGAGTCGTCGCTGTCGCTCCGATGACTTATTTTGGGAACCGCTTCAAGGACGACCGAGCGGCGAATGCGTTCGCTCAGGTGGCGACCGATCCAGAAGAGTACCCGAAGGTGGCATCGGACAAGGTCATTCCGGCGGACCAACTGCTGGCCTGGCAACGCGATCGGACCGGGGCATTAGTGGATGTCGAGCTGGCGAAAAAGTACGGTTGGAAGATTGGCGACCGCATCACTTTACAGAGTCCATATTTTCCAGTAGCACCTGAGTTGACCATTCGCGCCATGTACACGATTGATCCGCCGGTTCGCGCTCTGTACTTTAATACGAAGTATCTCGAGGAGTCGGTGGATTGGTTCAAGGGGCAGGCGGGCTGGTATATCACGCAGGTTGACACGGCCAACCATGTCGCGCCGGTTTCGCAGGCGATCGACGAGACGTTCCGCAACTCGCCACAGCGCACCAAGACCGAAAGCCAGCAAGCCTTCCAACTGTCGTTCGTGGCGACGTTGGGTAATGTGAAGGCCTTCATTCTCAGCATTTGTGGGGCAGTCGTTTTTACGATCCTTCTGGTGTCGGCCAACACTATGGCTATGTCGATTCGCGGACGAACTCGTGAAGTCGCTGTGCTGAAGACACTCGGCTTTACACGCCAGAGCCTACTCGCCATGTTCGTCGGTGAAGCCGTCGCGTTGTCGGTCGCGGGCGGAATGTTCGGGGTTCTAGCGGCGACGGGGGCGATTCAGTGGTTGACGCATTCTTCCCTCGCGATCGGAATTCCGGCGGGGATGAGGGTCACGATTCCTACGATGCTGGCGTCCTTACTGGTGGCCGCGACGGTGGGATTCATCAGTGGCTGTCTGCCGGCGTATAACGCGGCGCGCATCAACATCGTGGATGGGTTGCGGCACATTGGTTAGCAATAGATTTTTGAGTTGAGAGTCTACCTATGGCGATACCGATCAGTTACAACGTCCGCAATTTAGTTCTCCGCAAGGGGCTCACGCTGATGACCGCGCTGGGCATTGCGCTCACGGTCACGACCGCGATTTTTCTGATGGCGCTCATCGCGGGGCTGAACAAGGCATTCGTCAGCAGCGGCAATCCGCTGAATGTGCTGGTGCTGCGCAAAGGATCGGAGGCGGAGTTGTCGGGCGGTTTCGACGCCGCGCTCTATCCCACGCTGAAGACGCTTCCCGGCATCGCGAAAGATAGTCACGGCGAGCCCATGACTTCTGGCGAGTGGGTGGTGGTGATCATTCTGCCGCGTAAAGACGGAACTGGTGAAGTGAACGTGACCGTGCGCGGCATGATGCCCGACGGCCTGGAAATGCGGCCCAGCGCGAAGTTGGTCGAGGGACGCTGGTTCCAGACAGGGCAGCGGGAAGTTGTCGTCAGCAAGTCGATTCGCGACCGCTTCAGCCACGCCAATATCGGCGACACCATGGAGTTCGGCAAGGGGTCGTGGAAAGTGGTTGGCGTATTTGACGCCGGCGGCTCGGCCTACGAGTCGGAGGTTTGGGGCGACGTGAACCAGATGGCGTCCGATTTCGATCGCCAGGGAGGCTACTCGTCGGCGTACCTGCGCGCGACTGATCCGATCTCGGCGGAAGCGCTGAAGAACCGAGTCAGTGACGACCAGCGGCTGAAACTGGAAGGAATGATTGAGAAGGATTACTACGCCAAGCAGACCAGTTCCGGGGCGCCTATTAAAGTGATTGGGATCGTGGTGGCGTTCATCATGGCGATCGGATCGATTTTTGCGGCTATGAATACGATGTATGCTGCTGTGGCGTATCGCGGGCGCGAGATTGCTACGCTGCGGGTGATCGGCTTCTCGCGGCCGGCGATCTTAACGTCATTTGTGCTGGAGTCGCTGCTGCTGGCGCTGCTGGGTGCAGCCGCGGGAATTTTGCTGATGCTTCCGTTTAATGGAATGCAGACCGGAACGTCGAACGCCGTGACTTTTAGCGAAGTGGTGTTTGCGCTGCGCATCACATGGCAAGTTGCGGGCTTCGCTATTTTGTTTGCGCTGGTTATGGGATTCGTGGGCGGGCTGGCTCCGGCGTGGCACGCGGCGCGGCAGAATATTTTGAATGCGCTGCGCGGCTAACGGGCTTTCGGCCATTCCCACTTCTCGCGCAAAGAGCGCGCGAGAGATGGGGCACCTGGCGACCGTGAAACTATTGGGGGGAGTTCGGGCGTAATCATTCTTATGGCGATATCTTATGGCGATTGACACAAAACACGAAGACCTGCAGAGCTTGCGCATTGACCGCACGCAGCGCGGCGACTCCGGCGGTGAGCCGCCGGCATGGGCGCGCCGCTACATCCTGGGCGGTATTGCGGTGGTGGTGGTGCTCGGCCTCGTCACTGTGGCGTTCCGCATGTTTGCGTCGGACGTACCGGAAGTCGAAGTCGTGCGGGCTGCTGCGCAGACCAGCGGCAACGATGCGGGTGGTACCGTGCTCTCGGCCACGGGCTACATCGTGGCGCATCACACCATCAACGTGAACTCCAAGGTCACGGGCCGGCTGTCGTGGATCGGGGTGGAAAAAGGCGACAAGGTGAAAGAAGGCCAGGTGCTGGTGCGCCTCGAAGACCAGGAATTTCGTGCGTCGTACGAACAGGCCCGCGGAGCGCTGGACAATGCCAAGGCTTATCTCGACGAGTTGCAGCACGGATCGCGGCCGGAAGAAATTCAGCAGGCGCAGCACAATCTCGACGAAGCCCGCGCCACGCTGGTGAACGACAAGCTGACACTCGATCGTACGAAAGAACTGGCCAGCAGCGGCGTGGTTTCACGCCAGCAACTGGATGATGCCACGGGAAAGTTCGAATCTGACCAACAGCGGGTGAACTCGCTGGAAAAAGCGTTTCAGCTGATGAAGATTGGTCCGCGCGCGGAGGAGATCGCGCGCGCCCGAGGCGCGTTCACGCAGGAGCAGGGACAACTGGACTATGCCAAGTCGCAACTCGATGCGACCGTGATCCGTGCTCCGGTTACAGGCACGATTCTCGATCGCACGGCGGAGAAGGGCGAGTTGATCACCGCGCAATTTGCCAGCGCCGCAGCCGGCGGGCCGCAGGGATCAGTAGTTTCGCTCGCGGACCTCAATGACTTGCAAGTCGAGCTCGATATCGCGCAAGCCGACTTCGCGCGGTTGGGCCCGACGCAGAAGGGAAAGGTCACGACCGACGCATATCCTGACAAAGAATACGACGGCGTGATCGCGCAAATCTCACCTGAAGCCAACCGCCAGAAGGCCACGGTGCAGGTGAAGGTGCAGGTGTTGAATCCGGACAAGTATCCCACGATTCAACTGCGGCCGGAGATGAACGCGACTGTGAAATTCCTTGCCGACGAGGCGCCGAAGACGAAGACTACGCAGGAACCGACCGGCGTGTACGTGCCGTCAACGTCTATCCGCGACCGCGACGGGAAGAAGATCGTGTTCCTCGCCTATAACGGAAGGGCGGTGGCCCGCGAAGTTCACGCGCTGAGCCAGCGGAGCGATGGAGCATTGGTTGACGGGCTGGTCGGAGGGGAAACTGTCATCACAACCGCTCCCTCCACTTTGAAAGATGGAGACCGAGTCAAAATCAAAGGCCAATCTTAAGAAGGGGCAATCATGAGCACAGTTGCAGAATCGAACGTTGCTACCAGCACAAAAGTTGTGCAGGTTCGTGGGGTCAGCAAAGTTTTCAAGCGCGATGCTTTTCAGGTGACGGCGCTCGACGACGTCTCCATCGACATTGCCAGGGGCGAATTTCTCGCGCTGATGGGGCCGTCGGGGTCGGGCAAGACGACGCTGCTGAATATGATTGCGGCGATCGACCGGCCGACCTCCGGCGAGCTGCTGGTGCAGGGGCAGGACATTTTCCGCTTCAACGACGCGCAGATCGCGCGCTGGCGCAACGAGCACATCGGCTACGTCTTTCAGACGTTCAACCTGATTCCAGTGCTCACGGCATTTGAGAATGTGGAGTTGCCGCTGCTGCTGACCAAGCTGACCTCGCAGCAGCGCCGCGAGCATGTATTGACCGCGCTGAAGTTGGTCGGGTTGGAAGATCGAGTCGGCCACTTGCCGAAGCAGCTCTCCGGCGGACAGGAGCAGCGTGTGGCCATTGCGCGGGCGATTGTGAGCGATCCGACGCTGCTGCTCGCCGACGAGCCTACCGGCGATTTAGACAGTCATTCTGCGACCGAGGTGTTGGAGATTCTGAAGCGGCTGAACGAGGACTTCCACAAGACGATTGTGATGGTCACACACGATCCGCACGCGGCATCGTACGCGCACGTGACGCGGCACTTGGAAAAAGGAATGCTGTTGCCGCCGGGCTAAATACTTCGGCAGCGATCGAAACTCAACACCGCTTACGCGACCAGATCGGCTTTGCCGGTCACCTGCGAATCCGCAGGCGTTTCTGCTACCCAGCGCCAGGCGCGTCTGCCGTTTGCAACCACGGCCTGCGCCTCGCCATAATCCACCAGACGGTTCAGCACGGTGGTGACCGAGGCCATGGGATCTTTGTGGCGGGCCATCAACGCCGGCATGTTCTGCTGGAAGTAATCGCAAATCTCGCGCGCGTTCATGGCGCAGCCGGCCTGCATCAGAATCATGCGACAGGCCTTGGTGAATCCGGGCTGGCGTCCGCTGCTTTTGCGGTCGACCAATTCCATGAGTTCTTCGTTCAACACGCCGTCGCCAAAAAGATTTGCCAGGCCGGAGATGGTCTGTTTGACGGTGCCGATGCGCTTCATGATCTCTGAGCGCTGTTCGAGCAACTGGCGTAGTTCTCCGTGTGCCTGCCGAATCACTTCCTGCACGTGGCCGACGTCATATCTCTCGACGGGCCGGATGGATCCGTTCACCTTCTGCCCTGTTTCCATGCATCCCCCAATGTTCAATTGTTTCGATTCCAACGAGTTCGTCACACTCAACCCCAACGCCACAAAATGAACGGGCGCCTCGCAACTGCATACAAGCAGGGGTCCGGTTCGGTTCCTCCAGATTCGGTTCCTCCAGACAACTCCGTGTAGACCGTCATGCGAGAGGCAGAATCCCGCTTGAGGATCTATACGCAGAGCGTCGCACCGGCGTTCCCTTGGTTGCTTGCGAACTGCATCCGGGGCGTGCCGGATCTTGTGGGATTAGACGGAGCAATTGCAGATTGGTTAACTGGGATCTGCATTATGATTTCGTCGCAGGTTGATCGCGTCGACCCGGACGTTTTGCTCGCGGGCCTAAGAGACGTGGCAAGCTAAATCTCTACGGTTGCTATTTGCTTACTGCAGGAAGATCACCAGTAACCGGCCGTCGGAACGGTAGCCGTCGCCGGTGGCGTTCTTGGCATCCTGCACCGGATCGGGTGGCAGGTAGTAAGTAAGAGTCCTGGCCTGGTTGGACTTTTGCAGGCTGCTCCCGATGTTGTCGCGCTCGCCGTCTACGGCGGGGTCGATTTTGTGAGTGACGCTGCCGTTGCGTTTGTCTTTGGCGAAGCCGATGTCGTGGGTTCCGGCGCCGCACCACACCTCGGTCCCGTTCCAGGTAAATGGGGCCTTCCAGATGCGGAAGTGGTGGCGGCTTGCCACCATGGCGATCGGCTCGGCCATTTCGTAGCCGAAATCCTGTTTCCGTCCAAACAGGTATAGCGTGCTCATCGGCATCGCCAGATAGTCTTTACTGTCGTAGGTTTGCTCCAGGGCGTTGAGCACGGCCTTCTGATTGTCGGTGTCGGCCACGTGCCAAGTCGCAGCCGCGAGCGCGGCTTGCACATCCTTTTGCGATCCAACGATCACGAAGTTGACCATGTCGCCCTGATTGTTGAACTGGTCGTTGACCCGGCGGGGCAGGCCATCGATGCCCTTGCGCAGCTGCCCGTCGAGCGGAATGTCGGAGATTTTCAAGGGAGCGGGCGCTGCATCGGCGCCCGAAGCCGCGTCTGAGGTGGCCGCATTGGTGGCGCCGGCCTGGGAGTTGCCAATGCCGAACTGCCCAGACATAAAGACCTGAGCCGCAGTCGCCAGCTGGGATTTAAGCTGCTGGCCGCGATCGGTCGACTGGCCACCGGTTGTGCCCGCGGTGGTACTGACTGAATTTGTGCTGGTTGAGTCTCTGCCAGCCGAGTTTGACCCTTCGGACCTTACATGCACTGTAACGACAATCGTTCCCTGGCAGATCGCGGCGCTGGAGAAGTTAATCCCCAGCGTCAGGTGAGAAGGCTCTGCAATGTGGAACTCGCGGCTGGATCCCACGAGTACCGGTGCGGCTCCGTGGGCGTGCAGGCGGGCGATCAGTGCACCGGCGGGCGCGCCGGACAGCGGCAAGGCCGTCTGCGAACCGGTTGCGGTCACGCCCTTAGGATCGCATACTGGCGCTCCGGAAGTTGCCGGTTGATTGGAGGAGACTGTGGCCGAGAGTTCGAGCACGTCCCCGGATTGCAGGTCGAGGCCGCTGTCGGTCCAGGCTTGTGCCGTCGACACCTGAACGGTGTAGGTCTGTGCGGTCGACGTCACCTGAGCGCCGAGGTGATGGGCCCAGAGCAGCGTCAGTAGAAGAAGAGTGGATCGCTTTGATATGTCGCAGTTCATGTACGGTTCCGGGCGGTTTCTTATTATCTTCTAATTATTATCCTCGAATCGGGGTCGCGTATGGCAAACCCTGGCTGCGCCTGGGAGCAAGCTCGATCGCAATATTCCTGATTCCGACAATTGTCCGATTTGGCACTCCTAAGGCGCGGGGGACCAAGAAATCGTGCCTCCCGCCCAACGTGAGGGCCCCGAGAGCCCGATGGTAATAACGGAGCCCCTTGCCGTGTCTACTGCCGCACAACCCGCCCCCGCGCTGTTGCACGTGTTGCTAGTGGGCAACAAAGAGGAAGATTTCTTCCTGATCCGCGAGATTCTCGAGCGGACGCGCAGCTTGCTCTCGGCGGACCTGGACCACGCCCACTCGCTGGAAGAGGCGAGAGAAATGTTGCAGCGGAGCAGCTACGGCCTGGTTCTTTTTGAACATGAAACCGGAAACGTCGAAGCGGTTCATTTTGTGGCGGAGTTTCTGCATGCCGGACTCTCGGTGCCTTTTATCGTGCTCACCGAGCATGCGGACGAAAACACGGTTGCCGAAGTCATCGAGGGTGGGGCCTGGAATTGTGTGGCCAGGTCGCACCTGGATGGAGCAACTCTGGTCCGCACCATCCGCAACACGCTGGCGATGCATTCTCTGCAACAGGATCAGCGTAATGCGGAAGAATCTTTACGCAAACTTTCGCGAGCCGTCGAACAGTCAGCCGACACGGTGATGGTGACCGATCTTCGTGGGACGATTGAATACGTCAACCCTGCGTTTGAGACTCTGACCGGATATACGCGCGACGAAGCCTGCGGGAAGACTCCGCGGATTCTGAAGTCGAGCGAGCAAGGGCCCGAGGTGTACCAGGAAATGTGGAACACCATATGCGCGGGCAACGTATATCGCGGCATTCTGGTGAACCGGAAAAAGAATGGCGACCTGTACTATGTGGAGCAAACCATTTGCCCGGTGCGGGATGGCGCGGGAACAATCACTCACTTCATCTGCAACGGACGCGACCTTACCGAGCGACTGCGCCTGGAAGGGCAGTTGATACAGTCCCAGAAAATGGACGCAATCGGCAACCTGGCCGGCGGGGTCGCTCACGACTTCAACAACCTTCTGACTATTATTACCAGCTACGCCGAGCTGTCGTTGGATGCAGTGCCAAAGAGCAGCCCGCTCGAGGCCAAGATTCAAGAGATTCTGCTGGCAGCGCGGAGAGCGGCCGAATTGACCCGGCAGTTGCTCGCCTTCAGCCGCAAACAGCCGCGAGCACTGCGCGTGGCCGACCTGAACCAGGTGATCGCCGGCATCGCCAACACCCTTCCCCGGCTTATCGGAGAAGACATTGAGTTCACGTTCACGCCGGGTAAAGGATTGGGTCGCGTGCGGGTCGATCCGCTGCAGGTTGAGCAGATTCTGATGAACCTGGCGGCCAATGCGCGCGACGCCATGCCCCAGGGCGGTTCCTTGCGAATCGAAAGTTCCGACGTGCAACTGGAACACGACTACATTCATTGTCACCAAGCGACCATCCCCCCCGGCCGCTATGCTCTCTTCACTGTTAGCGATGACGGGGGTGGAATTCCTCCCGAACACATGCCGCACATCTTCGAACCCTTCTACACCACCAAAGCCGCGGGCAAGGGCACAGGCTTGGGGCTGGCAACAGTGTACGGAATCGTGAAACAAAATAAAGGATTCATCTGGGCTTACAGCGAACCCAAGATGGGCACGGTATTCAAGATCTATTTGCCGTGCGTGGGCCCGCGCGACCACGCAGCCGCGGTTGAAACTGTAAAGGCCGAACCCGCGACCCGCGGATCGGAAACCGTGCTTCTGGTGGAAGACGAGCAGGCCGTGCGGCGGGCAACTGCGGAATTCCTGACCACGCAGGGCTATACCGTGCTCGAAGCTAAAGATGGCGTCGATGCGCTGGCGGTGGCCAAGAACCATGTTTCGAACATCGACTTGCTGGTCACGGATGTGGTGATGCCGAATATGAGCGGCGGGGAGTTGGCCAAGGAACTCGGGCAACTGCGGCCCGATACGAAACTTCTGTTCGTTTCCGGTTATGCCGGCAAGACTGTGGTCGACCACAAAGTCGTCGACCTGGAAACGAATTTCCTGCAGAAGCCGTACACGCTGAAACAATTCTCACTTAAAATTCGCGCCGCCCTCGGCCAGAAGACTCCTCCACAACTGCACGTCTAGTTATTCTTATGCCCGCGGAGCGATACGAATCAGGCGTCCGTTCTTGAGTTCAAAGCGATCGCCGCGCCAGGTCACGGTGTGACCTGTAAAGCTGACAATCCACACCGCGACTGCGATCAGATCGCGAAGCGGAAGCAGCCACAGATTCTTCAGCAGGTGCGCATCCTGCAACACGGATTTGCCGACTGCCAGCGCAACCACCAAGCGCAACAGGACGGTCACCCCAAGAACTCCCCACGACCAAGGCACGCCATGTGCGGCGATGACGGCGAGCAGCGCCCACATCAGGCCGTACGTAGAAACCAGGCCGATGTAGCCGCCGGAGCGTGCGTCGCGCACGCCACGCGCCCAGCGTAACTGATGAGCCAGGAAACTGCCTAGATCGTAGGCGGGCAGATGAGTCTCGACGACAACGTCGGACAATTCAACCTTCAAGCCGAGATCGGCGATGCGCCGGCCTAATTCGTAGTCATCGGCTAGAAAGTCGACAAACGATTCGAAGCCTCCGATGCGGGCCAAATCGGCGCGGCGAAAAGCCAGCGTCGAGCCCAGTCCGAAGCGGATGGCGCCTTCGAGTTGACGCGCCGCTAGAACGCCGGCGCAGAAATCCGTGCTGATACCGAGCGCCTCTAGGTGCGAGCCCAGCGTCGGAGCGGGAAGGCCTCGATATAGACAAGTCACCATCCCAACTGACTTGTCCGCTAGCGGAGCCATCACGCGGCGCAGATAGTCGCTCTCCACGCGGATGTCGCTGTCATTTACGATTAGGTAGTCATAGCTTGCCGTGCCCAACATCTGGGCGAGATTGCTGACTTTCACATTTGCGCCAAGGATCGCAGGACACGCCAAGCACTTAATCTTGCAGCCGGGAAAGTCGCGCTGCAACTGTTTGACGCTTGCAATCGCCGGATCGTTGGCATCACTCGCGCCAAAAACAATTTCATACTCGGGATAGTCCTGCAGGCAGTGGCTGCGGAAGCTTTCATACATGTCCGGGTCAGTGCCCTTCAGCGGTTTAAGGATGCTCACCGGCGGCACGAACTGTGTGGTGCTGACACTCCTGTCCGCGTTTCGTTCGCGGATAAAAATCGCCGCAGCCCTAAGACAGATTAGATAGTAGATGCAGCTTGAGAGGCAGCCCAGGCAGGAAATCCAGATTGCCGCGAGCTGAAGAATCCTGAGGATGGAGTGAATCATGCGCGGTCGCAGGCCAATCTATTCGTACCGCAAGGACTCGATCGGATCGAGGTTCGCCGCCTTCCACGCGGGATAGATTCCGAAGACGAGCCCGACGGCGGCCGCGGAACTGAATCCGAAGGTAACCCAGAACATGGACATGCGTGCCGGCAACGAAGGCCACACGAGCGGAATCACCCAGACCACGAGCGCACCTGCCGTCACTCCAATCACGCCGCCAACCGCTGTCAGCATGATGGCCTCGAGCGTGAATTGCAGCAGGATGTCGCGCTTGCGCGCACCGATCGCCTTGCGCACTCCGATTTCGCGCGTACGCTCGGTCACGCTGACCAGCATGATGTTCATGACCCCGACGCCACCCACGACAAGGCCCACGCTGGAGATTGCGAACATCCCGACGAACAATGCGCCCGTGAGCTGATTCCACACATCGGAGATGGAATCCGAGGTCATGATCGCGAAGTTATCCGGCTTATCGAAAGCAACTTTCCGGCGCCGCCGCAGCAGTTCACGAATCTCGTCCATCGCTTTCGGCATATCATCGTGCGAGGTAGCCTTGACGCTGATGATGTGCTGCTTCATTTCCGGGTGTAGCGTTTTGAACGTCCGCAGCGGCATGATGACCCGGTTATCGTTCGGGTCATTGCCGCCGCCGAACACCGATTTGATCTTCGACACTGTGCCTATGACTTCAAACAGGCGGCCTTCGATGTTGATGTCTTTCCCCAGCGGATCTTGATCTCCAAACAATTGGTGCTGTGTGTCGTAGCAAACCACCACCACCGGCGAGTGATGTTCATCGTCGAAATCGCTGAACCACCGGCCGGTCGCCATGGGCAGATCGAAAACATCCTTCGCCGACGCCATGTCTCCTTCGATGATGGTGTGCCTGGCCTTCTTGTCCTCATATTTCACCGAGTAGCTGCCAATGCCCAACTCGGGGCGGAAGATGCGCAGTCCGGCCGAGACCGCCTTGATGTGGGGCAGATCCTGCATAGCGAGCGCGTCGTCGTAGGTGAGTTCCTTGCGCATGCGCATTTCGTCGGTCATGCGGCCAAAGCTGAAGAAGTCCAGGTGGAATACAAAAATCACGTTCGATCCGATGCTGGCGACCAGTTCGCGAACGTTGTCGTCGAGGCCGCGGCCGATGGAAGACACGCCAATCACGACCGCGACGCCGATGACGATGCCGAGCACGGTCAGGGCGGAGCGCAGCTTGTTGCCGCGTATTGTGCCCACGGCCATCTGAACGATTTCGCCGAATTCGTCTTTGCGCATCATAAAAAATTTAGTAATTGTGTAATTTGGTAATTGTGTAATTGTGTAATTGAAAAACCAGTATCGTGATTTTGATTTTCAATTTCTCAATTACCAAATTACAAATTACTCAATTTGCTACATCTCGAATCTTAAGGCCACAATCGGGTCCAGTCGCGCGGCTTTGCGCGCGGGATACACGCCGAAGAATACTCCCACGCTGGCGGCGACCAGTAATCCCGCGACTACTGCCCACAGTTTGATCGACGACGGCATTCCAATCAACGCGGTCACGGCTTCCGCAACGCCAATTCCCAAGAGCACGCCCAGCACGCCGCCGAGCAGAGCCAGCATCACGGCCTCGATGAGAAATTGCAGCAGCACGTCATCGCGGCGTGCGCCCAGCGCCTTGCGAATGCCGATTTCGCGGGTGCGCTCGGTCACCGAAACCAGCATGATGTTCATGATGACGATGCCTCCCACCACCAGCGACACGCCCGCGATCCCGATGGTCGCCATGAAGAATGTGTTGCTGATGTCTCCCCAGATGCTGAGCAGGCTGGCGTTGGTCTCGACCTGAAAGCTGTCGTCTTTGCCCGGCGGGTCGTGGCGGCGGGCGCGCAGCACCACCCGCGCCTCGTCAATCGCCTGATTCAGAGGCGCGCCGGTCGCCGATGCCTTGCCCCAGATTTCGATGCTGTTGGTGTGCGCCCCATATTTCTTGATGTACACCGTGATGGGAATCATCACGTAGTTGTCGGCGCTCTGGCCGAGAGTCTTGCCTTTTTTCTTGCCCACGCCGATCACCTGATACGTCCAGCCGTCGACGCGAATCTCCTGCCCCAGCGGATCGACGCCGGAGAGTAACTGCTCGACAATATCGGTGCCAACCACGGCGACCGGCAGGTGGTTATCGAGGTCGGTCTCGTTCAGCATGCGCCCGGCGGTCAGGTCAGTATCGTGCACAATCGCCATGGAAGGCGTGATGCCCTGGATTTCTGTGTTCTCAATCGACTGCTCGTTGTGCTTTACCTTGCCGCTGCTGTCCTCTTCGGCGCCGACTGCGGCGCACTGACTGCAGGCGTCGCGCACCGCCATGTAGTCTTCCAGTTCCAGATTCTTGCGTTTCTCCTGCTCCAGAAATTTATCGGGATTGGTTTCGATGCCGGACATCTTCTGAACTATGAAGACGTCAGCGCCGAGGTTGAATATCTTCTTGGCGACGTAGTCGTTGATGCCGGAAACAAAGGTCACCACGGCAATCACCGACGAGATGCCGATCACCACGCCGAGCAGCGTGAGCACCGAGCGCAACTTGTTCGCCCAGAGTGAGCGGAGCGCGATTCTGATGGCTTCGGCGATGTTCATGGCGCGGCTTCCGGCTCTCGGCGTCCGGCTTCTGGAGGAATCCGGCGCTTTATGTCAAGGGTCAGTCTACCAGCCTAACCCGCTAGATATGCTACAAAACGATACGCTGCTCAAGGCGTAAAGGTTCCGGAAGCCGGGAGCCGGCCGGGATATAATCATTCTGTAGGCAGCCGGACCGGACGGTCGCTCTTTGCGTCTTCGGACGCAGAGGGAGGAAAGTCCGAACTCCGCAGAGCAGTGTGCCGGATAACGTCCGGGAGGGCGGATTCAAGTTCGCTCGACGGAAAGTGCCACAGAAAACATACCGCCCTGGCGGCAACGCCGGGGTAAGGGTGAAAAGGTGCGGTAAGAGCGCACCGCCGCGGCAGTAATGTCGCGGGCAGGGCAAACCCCACACGGAGCAAGACCAAATAGGGAGGAAGTTCGCGTCCTGATTCTTTGGAATCAGCCGCGGACACGTGCCGGCTCGGTGCGTCAAACCTTCGGGTAGGTCGCTAGAGCCGCGCAGCAATGCGCGGCCCAGAGGAATGGCCGTCCCACGAGAGCAATCCCGTGGACAGAATTCGGCTTACAGGTCCGGCTGCCTTAAGCTTTATTTCCCCTCAATCTCCAAATAAGTAAAGGTCAGTATGAGGTGGGTGTGATGCGCCGCGCGGCAACGCCGCCGCCGGGTTTTTGTTGACTCGACCCCGTTCGCGTTCATACCATGGGCGCGCTGTTGATCTTCTGCCCTGCCTATGATCGGCCAGACCATTTCGCATTACCGCATCGTCGAGAAACTCGGCGGGGGCGGGATGGGTGTGGTCTACAAGGCCGAGGACACTGAGTTGGGCCGCTTCGTCGCCCTGAAATTCCTGCCCGATGACGTTGCCCAGGATCCGCAGGCACTCGAACGATTCCGCCGGGAGGCCCGCGCGGCTTCGGCGCTGAACCATCCCAACATCTGCACCATTCACGAGATCGGAAAAGACGGGAACCAGTCATTTCTGGTGATGGAGTATCTCGACGGGGTGACGCTTAAGCATCAGATCGGCGGGCGTCCGATCGAAGTAGAGTTGATCGTTTCGTTGGCTATCGAGATTGCCGACGCGCTCGATGCGGCGCATGCAGCCGGGATTATCCACCGCGACATCAAACCGGCCAATATTTTTGTGACCAAGCGTGGGCACGCTAAGGTTCTCGATTTCGGTCTGGCGAAAGTGACACCAGTCCTGGGCGGTATCGGACAGCAACAACCTACTCCAGAATCAACGGTGACGATGGAAGAGCATCTGACGAGTCCCGGCACGGCGGTCGGCACTATCGCCTACATGTCCCCGGAACAAGTCCGCGCCAAGGAATTGGATGCCCGCACGGATCTGTTTTCGTTTGGGGCCGTGCTCTATGAGATGACGACCGGAACGCTGCCCTTCCGAGGCGAGAGCACCGGGTTGGTCTTCGAGTCGATCCTCAATCGCACTCCAGTTCCTGCGGTTCGACTGAATCCCGACTTGCCGCCCCAGTTGGAAGAAATCATCAACAAATGTCTGGAAAAAGATCGCAACCTTCGCTATCAACATGCCGCCGACATCTGCACTGATCTGCAACGGCTGAAGCGGGATACGGAGTCCGGCACCAAACCGAAAATCGCAACTACCCGACCAACAAGCAGGTCGCGACTCACGATTTGGGCGGCCGTCTCGCTGCTGATCGCAGTTCTCGCCGTCGCTGCTTTTGTGATCTGGCGAAAGTCCGATCACGTTGCGCCTCTCGACTCTTCACAGTGGGTTCAGCTGACAAACCTTAGCGGCGAGAGCTTTGAGCCGGCGCTGTCACCCGACGGACGTATGCTGACTTTTCTCCGGGGAACCGGAGGTCTGCCCCAACTCTATGTCAAGCTTCTCCCTGACGGAGAGCCAGTCGAGCTGACGCATGATGAAGCTAATAATAAGCTGGGACCCACATTCTCTCCGGATGGATCGCGCATTGCCTACGGAACGGCTGGACTCAACTGGCAAACCTGGGTCGTACCTCTGCTCGGGGGGCAGCCCCAGCTACTGCTTTCCAATGCCACGGGGCTGAGCTGGATCGACGCACGCCATGTGATGTTCAGCGAGATTAAAAGTGGAGTTCACCTTTCCGTTGTGACCGCAACGGAAAGTCGTTCAGAGCAGCGGGATGTGTATGTTCCGCCAGACGAGAACCACATGGCTCACTTCTCCCATCTCTCACCGGATCACAAATGGGCGCTGGTGGTCGAGATGGGCGGAGACAAACGGATGATTCCCTGTCAACTCATACCTTTCTCAGGCGGGGCAGCGCGGTCAGTCGGGCCTCAGTCTGGATCCTGTGACTACGCGGCATGGTCGCCGGATGGGAAGTGGATGTACTTCAATTCCGATGCAGGCTCCAAGGGTTATCACATCTGGCGCCAGGCCTTTCCTGACGGAGTGCCTCAGCAACTGACGGCCAGTTTGGGTGATGAGGAGGGGATCGCCATGGCCCCAGACGGCAAATCCCTGGTTACTTCTGTTGGCAACTCTGAGAGAAGCATCTGGGTGCATGACCCGGCAGGTGAGCGGCAGGTTTCTTCTCAAGGTTATTCTTATAGCCCAAGGCTCTCCAGCGACGGCAGCAGGGTGTTCTATCTTGAGACTGCCAACTCGTCACGGGTCGGTCACGGAGGCGAACTGTGGGTGTTAGATCTCGGCACGGGTCAGGCTTCCAAGGTATTGCCCGGGATCGCCGTCCTCACCTTCAGTGTTTCCCCGGATGACAAGCAAGTCGCCTTCGACACGGTTGACGAAAACGAACAATATCATCTGTGGCTGTGTTCCACCGAACATGGCTTCGCTCCACGCCAAATCCGTTCAGCGAGCGGCGAATTCTTCCCCCAGTACTCGCGCTCTGGGCGCATCTACTATCTGGTTTCCGAGGGCAAGCTTGCCTACTTGTACCGCATGAAGGACGACGGCACACAGGAAGAAAAAATAACCTCCGAACCCATCGTCTTTGCTTTCGGGATTTCTCCCGACGAGCGGTTCGTGGTTGTGCATCGCACACTCAGCAAGGGAGACAAATGGTGGGACGCCGAGGCAGTTCCGGTAGCTGGCGGCCCCTGGGTTCCTCTTTGCTCGGGTTGGTGTGAAGTCGACTGGGCCCGTGACGGCAAAGCAATGTATTTCTACTGGCGCTCATTTAGCGGCAATCCGCGAACTTACGTGGTTCCGATTCCTCACGGCAGTGATCTGCCAAAACTTCCTGGCTCAGGATTTCAGTCGGAAAAAGAGCTACGTGCAGTCGCTATCCAGACGCTGGAGGGAAACCTTTCTCCCGGCCCCGACAACTCCCGCTACACTTTCAGCAAAGAAATCACCCACCGGAACCTCTATCGCATTCCACTCCGGTGAGCTCGATATTGCCAAGATTTCACTCACACTCTGGAAATGCGCGGGCCGCGACATCTGAAACTGAATTAGGTCAAAGCCAAGTCCGCGAAACTGCGATAGTGCGAGCACGGCACTTGAGCGAGTTCGTAGATGCCCGACCTGCGCGCCGCATGCTACCATTTCCCGCGTGGGG
>Ga0210383_10000276_pt1 | contig 50018 bp, 51 predicted proteins | sample IncBWC14OmetaG_FD_160072 | JGI IMG/M metagenome (GOLD analysis project Ga0210383, IMG submission 160072) | Forest soil microbial communities from Barre Woods Harvard Forest LTER site, Petersham, Massachusetts, United States - Inc-BW-C-14-O ...
GGGCGCATTTCGTATTTCAAAGTTTTTTCTGGCGTGTTGAAGAATGATGCGACGCTGCAGAACTTCGGGCGCGGTGGGGCGGAAAAATTCGCGCACATTCAGGCCATGCAGGGGAAGACGGGGATTCCGGTGCCGGAGATTCATGCGGGAGACATTGGCGCGGTCGCGAAACTGAAAGACACGCTGACCGGCGACACGCTGGGCGACAAGGCGGCGCCGATTCAGTATCCGCGGGTGAAGCTGCCCGAGCCGGCCATCACGTTTGCGATTGAGCCCAAGAGCCGCGCCGATGAAGACAAGCTGGGGCCGGGCATCCACAAGCTGATGGAAGAGGATGCGATGCTGCGCTTCTTTCGCGATCCGCAGACCAAAGAATTTCTGATTGCGGGCACGGGGCAGCAGCATATTGAGGTGATCGTTTCGAAGCTGAAGAAGCGGTATCACACCGAAGTCGTGCTGAAAGCGCCGAAGGTGCCCTACCGCGAGACGATTCGCGGCAAGGCCGACGTGCAGGGGCGGCACAAGAAGCAGACGGGTGGGCACGGGCAGTATGGCGACTGCAAGATTCGGATGGAGCCGCTGCCGCGCGGTGGAGAATTCGAGTTCGTGAACGATATTTTTGGCGGCGCGATTCCGAAGAATTACATTCCGCCGGTGGAAAAAGGAATTCGGGATGCGGCGGCGCGCGGATACCTGGCGGGATTTCCGGTGGTGGATTTTCGCGTGGTGCTGTATGACGGGTCGTATCACGATGTGGATTCGAATGATTTGTCGTTCCAGATGGCGGGGCGCATTGCATTCAAAAAGGCGATGGAAGTGGCGAAGCCTACGCTGCTCGAGCCGGTCATGGCGGTCGAGATTACGGTGCCGGACGATTTCGCCGGATCGATCATGGGCGACTTGAACAGCCGCCGTGGACGCATCCAGGGCATGGACAATAAGGGCGGCAATACCGTGGTGAAGGCCGAAGTGCCAATGGCCGAGATGCTGACCTACGGCGTGGAGCTGACTTCGATGACGCAGGGGCGCGGGTCGTTCAACATGGAAATGCATCACTACGACGTGGTGCCGGGGCAGTTGCAGGAGAAGATTATTGAGAAGGCGAAGGCGGAGCGAGGCGAGGTGAAGGAGGAAGAGGAGTAGGACTGTTTCATTTCCAGACTGCAATATCTGTACCGATGAAGTCCGTTCCTTTCGCGAGGACTGGTTCGCCGACGGACTTTGCAAGGGCGTACGAAAAACAATCTCCGAAGTTGAGCGCTGCGGGGTGTCGTCCTTTTCCGTACTTACGCCAGGCCGAGCGGGCGAGGTCGACCTGTTCCGAGTCTACGGGTACGATTTGGAGATTGGCGCGCACGACGAAGAGATCGAACTCGCGGCCCGCTGCTTCCCCTTGTCGACTCTCGAGAACCATTCCTGTTTCCAGCACGCTGGCGGCTGAGATCAGCCGTGTTCCTGCTGCCGTGATGGCAGCGAGGAATGTCTCTCGCTCCGGTTCGGCAAAAAAAATGGCTGCCAGCGCTGAGGTATCGATTACCATGCGTTTGCGATCAACGGGGGAGTCCGTGCTCGTCGTAGCCCAAGATTTCGTCGGCGCTGCGGGAGTCCAGAACCGGCAACTGGTCTACGCGCCGAAGTATTTCCTGCAATTGGCTGGCGAGTATCTGGCTTCGACGTTCGCGCCTGATCCGATCCAGGCGCTCCTGCAAGGCCTTTTGGATCGCCCCAGTCAAGGATTCTCCAGTCTTCGCGGCGATCTCCCGCGCCAGGCGCTCCACCTCGACGCTCTTGATACTAAGAGCCATAGTTGAGATAGTATACCATACCATACAACAATATATACGTATGGATCGGCCGCGTAGGCCAGAGCGATTGACGGGAGACCCGTATTTCTGAGATACAAGCAAGACGCGAGGTCCCCTATGAGGATAGTCCTGAGTCTTGTGAGCTCCGTTTTTTGTTTTTTTATGCTGGTGACTCTGGCGCAGGCTGCCGCTGACACCCAGACTTTTTCCACTTCCGCCGGGCCGGTCAAGATTACTCCGCTGTACCATGCGAGCACGCTGATTGAGGCGGGCGGGAAGGTGATTTATCTCGATCCGGCCAAGCCGGCGAAGCTTGCTGGGTTGCCCAAGGCTGATCTGATTCTGATCACCGACATTCACGGGGATCACATGGATCCCGATTCGATCAAGGAAGTCAGCAAGGGCGACACGGAGATTTTCGCCGCACCCGCCGTTGTGCAGACGGTGACTAGCGGCAAGCCTATTGCCAACGGAGAATCGAAAACCTGGCAGGGCTTTACTATCGAGGCGATTGCGGCTTACAACCTGAAACGCGGGCCGGAAGCGGGGAAACTTTTTCACGATAAGGGACGCGGCAATGGCTACGTGCTCACTTACGGCAGCAAGCGTTTTTATTTTTCGGGCGACACTGAAGGCGTGCCGGAGATGCGCGCGCTGAAGAACATCGACGTGGCGTTCGTGTGCATGAACCTGCCGTATACCATGCCGCCGGAAGAGGCTGCGGACGCGGTGAAGGCGTTTCATCCGAAGATTGTGATTCCGTACCATTACCGCGGGTCTGATCTCACGGTGTTTCAGAAAGCGTTGGAGGGGACGGGGATCGAGGTGCGGATTCTGGAGTGGTATCCGAAATAAAAAGGGCGCCAACGAATGCTCTGGATCAGCTCACGGCGGATTTTCTTCGGCGCGGCCTTGCTGGTGGGCTTGGCCTCATCACCCAAATCGAGCGTGCCGGTGGGCCCTCTGGCTCAACCCTACGATGATGCTGGGGGATCGGTTCAGTTCGATATCAAGCCTCTGGAAGGCAAACCTGGAGCCGCTCAGTGGGCCGCAACCTACTCTACTCGAGGAAAAACCGCTAAGTTTCGAATTGAATTGGCTGCTACTACTCCGGCCAAGGAGACGGACTTTCCTTTCTCGATCGGGAAAGGACGCATTCTTAGCGAACCTGGCTCCAACGCGAGCATCCTTCTGGTTGACTTGAAGAAAGCGCTGGGAGGCCAAAACCATACCAACCAACGTTGGCAGGGTTGCCTCGCTGCCCTTCGAGTTTGTCATCCTGGGAAAGGAACAGTTGCGTTCCTCCGACGGCAGCTTCAGCGGCAATCCGGCAGGCGAGTGGGTCAATATGAAGATATTTCTCGCCGGTGATCAAGGCGAAGTATTTCTTAACCTGAACCCAACGACGAATAAGGGTGAGTTCTCGATCAAGGACGTGGATTACGGTGACGTTGTGATCGCTGAACTCGCGAAAGTCCTGTGAGTGCTTTGGGACTGGAGGCGTTTCGAGGCAATTGCGCAGCTTAGCATTTCGTTCTACCATCCGAAGCAGTGGCTACTGCGAAAAACAACCTCAACCTCAACGCGAACCGGGAGCGGCTCGTGTCGGCCGCGCCCGTCGAGGACGATTCGTCGTTTGAGCTGAAGCTGCGGCCGCAGCGGCTGGCGGAGTTCATCGGGCAGAAAAAGGTCAAAGAAAATCTGGCGGTGGCGATTGAAGCGGCGCGGTCGCGCGGCGAGGCCATGGATCATGTGCTGCTGTATGGGCCTCCGGGGTTGGGCAAGACGACGCTGGCCAATATTATTGCCAACGAGTTGGGCGTGCACTTTCAGCCGACGGCGGCGCCGCTGCTGCAGATTAAGGGTGACCTGACGGCGATCATCACCAACATGCAGGACAAGCAGGTGCTGTTCATCGATGAAATTCATCGCCTGCAGCCGGTGCTGGAGGAGTTGCTATATTCGGCGCTGGAGGATTACAAGCTCGACATCATTATTGGGCAGGGGCCGTCGGCGCGGACGCACACGCTGGAAGTGAAGCCGTTCACGTTTGTGGGCGCGACGACGCGGGCTGGACTGATTTCGGCGCCGCTTCGATCGCGGTTTGGGATCGTGCTGCGGCTGGAGTTTTATACGCCGGCGGATTTGCAGGTGATTGTGGAGCGGTCGGCGGAAATTCTTGGCGTTGCGGTTGACGATGCCGGTGCGAAGGAAATTGCGGGACGGTCGCGCGGCACGCCGAGAATTGCGAACCGTCTGCTGCGGCGCGTACGCGATTATGCCCAGGTGCGCGGGGCCGGCAAGATTGACGAGCCGACCGCGAAAGCCGCACTTGAAATGCTAGAAGTCGATCAGTATGGCTTCGATGAAGTCGACCGACGGCTGCTGCTGACCATCATCGAGAAATATCAGGGCGGCCCGGTGGGCGTGAATACACTGGCCGCGGTGCTGGCCGAAGAACCGGATGCGATCGAAGAAATCTACGAGCCGTTCCTGATGCAGGCTGGATTTTTGAACCGGACTCCGCGCGGGCGTGTGGCAACGCAGCTGGCGTATGAGTATTTCGGGATTACGCCGACGCGAAGGCAGAGTTCGTTGTTCTGATAGTCGGGCGACTTTCGCGCGGAGGCCGGCGAGCGGCGTAGGGCCGAGAGAGGCAGGTTCCTCACCGCCGCTTTGCGCCGGTTCGGAATGACATCGCAACGCGGCGGCCACTGCCCGCTATTCAGATTAGCCCGGCTGCGCTTTCGAGAGTTGGCGCTTATTCAAATGCTATTTGGCTGTCCGAGACGTATCCGGCAGGGATTCGATCCCATACCGCGTTCCCGTCGATGATGTCGCCTGACTGAATCTGATCTAGCACCTGGACACGTGTTCCCAGCAGCGCCAACATTGCGACCACATTGTTGCTGCGTCCGGGCCCGGAATAGACCTGCACATTCGCGTCTGTAGTTTTGGCCCATCCGATTCGCTTTTTCTGGCCTGGTGCCCACCACAAGAACGAACCGTCGGAGGTATCGTCTTCGTCCATGTCGTCGCCAGTTTGCGGCATCTGGTAGCGGCCGAGAAATCCGCGGTAGATATCCATCTGCGTCTTTTTTGTGTAGGTCTTTCCCAGATATTGCCAAGTGTAAGACTCGGGCTTACCGCGGATCCCAGGAGCGTAGATGACGCAATAAAATTCCTCTGGGCTCTCGAAGGGAGTGGCGATTTTGAAATTCTTAATCACTCTTTGCAGATAGGGCCCGACGTGATCGAGCTGCTCAATCGGAGTCATCTTCTTAAGGTCGGCAGAAAACGGAGTGAACCCGATCAGGCCTCCTCCTGCGTCCGACGTGTTGGTTCCCCAAGTGCCGGTGTCGGGGTGGTAGGCAATGTATTGAGTCGTTTCCCAACTCATCGCGGCCAGGAGCCACTCGACAGGAATGTCGAATTTGTGGGCAACCGTTCGGGCTTTTGCCACGAATTCGTGGCCAAAACCCTGCTTCTGTTCGGCTTCACTTATGAAGGACGGCATAACGCTCTCCATTCTACGGCGCTAGAAAACGGCAAAAATCGTACCACAGTTTTGCTGACTGGTTTAACTCAGGTGGGCTTGCCGAGCGGCAACGCTCTTCGCGTAGATTTCCATATTCCACACAAAATGTTGTTTTCTGTATTGTTGTGGTGCAAATGGTGTATCTTGCTCGATTCCTCTCGGGGCCGGTTAGCGAGCGAGGGAGTGTGCGTCAAGGGGCAGGGTTTGGGTCTTCTCCTCAAAGTTCGGCGGAGGGTTCTGATTGCGGCGTGGGTGCTGGTCGCGACGTGGGCGATTCCGTCGCTGGCTGGGCAAAGCGTCGACGCGCAGAAAACCATCCAGTCGCAAGCTCCGGCCGTTACTCCGCAAAGCATTCCCCAGCAAAGCGGCGCCCCTGCTGCTCGAACCGCGCAGTTAGGGCCGCCGGCAGTGACTATCCCGCGTCTGCAGCGGCCTCCTACGCTCGAAGAATTTCTGAACATGCGGCCCGAGGGAGAGATCGCGCGCGCGATGGCGAAGGTCACCGGCTTCACGCAGCGCACGCCGCACGACGGCGAAGCGGTTTCAGAGCCCACCGACGCTTACCTTGGCTACGACCAGAAGAATCTCTACATAGTGTTCATCTGCTTCGACGATCCGCGGCAGGTGCGGGCGCGCATGTCGGTGCGGGAAGATATTTACGACGACGACCAGGTGGAAGTCATCCTCGATACATTTCATGATCGCCGGCGAGCCTACGCTTTTCAGACCACGCCGCTGGGCGTGCAGTGGGACGCGATTTGGACGGAAGCTTCGCGGGCGGAGGTGCATGGGAATTTCGATACGTCGTTCGATACGGTTTGGAATTCGCGTGGCAAGGTGACCGGCCGCGGCTATGTGGTGATGATGTCGATTCCGTTCAAGAGTCTGCGCTTCCCTGCGACGAAACGACAGGAGTGGGGAATCATTCTGTATCGCGGCATCTATCGCAAGACGGAGGACGCGTTCTGGCCGCAGATTTCGCGGAAAATGGAAGGGCGGCTGGGGCAGGAGGCTACTCTCGATGGGCTGGAGGGAATTTCGCCGGGTCGCGACCTGGAGCTGATTCCTTACGGCGTGATGCGGGGCTTTCGGGCGCTGGATACGCGCGACCCGTACAACCCATTTTTTCAGAATGCGACGGTGCAAGGGCAGCCGGGCCTGGATGCGAAGTGGGTGATCAAGGACCATTTTGTGCTGGATATGACGGCGAACCCTGATTTCAGCCAGGTGGAATCGGAGGATCCGCAGATCACGGTGAACCAGCGATTCGAAGTTAAGTTTCCCGAGAAGCGGCCATTTTTTCTGGAGAACGAAGACTACTTTCGCACACCCTTCGATTTGTTTTTCACCCGCAACATTCAGGATCCATCGGCGGGAATCCGGCTGACCGGAAAGGAGGGGCCGTATTCGGTCGGGCTGATGGCTACCGACGATCGGAGTCCGGGACTGGCGGTGCCGAACTATTGCCCGGCTACATCGCTCGTGTGTTCGAGCGACTTGTATGGGGTTCGGTCGTACTTCACGATCGCGCGGGTGAACCGCGATATTTTCAGGCAATCGAGTGTGGGGGCGATCTATACCGATTGGCAGTGTCCTTCGACCGGAGAATTCAATCGCGTGGGCGGGGCCGACACCCGGCTCAAGCTCACCGACAATTGGACCATGGAAGGGCAGGCGGTGGTGAGTTCGAGCAGACTGCTGGGACTGACGGCCGCGAACCTGCAGAATAGCTGCGAGGCGGGACTCTTCCCGTTCAGTTCAGGTAACGCCGGAAATAGCAGCTACTACGCCGGCGCGGCCGACCGGCTCGATCTTCGGCACAACGGCCTGCATTTGATCTACAGCGGTTCTTATCAGGATGTGACGCCGGGCTTCGTCACAGTGCCGGGATTCGTGAACCGGGTCGACATCCGCGAGAGTGAGCAGCATGCGGGGTACGTGCTTCGGCCCAAGCAGGGATGGATCGTCGCCTGGGGTCCGGCCGCCTACAACCGTTATGTGTTTGACCATGAAGGAACGCGGCTTGACACCGTCTACACGCCGTATGTGTTTGTGGAGGGTCGGGGGCAGACGAGTCTGCGGCTCCTGCCTTACGAGGAGTCGCGCGAACGATTAAGGCCGCAGGATTTCGCGTTCCTGGGTTTGCCCGGCGTTGCGCGGAATCAGGACTACCACGAACACCGCAGCGGTGGTTCAATTGCGAGCGGCTACTTTTCTAAAGTCTTCGCCAAGGCAGAGTACTACTGGGGAAATGGTCCGAACTTTGTGCCGGCGGCGAACGCGGCTCCGCAATGGCTTCTGGGGCGGCTGGATACGGGAGATGTGACCCTGACCTTCCGCCCCGTGAAGCCGCTGAAGATTGAGAATACTTATCTTTTCGAACGGCTGCGCGCGAGGAACGGCACTTACCTGATCGCCCGGAGTCAATTTCCCGGAGCCGGGCGGGGAATTTTCAATGACCACATTCTACGCAGCAAGTGGAACTGGCAGTTCACGCCGGAACTTTCAGTGCGGGTGATTCTGCAATACAACGGGCTGCTGGCTGGAACGCCGGGCGTGGGATCGCCATACACGTACCTGCCCACACAGAAGGAGTTCAACGCCGACTTTCTGGTGACTTACCTGGTGCATCCGGGGACGGCGATCTATGTCGGCTATAACAGCGACCTGCAAAACCTGACTGTGGAGCCCGGCGAGGGTGTGTTCCCCACGCCGCGAGGCTACCTCAACGACAGCCGGCAATTTTTCGTGAAGGCGAGCTATTTGTACAGATTCTAGATGAAACGCGGAGTGGTGCTTACCCGGCATGCCCATCTAACATTCCCGCAGACCGTATCGTCTCACATCGCATTCAACGACTTCGTGAAAGATCTCGAAACTTGTAACGATTTCGGCACTACGGACACCATCCTCTCGAGCGGAAGATTCGCAAGGGAGGTCGATATGCAGAAGGCAAGAACAATTCTCGGAGGGATGCTGATTGCGATCGCGGGGCTCGTGATGGCGGGATTCAACAATTGCAACAACGGCCCGACTTCGCCACCACTCAACTCGCTGACCTTGCTGCCGACGAACGCCAATCCCAGCTGCACGGTTGCAGCAGCGACATTCAATACCTGGTTTGTGAGCAACAGTGTAAGCGCGAACGGCTCCGTGAACCCGGCCAACAGCGTGACGTTCCCGAACAGTCCCAACTGCAGCTTTTACCAGTGGGCCATGCAGGATTTTCTATGGCTGACGTCGCCGACCACATCCGCCTATGGCGGCAAAGGGTTGATTCTTGATTCGCCGGCCTTTTTCGACGTGTCGCCACCCGCGGGCAGTGAGGTCGGGCCCCGCACTCTGCTTCCGCACACTGCGGGTTTTATCCATCCTCTGGTCTTGCGCGCCGCCCAAGCCGGACCGCAGGGCCTGCAGTTGACCTTTGATTCGTCCGGGACGCCGATCCAGGTGAAACTCGCAGAGAAGGGTGCAGTGCCGACCGTCATCAACGCCGCCGGACAGCGCATCCAGGTCGCACACGCTAAGTTGGGAAGGGACGGGAACCCTATCCTGCTCGACGGAAACGGCGCTGTGATCCGGGTGGCCCTCACGAAAGGGATACGTCCGCAAGCTAAGTCGGCAGAGATTCCGACGATGCTCGTTGCGACAAAATTCATCGTGGACAGGATTCCGATCTTCATCGATCCCTCTCTTTCGGTGATCGATGTGGAGCAGGGGGAGGCGGACACGAACGGAGTTCTGGAGGCACAGTCATCGCAAGGCGGATCGCTGATCTACTACGCGACGATCGTCAACGATGTCTATGCCTACTACGCCACCGGAGTGAAAGATGGGGCAATTTCGCTCACCGGCGACGGGATCTGCACTCCTTCAGCAGGGTCTTTTTGCTTTCCCACTACGGGGACGCAGTTGAGCCAGATCCAATCCTTTGCCACGGGACACACGACCTTTCCCGACGCAACCGCCCTGGCCATCGAAGTCAAGTCGGCATGGGTTGTCGCTACCGGCCTGCCCAACCTCGGCAGTTACGTCACAATGAATGCCACCATACCGACCTACAACCCGCCGGTTCCTCCGCCCTCGGGCACCACGGCGTTGACCGCCACAGGTCAACAGACCGTGCAGCTCGCTCTGGTTGGCATGCATGTCGTGGGGAGCGCTGCCGGCCATCCGGAGATGATCTGGTCGACGTTTGAGCACGTAAACAACGCACCTGCAGGGACCTATTCCTACATCAATACGAGCAACGCAACGGCTCAAGTGAATCAGAACGTCTCACAGGTTCCAACTATCGGGGGATCGAGCGCGCCCTGGTTGCTCTCTTCCACCAGCGCGACCAGCTTCAACACCCAGAACATGTCGGTTAACGCTTTCAGTTCGCCGGCGACGATCACCGCGAATGGCCCTCCCGCACCGGGGACCATCCTGCCAAGCGATACGATCCGCTGGAAAGCCTTCGGAGCGGCTTCCGACGTCGTCCCCAATCCTGCTGACCCGTCGACTGCCGCTTCCAATACGGAGATCATCGCCATCAACAACAGCATCCAGTCGATGCTGGCGAGCGGCGATCTGCGGGCCAACTACATTCTGACCGGCGCTACCTGGACGGTAAACGGGTTTGCTCCCATTGGCGGAGGCGCGAGCCAGGCGCTATGCGCGAAGATTCCGCCACCGAATGGCTGTCCGGTCGGGACCAGCGCGCTCTCCAACACCACAATGGAAACATACGATCAAGGTAAGGACAACACCCTGGGCAACGGGGGATTGAACTGCCTTTCCTGCCACAGTGGTGGGAACACCACGGTGGTAAGTCACATATTTGGAGGCATTAAGCCGCTCTTCTAGGCTTGCCAACGGTAGTGGCTTGATGAAAGCACTCGGCCACTACCGAACCCTTTGGTCGCCCCTTCGATTGCCGAATCCTGTGGATATCCGGTAGAATCTAATGATTCGAATCGAGGTTGGAACTGACATGAAAGCAGCTATTCATCCGGCATATAACGAAGTGCGCGTGCATTGCGCGTGCGGCAACGCATTTGTGACCCGGTCGACTCATAAGGGCGACATCTCTGTGGAAATTTGCTCGAGCTGCCATCCGTTTTTCACTGGCAAGCAGAAGCTGATGGATACCGCGGGCCGCGTGGAGCGCTTCCGGCGCAAGTACGCCAAGGCCGAACCGGCGAAGAAGTAAATTTCGTTCCGGATTTACGCGGATTCGCGCGGATCACACCGGAAAAATCAGCCCTCGCTCCGGCGGGGGCTTTGTTTTGTTGGGGAAGGTAGAATAAGAGGGTGAAGAAGTTCTGGGACAACTCGGCGACTGTGGCCGGTCTTCGTGCGGGCGCGACGGGCGAGTCGCAGGTCTCCACACGGTCGCCCGTCTCCACACAACTTGTGCCGGCTTCGCTGTCGATCGGGGATGTTTGCATCTCCCCGGCAACCGTGCTCGCGCCTATGGCCGGCGTGACCGATACGGTGTTCCGGCGTTTCATCCGGAATCTGGGCGGATGCGGGCTCATCATGACCGAGTTCACTTCGGCCGACGGAGTGCTGCGCAAGAAAGATCAGAAGGCCAAGCGCTATCTCCATTTCTACGAAGACGAGCATCCGATTTCGGCGCAGCTTTTCGGCAGCGATCCGGGGGTGATGGCCGAGGCTGCGCGCATGGTGGAGGGACTGGGCTTCGACCTGGTCGACCTCAACCTGGGATGCCCCGCGAAAAAAGTCGTCAAGTGCAACGGAGGCTCCGGCCTGCTGCGCGATCTTCCGGCAATCGGACGGATTTTCGAGGCGGTGCGCGCGGCGGTGAAAATTCCTTTCACCGTAAAATTTCGCGCGGGATGGAACGACGAAGAAATCGTCTGTGTGGAACTGGCTCGCATGGCAGAGTCGTGCGGACTGGCGGCGGTCGCGCTGCATGCCCGCACCCGCGAAATGGGTTACAGCGGCAACGCGCGATGGGAATGGATTGCCGCGATAAAAGATGCGGTGAAGATTCCGGTGATCGGAAACGGCGACATTCGATCGCCTGAAGACGCGTGCGCCATGGTGACGCAGACGGGATGCGACGCCGTCATGATCGGGCGCTCGGCGCCGTCGAATCCATGGATCTTCCGGCAGATCGAACAATATTGTGCAGGGATTCGCGGAGGGGCGGAAGCATTCGTCCGCCCGGTCAGTGGAAGTGCGCCCGATTTTCAAGTTCAGCGTAGCGTCTCCCCGGACGGGGGCGTCCGGGGCTCCATGTACGACTCGCCCAGCGAGGCTGATCGCTATCAGATGATTCGCACTTACTTCCAGATGCTGATCGAGGAACAACTCCCCGACGCTGTGGGCAAGATGAAGCAGTTTGCATCGTGGTTCACGCACGGGGTCCCCGGTGGCGCGGGGCTGCGCAAGGCGATCTACGAATCGAAGAGCGCGCCAGACATTCTGAGCCGCGTAGAAGAATTCTTCGAAGCCAGGTTGTCAGTGACGACGAGCCCTTAAGGGGCGCTCGTGACGATCCTCATCACCGCAGTTCTGTCGTGACTCCAGTCCTCTTTGATCTATCGCAGTGCTGCATAGCCCGATTTGCGCTGACAATAAAAATGGCGCGAACCGCCCAGCGGTCCACGCCATGTTCGAGTGCAAATTGCGGATAGTTCCGTCAGAGCACGGTCACCGAGATTCGAGCTCCCGGATGCTTCAGGTTGAACAGAAAGTATCCGCCATCGACGTAGTCGATGTAGCAGTTGTCGTTGTACGACCATCCTGCCGGCCAAGCGTCCACAACTTCGAAGTTGTAGCCGCCGTATCCGAAGTGCGGCCTGCCTCCGACCACAGTTACGTGCCGGATGGCGAAATGGTGATCGTGGCCAAAATGCGCGCGGAAATGTTCGTCATCGATGCGCCGCTTTTCTTCGGCGCGCTGCTCGTGGTGCTCTTCCTGTTTCGCTTCTTCGTGGTGCTCGTGCTCGTCCTGGGCATACACGGTCATCGCTCCACTCAGAAGAACTGCCCCGCAGATCCCACCGACTACTAGAAATCGCTTCATAATGAACCTCGCATTGATTTTGGAATGAGGGGCACGGCTGGCGCGCCCCATGGTCACCCGCGTGACTTAATCCAGATGCGAATGACCGATCCAGAGTTGCCGTACACAACTTTAAGCAGAGCGGACGACCCTGGCTGTAAAGAATTGTCATGATCTGCGGGAAATCATACGGCGTTCACACTTCTTTCGCGACCATCTTTCCCGACCCGCCTTTCTCCACGTAGGCCCAGGGAGTTGTTGCGTCGTGCGTGAAAACGGTCAGCCATTTTTCCGGGATTGACTGCGCGTAGTAACGCTTCTTGCTGCCGATGGTCTGCAGCGGATACAGGTCGAAGCTCATGCCCCAGGTAGTGTCGATGTGCGCCGTGGTTGGAATCAAGTCGGAGATGTAGCAGGCGGTTCGTCCCTCACTTCGGATAATAACCGCCTGCATGTGCGCGGTGTGGCCAGGAAAAGTTTGCACCGTGATGCCCGGAAGAATTTCTTCGCCGCCTTTGAGTAGCGTCATCCGGCCGCTTTCGACCAGAGGATCGTAGTTTTCGGAAATAAAGCTGATGGCGTCGCGTTCGCTGGGATGGCGCGCGTACTGCCATTCGCCTTCGGGCGCGTAATATTTGGCGCGCGGAAACGTGGGGACGATCTTGCCGGACTTGTCTCGGATTGTATTCCACCCACAGTGATCGAAATGCAGATGCGAGTTGATGACGATGTCGACGTCCTCGGGCGCGATGCCGCCGGTTGCGAGGTTGTCGAGCAGCTGTGCGGGCTGGCCGTAGAATTTGATCATGCGGTCGGATAGTTTATTGCCCATGCCGGTTTCCACCAGCACAGTCTTTCTGCCTGTGCGCGGGCCGTCCATGCGGATCACGAGCGAGTTGAGCCCGGTGATGACATGATTCTTCTCGTCGGCCGTGACCTTACGCGACCACATGACTTTCGGCACGACGCCAAACAAAGCGCCGCCATCGAGCGGGTAGGTGCCGTCGGAAAAAACGCTGAGTTCAAAATCTCCGAGAGTGAGCCGGTGCATGGACCTAGTGTGCCACAACTACACTTGCCACGGATTTGCGCAGATTCGCACGGATGATTCTTCAGAGAGCGATATCCGTAAGATTTCGTGGCAGGTGCTAGTCTCTTCACAATGGAGCGGCCGGCGGGCATCACGGGAATCGCGATTCTCTTCTTTCTGACCGCGATCTATTTGTGGGCGATCGGTGCGTTGAAGCTGCTCGCGCCGGAGGCAATCTCGCTGATGCGGGGAGCGCCACTTATGTATGGACTGGAATTGGCGGGTCCTTACATGGCGCTTCTGGTGGGAGGCGGTTATGCGCTCGTCGGCTGGGGATTGTTTCGCCTGCATAATTGGGCGCGCTGGGCGGCGATGGCGGTGATGGTGCTTGGAGTCTGGTCGCTCGTGCCGAGAATCTCTATGGCCGAGATCGGTGTTGCCATTCTGTGGTACGGATTACAGATCGCCCTGCGCGTGGCCGTGGGGTGGTATCTGGCGCAGGCCCCGGCAGTCATTGACAGCTTCATGAAGAAGTAAAGGAAATATTCGCCACGGATCGGCACGGACTTCACGGATAACTCTGCTGCAGGTTTGAGTTATCCGTGTGATCCGTGGGTTATTTTGTCTTGGTTTTGACCGGTTCTTTCTCGCCGACTCTCTGGCTGACTTCGAACTTCATCTTGCCTGCCTTCTTGTCGGCGTCGACGATGATGTGGTCGCCGTGCAGGACCTCGCCGTCGAGGATCTTGAGCGCCAGCGGATCCTGCACCAGCTTCTGAATTGCGCGCTTCAGCGGGCGCGCGCCGAAGTTCGGGTCGTAACCCTCGGTGAACAGCAGGTCTTTGGCGGCGTCCGTGAGCTCGAGCGAAATCTTGCGGTCGGCGAGCAGGCGGCGCACATCTTCCAGGCGCAGTTCGATGATGTGGACCAGCTGCTCTTTGCCGAGTGGGCGGAAGATGATGATATCGTCAACGCGGTTCAGGAACTCTGGCCTGAACTGCGCGTGCAGCGCATTCAGGACTTGTTTCGAGGCCTCTTCGAACTGCTGCTCGGAACGCTGGCTCTCGCCTTGCAGAAACTGCGATCCGATGTTCGAGGTCATGATCAGGATTGTGTTCTTGAAATCGACCACGCGACCCTTGCCGTCAGTCAGGCGGCCGTCGTCCATCACCTGCAGAAGCACGTTGAAGACGTCGGGATGCGCTTTTTCAATTTCGTCGAAGAGCACGACCGCGTAGGGACGGCGGCGCACTTGCTCGGTGAGTTGTCCGCCTTCTTCGTAGCCGACATAGCCCGGAGGCGCGCCGATCAGGCGAGCGACCGAATGCTTTTCCATATACTCGGACATGTCGATACGCAGCATGGCGTGCTCGTCGTCGAAAAGAAATTCGGCCAGGGCGCGCGCGAGTTCCGTTTTGCCGACTCCGGTGGGACCTAGAAATATGAACGAGCCGATGGGGCGCTTGGGATCGCTCAAGCCAGCGCGGGAGCGGCGTATGGCGTTAGCCACGCGCTCCAGCGCCGCGTCCTGGCCGACGACGCGCTGGCGCAGGCGTTCTTCCATGGTGACCAGCTTTTTGACTTCGCCTTCCAGCATCTTCGAGACTGGGATGCCGGTCCACTTGGAGACGATGCGCGCGACGTCTTCTTCGTCGACTTCTTCCTTGAGCATGCGCTTGCCGCCCTGGCTTTCCATTTGTTTGCTGAGCTTGGCCAGCTCTTCCTCGGCCCGCGGGATTAAACCGTATTGAATTTCAGACGCTCGTTGAAGATTTCCCGTGCGGGTTTCAGCCTGGTTTTCGGCTTTAAGTTTCTCGATCTGTTCCTTTAAAGCGCGGACGCGGGCGATCAGATCTTTTTCTTTTTTCCAGTTGGCTTTGAGCGTGTTGGATTTCTCGCGGATTTCGGCGAGTTCCTTTTCGATGATGTCCAGGCGATCGCGGGAGTTCGCGTCGTCCTCTTTCTTCAGCGCCTGCTTTTCGATTTCGAGCTGCGTGGCTTTCCGTTCCAATTGATCGATGTCGGTGGGCAATGAATCGATTTGAATGCGCAGCGAGGACGCGGCCTCGTCGATGAGATCGATGGCTTTGTCGGGCAGAAAGCGGTCGCTGATGTAGCGGTGTGAGAGCGTGGCCGCAGCGACGATGGCCGAGTCTTTGATGCGTACACCGTGATGCACCTCGTATTTTTCTTTCAGGCCGCGCAGGATCGCGATGGTGTCTTCGACGTTGGGCTCGCCGACGAAGACAATCTGGAAGCGGCGTTCGAGGGCAGTATCTTTTTCAATGTACTTGCGATATTCGTTCAGCGTGGTGGCGCCCACCGCGCGCAGCTCTCCGCGAGCGAGCGCGGGCTTCAGCATGTTGGAGGCGTCGATGGCGCCTTCGGCGGCTCCGGCGCCAACCAGCGTGTGCAGTTCGTCGATGAACAAAATCATCTGGCCTTGCGAGTCTTCGATTTCTTTCAGGACGGCTTTGAGGCGGTCTTCGAACTCGCCGCGATATTTTGCTCCGGCTAGCATGGCGCCGAGATCGAGCGCGACCACGCGCTTGTTCTTGAGCGCTTCGGGGACGTCGCCGGAAATGATGCGCTGGGCGAGGCCTTCGACGATGGCCGTTTTGCCGACGCCGGGCTCGCCAATGAGTACGGGATTATTTTTCGTGCGGCGCGAGAGCACCTGGACGACGCGGCGGATTTCTTCGTCGCGTCCGATGACGGGGTCGAGCTTGCCGCGGCGGGCCTGTTCGGTCAGGTCGCGGGCGTATTTTTCCAGGGCCTGAAACTTCGCCTCGGGATTCTGGTCGGTCACTTTTTGCGAGCCGCGAACGACCGCCAGCGCTTTCAGAATTGCGTCGTTGGTGGCGCCGTGGGCGGCGAGGATCTGCTGGGCGGGATCGCGCTTGAGTTGCGTGATGGCCAGCAGCAGGTGTTCGGTGGAAACGTATTCGTCCTTGAAATTGGACGCCTCTTTGAACGCTTGCTCGAGCAACTTGTTGACTTCGTTCGAGAGCCCGACCTGCGCGGATTCGCCGGAAACTTTGGGAAGCTTGTCGATCTCTTTGTAAACTTCGGACAGGACGGCTTGCGGGCCGATACCGATTTTTTCGAGCACGGGCGGGACGATACCTTCTTTGTCCTCGAGCAGCGCGGCCAGCAGGTGAAGGGGCCGCAGTTCGGGATTGCCGTGCTCGGAGGCGAGCTGGTTTGCGCGCTGGACAGCTTCCTGCGCTTTGACGGTAAATTTGTCCCAACGGATGGGCATGAGGAACCTCGATTTGGTAATTGGGAAATTTAGTAATTGAGTAATTTGATAGCGCGAGCCGGGCCTGCGGTTTCAAATTAGTCGATTCCGAAATTTCGTGTCTGAAATTGTAACGGGAGGCGGGCATTGCTGCCGCCTCCCGTTGACCTCAGGGGCTAAAGCCCTTTCGAGCTTTATTTGCTGACGCGGCGCTAAAGCGCCGCTGTTCCACAATCGCTTACGCGGCTTTGCTGGGAGCCTTGCCTTCGGTGGGCTTGGCTTCGATCGACTTCTCGGAGCCGCTGACGTTGACCTTGATCTGCTTCGCCTTGGCTTCGGCTTTCTTGGGCAACACGATCTTCAGCACGCCCTTGTCGTAGGTGGCCGAAACGGATTCGGTGTCTACGGTCTGGGGCAGGGTGAAGGTGCGGGTGAAGCTGCCGTAGCGGCTCTCCACGCGGCGGTAGTTCTCTTCTTTTTCTTCTTTGTCGATTTTGCGCTCGCCGTGCACGGTGAGTGTGTTGTTCTCAACCTGGACGTCGATGTCTTTCTCGTCGATTCCCGGCACTTCGATCTTCAAAGTGACCTGGTGCTCGTCTTCGTAGACGTCAACGGCGGGGGCAAAGCTCGAGGTGGTCAGGGATTCGTCGTGGCCGGCTCCGGTGTAGGACTCGCGGAATGCGCGGTTGATGCGGTCCTGCAGGGTGGAGAGCTCACGGAACGGTTCCCAACGGGTTAATACGGTCATGGTAGATCCTCCTTCAGAGATTCTTGATTCGGTTCAGTTCAGAACTTCGAGACCGGCTCTGGAGACTTGCCTCAGGGCTGCGGTCACTCCATTAGACGCATAGTTAGCGCAAAGGAAGCATGAAACATGAGTATAGTGTTATCAACCAATGCATTATATTTATTTTCAATTGCTTACGGATGCAATGACGCACTTCAAGTAGGCTGTCTCTGGGATATTCAGCAAAACCGGGTGGTCTTTGGCCTGGCCGCGAACCTCGATCAGGCGGAGTGTGCGGTGAGCGTCGAGGGCGGCGGAGGCCAGCATTTCGAGGAAGTCGGGCTGGCTGACGTGGTAGGAGCAGGAGCAGGTGACCAGGATTCCGCCAGGGCGGAGCATCTTGAGGGCGCGGAGATTGAGTTCCTTATAGCCGCGCAGGGCGGCGTCGAGGTCGCGCTTGGACTTGGCGAAAGCGGGCGGGTCGAGAACGATGGTGTCGTAGCGACGAGGCTCCTGAGGACGAGCGGGGGAGGAATAGTCCTTGAGCAGATCGAAGGCGTTGGCTTCGATCCATTCGATCTCTCTTGACCCCAAGAGCGAACGACTCAGCGCGGCATTCTGGTCGGCGACTTCAAGGGCGGGCCGCGAGCTGTCGACGCCCGTGACGTGCGTGCAACGCGGAGCGAGATGCAGGGCGAAGCCGCCTTGGTAACAGAAAACGTCGAGGGCCTCGCCGTGAGCGTACTGCGCGGCGGCGGCGTAATTTTCGCGCTGATCAAGGAAGGCTCCGGTCTTCTGGCCTTCGAGGGCGTCGAAGCGGAACTGAATCGAATTCATGGTGAACGTGGTGGAGGTCTTTTCTCCTTGCAGCAGGCCGGAGGCGCGCGGAGGAAGCGCTTCCAGTTCGCGGACGCGCGGGTCGACGCGCTCGATGATGGAAGCGGGCTTCAATCGAGCGGAGAGCTCTGCGAGGATCGCCTGGCGAACTGGGTCGGCGTCCATCGCCTGGGTGAGGATTTGCAGGGAGAGAATCTCGTTGTAACGGTCGACGATCAGGCCGGGGAGGAAATCGGCTTCGCTGAAGACGAGGCGGTAGGCCTCGGTGTCGTGGACTAAAGCTTCACGATAGGCGATCGCGTTCGCGATGCGTTGGCGTAGCAGAGCGGGAAAATCAGCGACGGAATCGCCCGAAATCATGCGGATGGCGATTTGCGAGGAACTGGAGTAGAGGGCCGTGCCCAGGTTCTTGCCGCGGTGGTCGGAGACACGCACGAGGGAGCCGGGGAGGACGCCGTCGGCGGAGACGATGTCAGAGCGGTAGACCCAGACGTGGCCGGTTTTGAGGCGGGTCGTGCCGCGGGGAGAAATTTTGATGACTGGTATGTCAGACTGCTTCGGGCTCGGGGGCATGGGGACATGGTAAAGCCTCGGCACTTTGAACGGGAGTTGTCCGGCGAATGCGGCAGACGACAAAACGGTCGATGAGCGCTAGCGCCTGGTTTCAACCACTGACATTTCTGCTGGACGCGGAACAGGTTGTGGGCTAACGTCCTCACCATGGATCGCCCACAGGCCGCCGTTTCCATGCTGATGCTTACGGTTGCTGTCCTCGGCTGCAACTACTTCGACCACAGAGCGGGTAACGGAATTGTTGCGAAGATTGAAACGTTCAAGAAATCGACGGGGCACCTTCCTGAGGCTCTCTCCGACATTGGCCTCAAGGAAAATGACAGCTGCCCCTACTACTGCAAGACGAGCAACGACAGCTACATCGTGTGGTACGGGACAACGTTGGGTGAGTCGGACACCTTCGATTCCAGAACCCAAAGATGGTCAGAGGTGAACATCGCTTGTTCTCGGTAACGTCGGCGGGTCACAGACCCGGTCCCACACAATCCCTTTCCACACAGCTTCTTTAGCTGGCGGCTTGTTCGGTGGGGGCTGCGGTCGACTGCAGCTTGACGTGGGAGCCGGTGGCGGCTTCGTGGCGGGCTAGATCTAAATCGAAGCGCAGGGAGTCGAGGGCGACCATGGGGAGCTCGTTGCCGAAGGCGTCGAGTTCGGCTTCGCTCCAGCCGCCGTTCAGGCGCATCGCGCCGGTGATGTCTTCGGGGAAGGCCTGGCGGTAGTCGCCTTCGCGGATGAGGATGTCGCCGATCAGGCGTCCGGTCTGTACGTCGTAGACGCGACGGCTGGACTGGCCGCGGGAGGTCGTCAGGCAGAGGAACACTTCGCCGATGTCGTTGAATTCAGCGCGATAGTACCAGGCCTGGGGAGCGTCGATTTTAGGATGATGGCGTTTGGCGCGGGTGGTGGAAGGCTTCACGTCGGCCATTTCGTCGGCGGGATTGAAGTAGAGAATGCGCTGGCAGGAGTCGCAAATAATGGTTTGCGTGCCGGAACGAATCTCGTTGTAGGTCTGCGGCCGGAGCATGACGCGGCAGGCCATACATTTCTGGTCGCGGACTTCCGACATGCCGCTGCCGCGGAACTTTGAGACGCGCTCGTAATGGCGCAGCAGGTCTTCGTTGACGCTGGTGCGAATCTGATCGCGCTTTGCGCGCCACTCGGCCAGCAACTTTTCGTCTTTGGCGGTCAGCTGGCGGGCTTCTTCTTTTTCTTTTTCGATCTCGGCGGTTTCAGCTTTCAGTTCGGCCTGGGCGGCCTTGACTTCCTTGTCGCGCGCGTCGGCGTTGAGCATCAGTTCGAGAATCTTGTCTTCGTTCGCAGTGATTTCTTTTTCTGCGAACTGGATCTCGTGCAGCAGCGCTTTGTACTGGTCGTTGGTTTTTACGTCGAGGGACTGATCGCGGTATTTCGAGATTTTGCCGCGCAGGTCGCTGATGGCGGTGTCGTACTTACGGCGGGAGGCTTCGTCGGCTTTGACGGCAGCCTGGGCTTTTTCCAGTTGGGCTTTGGTGTCCGCCAGTTTGTGTTCGATGACCGCGACGCGCTTGGGAAATTCGGCGACTTCGTCCTGCAGACGGCGGATTTCTTTGTCCGTGTCTTGCAGTTTCAGCAGGTTTTCGATGTCAGGAAGCATTCGGCATTGGACTCTATTGATTCTAACATGCGGCGAGGCCATGATTCGGCCGAAAACCTTAGCCGCAGACGGGCACAGTTTCAAAGAGGAACCCGCTCACAGCCGTGCAGGCGCGAGGTTGCGCGGTGTACACTCTTTCCTTCGCCCAATTGTGCATCTGCACGAACTTCTCTTCTGTGAGGTCACTTCGTGAAAAGACAGATTTCTTTCGGCTCATGCTTTGCGCTGTTGGCCTTCATTTTTGGCCTCCTCTCATCGGCAGGGGCGCAAACAGCGCCCACCAAGCCGCTTACGATTGAAACGCTTTATCAGCCGGGCGGACTGGCGGGGCGCGGGCCGGAAACGGTGGAGTGGAGTCCGGACGGGACCAAGCTGACGTTTGTGCAGCGCGACGAAAAAGGCGAGCGGGGCGAGTTGTGGTATGTAGACACCGCAACCGGCGAGAAGAAGGTGTTGGTGAGCGCGGAGAAGCTGGCGTCGCTCGATCCGGACGTGGACAAAGTGAAGAACGAGCGCGAGAAGGACCGCCGGACGCGCTATCGCGTGGCAGCGTATTTGTGGGCTCCGGATTCGAAGCACTTGATTTTCGATTCGCAGGGACAGCTCTGGCTCTATGACCTCGGAACGGAAACCGCGGTGCAGTTTACCTCGGCGTCCGATCCGAGTGGGGATCCGAAGTTCTCGCCCGACGGCGTGCATGTGGCTTATGTGCGCAAGCACAATCTGTATGTGCGTCCGGTGAATGGCCAGGATGAAAAGCAGCTGACCAAAGATACCGGCGATGATCTGTTCAATGGCGATATCGACTGGGTCTATACCGAGGAGTTGGGCGTGCGCAGCAATTATTTCTGGTCGCCCGACAGCAAAGAGATTGTGTTTCTGCACATGGATGAAAGCAAAGTGCCGATCTATCCCATCACCGACTGGCTGCCGACGCATCCCAGTGTGGACAACGAGAAATATCCCAAGGTGGGCGACCCGAATCCGGTGGTGAAGCTGGGCGTGGTGGACTCGGAAAAGGACAAGGTGCGGTGGATTTCGTTGGCCATGGACACAGGCGAAGAGGCGTACATCCCGCGCTTCGGCTGGGTCAAAGAGGGAGTGATTTGGGCCGCTCTGCTGAACCGGACGCAGGACAAGATGGAGCTGTTTTTCATCGACGCGAAGACCGGCAAATCGAGACTGATGTTTACCGAAACCACTCCCGAGGCATGGATCGATTTTGAGAACGTTGAAATTCCTTTTCTGAAGAGTGGCGGCTTTCTCTGGCGCAGCTGGCGCGACGGCCACACGCACATCTATTTCTACAGTTTTGACAAGCAGAATCCGATGGCGGCCGACGCCAAGCTGGAGCGGCAGCTGGAGAGCGGCGATTACGAGGTGCTCGGAATTGATGGCGTGGACGAGGCAGCCGGCACTGTATTCTTCGCGGCGAATAAGGGTGATCCGCGGCAGCGCCACATGTTTTCGGTGCAGCTGGATGGGTCAGGATTGAAGGCGTTGACGACAGAGGAGGGGATTCACGCGGGGAATTTCAGTAGCGATGGAAAGCACTATGCACACATGTTCGGGGCGGAGAGGTCGCCCAGCATTTCGTTGTGTGCTGTAGGAGGGGCGTGCAGCCCGGTGTGGCAAGCGCGAGATGAAATTGCCGAGTATGGGCTGCGCAAACCGAAATATCTGGAGTTCAAAGCCGATGACGGGACGACTCTCTACGGACAGTTGTTGCTGCCTGCGGAGACTCCGGCCAGCGGGAAGATTCCGTTGATCTTATATCTCTACGGCGGTCCGGCGGCACAGCTGGTGAAGAAAGGCACGCCCGATCCGTTCGACGAAATTCTTGCGCGCAAGGGTTTTGCGGTTTTCACCGTGGACAATCGCGGGACGCCGGGGCGCGATCGCAAGTTCCAGACGGCGATCCGGCACGAGTTTGGCGCGATTGAATTGAAAGATCAGCTCACTGCGCTCGATCAGCTCTACGCGCAATATCCGCAGCTCGATAGAGACCGCACTGGAATCTGGGGCTGGTCGAATGGCGGATCGATGACGTTGTATGCCATGACGCATTCCGACCGCTTTCGCGCAGGAGTGGCCGTGGCCCCGGTGACCAATCAGGTGAACTACGATTCGATTTACACCGAGCGTTACATGGGCCTGCTGAAAGACGACAAGGCGGGATATGAACAGTCGGACGTGACTCGCGATGCGGCCAAACTGCACGGGGCGCTGCTGCTGGTGCACGGCACGAGCGACGACAACGTGCATTTCCAGAACAGCATTCAGATGACTAATGCGCTGATCAATGCGGGCAAGCCGTTCCGGCTGATGATCTATCCCAACAAAACGCACAGCATCGCGGGGAAAGATGCGCGGGTGCACCTGTTCAACATGATTGTGGATCACTTTGAGCGGGAGCTGAAGTAACTAGTGGCTGGTGGTCAGTGGCTAGTGAAGATCGGAATATTCTTGCGGCTTCGGTAAATCCGGAGCCGCTTTTATTTGCGTCTGCCGGATCCCTTGCGCGCAGTCTCTTTGGAGGCGCCCTCTTTCGAGGAGCTTTCCTTCGACGAACTCTCTTTGGATGAGCCGTCTTTCGAGCCGCTATCGGACTTGGGTTTTTCTTCCTTCTTGTCTTTCGAGGAGGAATCCTTCGAGGAAGAGTCGCGCGAGGATGAATCGCCCGACGAGGAATCGCCGCTGCCCGAGGATCCGGGCGACGAAGATTTCTTGGCGTAGTCCGTGACGTACCAGCCGGAGCCCTTAAACTGCACAGCGGGCGCGGAAATCATCTGCTCGACCTGGCCGCCGCATTCGGGGCACTTTTTGACCATCCTGTCGGAAAACTTCTGGATTTTTTCGAAGCGGTGGCCGCACTTCTTACATTCGTATTCGTAAAGTGGCATGGGCGTGAGACGGTTGTGGGGGACAACTCAGTTTCACACTGATTCTAGGGCTGCGGCACGGGTAGCGTCAATTTTCGGCCAAAAGGATTGCTCCGTGCGGCCCTCGATCTGCCCAACCGCCTGAAGTTGTCACACCTTACTTTTAGATACTCTTGATCGAGGACCCGTAGGCGCCTTTTTCTTCAAGTTGATCCGATTGTAGTCAATGGCGTCGCGAACAAGAGTTTTCAGAGCACGCTCATTAATCTTGTCGCCCTCGAACAAATCGATCGCTCGCCACGCGTTGCCTTTCAGGCCGGCGTTGAAGAGTTTGTCGGGATCCGGGAGGCTGGCCCCGTGGGAAAAGGTAAGCTTCACTTTATCTTTGTGGGCGTTGCCCACGGCGATCATTCCGTCGCGAGACCAGACTGGGCTTCCCATCCACTTCCATTCCTCGATGATCTCAGGGTCGGCCGCGAGGATGCTCTTGCGGATGCTGGCGAGCGTTTTGCCGCGCCAGTCCGTGAGTTTTGCGATCAGGTTGTCAATTGTTGCAGAGGCGGATTCCACCGGGACGGCCTTCTTCATGGATACCTCCTACCTTCGCATTAATTTAACCGAGCAAGGTTCAAATTCAAACTCTTAGCGACCCACGGAACGCCCTGGCTGCATAGTACGACTCCGCGCCGTTGTGATACGTGAAAACAGTATCGAAGCGATGGTCGCAAAAGAGGGCGCCGCCAAGTTCTCTGACATTCGAAGGTGTTTTCACCCAGCTCGATGTTTTCGCGTCGAATACTCCAAGTTTCTGCAACTCTCGATATTGTTCTTCCGTTAAAACCTCAATGCCGATGGCCGCTGCCAGATCCATGGCGCTGTCTTTAGGTTTATTTTCTTTCCTCGAATCCAGCGCTTCCCGGTCGTAGCACAGGCTTCGGCGACCTTTTGGACTTTCCGCCGAACAATCATAAAAAATGTATTCGCCTGTCTTCTTATCGTGGCCAACAACGTCGGGCTCGCCGCCAGTTCTTTCCATTTCATTCAGGGACCACAGTTTTTCAGCATTCGCTTCCAGCTTTGCCTGTACTTTGGCCCAGTCAAGTCCTGGATGGCGGTTCATGTTTTTCTCAAAGCGGGCCTTCAATGCTCTGAGTAGTTCTTCCCTTTGTTTCGCTGAGAGGGTTACGCGCGACGTAGCTTTCATGCTAAGTTACCCGCCGGCCTCTTCGAAATAAGTCGTCGAACGACATGGCCTTTCCACATCCATAACCCCGACAGGATCATCACCGGGACGAAGATAAACCGAGTGGGAAAGGCATACTGTGGAATTTTGTCAAACGGACTATAGATGTAGCCGAGGATCGGAATGCTGAAGACGAGGTGAATCCAACGACAAATCGAACGTATTGTGGCCTGGTTCATGGTGCCTCCTCGATTCACGACTTTTGAGCTGTCTTCGGCGGCCAGTTGGGCGGTTTCATACCGAACTGTTCGGCATACTCCGCGTTCAGCCGCTGCCAGCCCGCGAACTTCATGGCATCGGCGCCAGCGATGAGGCCGATGGGAGTTCCACGGAGCAGGTAATCCAGCACATCGAAAGAAATGTGCCATCCCGCAGCGCCCATGGAGATGAAGCGGCGATCGATCTTGGCCCACAGAGTCAGGCGCGTGCCACTGCCAGAGGGCTCGAGTTCCCAGCGCATATCTCCGTACTCCAGCGCTTTAGGGGCTTCGACGCGCGTGATTCTTGTTTCGATCGGGCCGGACGCTCCCACCCAGGTAATATTCACCGTTCCAAGCGCACCCAGGCTGCCATCGGTAACGAAGGGCGCCCACTCGCGCAATTGCGCCGGGTCGATCAGCGCCGCCCAGACTTTTTCCGGCGAATGGCGCATTTCCCGGACCAGAACCAGCGTCCACTTCTGCTCTCCGTCCTTCACTGCCCGCGCCAGGTTGGCGGGACCCGGTGTGTAGTGCTGGAGATCGGTCATCTTCTTCTCCTTGGTGTTAAATCGCGCGACAGCTGGTGAGATGAACTCACGACCCTGACGATGCATGATCCTGGCGGGCGATTGCGACAAGCGACCGTGACGTGCGTACGGTTCTTGCCGCGGCGCCCAAGATCAACTCAGATCAATTTGAGCACGGTCCGAACCAACTCGGGGACGACGCCATGGATTATGGCAGGAATCGCAATTCGCGCAACCGGATACGCGATCAGTACCACAGTGACGGCCGCCAGCGCCCACGTCTTGCACGACAGGTGGCGTTCGAGGGCGTCCACGTGCTCCGACCAGAGCTGCAAGGACTGCACGGCACTCATCGGACTCATTGCATACTGCTCGCGGTTGCTCATCTTAGTCGCTCCTTCGTTTTCTTTTCGGCTGAACGTTCGTCCTACCAGCGTGCGAGCTGGGTGAGTTGAATGAGGTTGCCGCACGTGTCTTTCAGTTTCGCGATGGTCGAGCCGGGCACGTCGGTGGGCGGCATGGTGAACTCGGCGCCGCGCGCCTTGATCCGCTCGTAGTCGCCCTTGACGTCGTCGGTGAAAAACATGATCGCGGGCTGGCCCTGTTGAAAGATCGCCTGTTGATACGTTTTGGCCGCGGGGTCGCTGTTCAGCGCCAGCTGCAGCTCAACGCCGTCCGGCTCCTCAGCCGGAGCCACGGTAAGCCAGCGATAGGGGCCGTTGCTGAAATCGGTCTTCTTGGCGAAACCCAGTACTTCCGTATAAAAGCGCAAGGCCTTGTCCTGGTCGTCTACGTATAGGCTGGTCACTTTGATTTTCATTGTCTTTCTCCTTCTCCTTTATCGCGTGCGCGGTTTGGGCCGCGCCGTCTTCTCCTTGGTAGTCTTTGTTTTCGTTGGGGTTGGCTCATCTTTGTGGTCCTGATCCCTGCGATCCATACGATCGTGATCTAGGCGATCAAGGTGCCGTTCGAGAGCATCCACGTGCGCGGACCAGAACCGGCGGAACTGAGCCAGCCAGGCATCCACTTGCTGGAACGGCTCGGGCTTCAGGCGGTAGAGACGTCGCTGTGCGTCCACGGTCGACTCCACGAAACCGGCCTCACGCAGCACGCGCAGGTGCTTGGAGACGGTCGGTTGGGTCATGCGAAGCTGCCGCTCAATCTCTCCCACCGACTGTTCTGACGAGACCAGCAGGGTCAGGATGGCTCGGCGGTTCGGCTCCGCAATGATTTCGAAAACAGATTCCATGTCTCTGATATACTCCACAAGGCATATACGTGTCAAGGTATATTTAAAAGAAAATTCAATCCGAAACGGCGGCCGTTGGCCCGGCGAGAAGGGCGCGGAGATAGAAGGCGGGTGCGCAACGAGGTCCGTTTTGGCCTCTGCCGCTTGGAGAAAGGCAACAGTCGACAATGAGGCGGCGCGCACCATTGGCGGGCTTCGTCAAACGACGTTGTCAGTTCTACTTGGTCGCACGAGGTCGGCCCACGGCGCTCACCTGCGTGCATCCTGCGCAGGCATCGTTCTTGACATAACGATAGAAGCGCGCCTGCCCTCGCTGGACCCAATAGGGAGCGTCGTAGTCATCGATGCCGGGTCCCGCGGTCATGAAGCTGAAGAAAACATGTTTTGACGGCCTGACAACGATGCCTACATGCCCGTGCCACACGATCAAATCGCCGGGCTGAGGCTGGTTGATCCGCTGGAAGCCCTGTACTCCGTCATAAATATCGTCAGAACTGGCGTAGGCATAGGGAAATCCGGCGCGTTCGTAGATGGCGTGCACCAGGTGAGAGCAGTCGTGTCCGGCATAGCGGCGCACTTTCGGGTCAAGCGCGGCCGAGATCACGCCCAGGCCATCGTCGGGAGTGAGGGTGCGAACCGGCTTTCGCCGGCGGGTTTCCGACGAGGTTTGTGGCGTGCTGTCGGAAGTCGCAGGCTGGCGAGTCACTTGCTGCGCCGAGCAGACACATAGTGCCAGCCCACAAAGCAGGGACGCGATCGCCGCTTTTGCCGGAGTCCACATGGTCCTCAGTTTGATGCAGAATCCGTCTCACAGGGAGGTTACGGTGGGGCAGGGACCGAATCGCACCTCCAGCGATTTGTATCAGGGCATCGCTTCAACGATGCCGAAAAGACAAGACAGAATGTCGACGGCTTCAGCCGCTGGCCTTTACCGTGTCGCGGCGGCTAAAGCCGCAGCGCTCTCTGGCACTGTCGGCATGCCTGAAGGCATGCCCTGATACGAATCCTTGTCTCGCCACGATGGTAAACTTCCGGCCATGAGCGATGCTGCTGCCGGGCCCGCGCTTTATCTGGTCGCGACGCCGATCGGGAATCTTGAGGACATCACGCTGCGGGCGCTGCGCGTGCTGAAGGAAGTGGACGTGATCGCCTGCGAAGACACGCGGCAGACGCAGAAGCTGCTCAATCATTATGCGATCGCGACCCGCACCACCAGCTATCACGAGCACAATGAGATGACGCGCTCGGCGGAGCTGGTGAAAGAAATGCAGGAGGGCGCGAGCGTCGCGCTGGTGACCGACGCGGGCATGCCGGGAATTTCCGATCCCGGCTACCGGCTGATTGCGCTGGCAATCCGGCATCGCGTGCCGGTGGTGCCGGTGCCGGGCGCGTCGGCGTTTCTGGCGGCGCTGGTGGCGAGCGGACTGCCCACGGATTCATTTCGCTTCAGCGGATTCTTGCCGGCCAAGCGCGGCGAGCGGCGAGCGGCGCTGGAGGCAGTGAAGAGTTCTCCACGGACGCAGGTTTTTTATGAAGCTCCACATCGGATTGTCGAAACGCTGGCCGACGTTGTCGGGGTCATGGGAGAAGCCCGGCATGTAGTGATCGCGCGCGAAGTCACCAAGCTGCATGAAGAATTCCTGCGCGGCCGCGCCGCCGAAGTGCTGGAAAATTTAAAGACGCGCGAAGCAGTAAAAGGCGAGATCACGCTGCTGATCGGCAAGGCGGAAGAGAACGATGCTCATGGAGCGGCGGACGCCTCGTCCGCCCGGGTTTCGGTCCGGCAGCGCGTAGAGCAGATCATGGCGGAAGAGAAAGTGGACGAGAAGGCGGCGCTCAAGAAAGTCGCGAAGGAGCGGGGAGTTTCGAAGAGCGAGGCGTATCGGGAGCTGCAGCGAGACAAATGAACATGTCTGGATGGCAAGCCCTGTTGCCCGCATCGGGAGGGGCCCCTGCTGCTAGGTCGACTTGCCCTTGCTGTTCGTGAGCGCCGACTCCCTGATCAAGGCTTGCCGGATGGTCCGGCCATGGGGCCGATCGTTTCCCCTTCGAACGCGCCATCAAAGGAGTCAAACGTCAGCGTATAGGAATTCCGCGGCTTGGTGGGGTCCTGCTCGGAGGGATGTGCGTTGATAATCCACGAGGGACCTACCGGTAGCGTGGGTTCCGTCAGACGCGGAGGAAAATACTCCATTGAGTCCAGCTTCAACTTCCCGAAGAATATTTCCAGTTTTGGCCAAGCGTCGTGAACTAAAGCGGCGACATCGTTATGAGCACTCCGACCATACTTTACCCCGGATGCCTTCATGGCGTCCTCGACTTGCGCTTTTGACCACTTTGGGTGTGCAACAAGAAGAGCTGCCAGTTCACTCCGGCGCCTTTCGATATCGGGCCGCCAGATGCCGATCGACGCCGGCACCGGTCCGAGTTGAGAGCCGGTCATGAGAAAGGTTGCCTGGATCGTAAGGACCGAGCACTGAACGTCGGGATGGGTGAAAAAGTTGCGCGCCTCCTCTTCATTGCGATTGGGATTGGGAACATCAGGTTCACAAATGTCAATGCTGAATGATCCTGTGCCATAGGGAGACGACCTCCAGTCACGGTTGTTCTCGATCATTGACTTCGACTTCGGGTTTATGTCCGGGAAAAGCTCGTGAAGAAAATGAATAGCGCCCGAAATAGCGTCTTCCCATTCAGTTATCTGGGCAGGTGACGGCGCGCCTTGTTCAGCGGCCTTCGAGGGGGCCTGAGCATGGGTAATGCCGACGCCCGCCAACATGAATGCGAGAAGAAGAGACGTTCTACTTCTACGGAGCCGTGAATGTAAGACTCGTATTTCCATGGGATACCCAGTCCCAATGCTAAGTATCGTCGCTTTCCCGCTACTTCCCCGCTAACTCCCGCTTCACAATCTCGCTGACCGCCTTCCCATCCACGCGCATGCCCGCCGCATTGAATCTCGCCATCGCGTTCTTCATGACCGTGCCCATTTCTTTCATGGTGGGCGCGCCCATTTCGGCGATGGCGGCTTTCACTCCGGCGACGATTTCCGCTTCTCCGGCGGATTTGGGCATGTAGGTTTCGATCAGGACGATTTCGGCGGCTTCTTTGTCGGCCATTTCCTGGCGTCCGCCCTTGGTGAACTGCTCGACGGATTCTTTGCGCTGCTTGATCAGCGTGGCCAGCACGGCCTGGGATTCTTTGTCGTCGAGCGGGGCCATCTTTTCGACCTGCTTGAGCTGCAGGGCGCTCTTGACCATGCGCAGGGTGGAGAGGCGGGCTTCGTCCTTGGCCTTCATGGCGGTGACGATGTCTTTTTGGATCTGTTCGGTGAGGCTCATGAGGGGATTATAGACGGATGGGTGCGCCTTCAGGCCTGAGCGCCGCATCTGATGCTGTGGAGGGAACCACCATGAGCAAACTCGCGATTTGGGCACAACTGGAAGCTCGGCCCGGCAAAGAGAAAGAAGTCGAAGAATTTCTGAAGTCGGCGCTGCCATTGGCCGAGCAGGAAAAAGAAACGGTCAGCTGGTACGCCATAAAAATGGGGCCGGGCAAATACGGCATTTTCGATACCTTTGCCGACGAACACGGACGCAATGCTCATTTGACTGGCGCAATTGCCAAAGCTCTATTCGCCAAGGCGGAAGAATTGTTTGCCAAGGCTCCGGAAATTGCAAAACCCGAAGTTCTGGCGGCGAAAACTCGCAACTAACGTTATAAATTGACCGCATAAATTGACTCTATAAAAGGCTGCATTTCGCGTCTCCCTGCGGACGCGAAATGTACTCGCCACGCATTGAATCAGGCCTTCTTCCGATAGAATAGTGGAGCAGTCTTCATCTCATTTTCTCCAGGACACTATCGATAATGTTGCATAAGAATCGTCTTTTTACTCCCGGGCCAACGCCGCTGCTGCCGGCGGCGCAGACGGCTATGGCTTCGTTTACGGCGCATCATCGGACAGCCGATTTCAAGGCGCTGTTTCAGCGCGTGCTGGCTGACATGAAGGAATTCATTGGCACCAAGAACGACGTGCTGGTGCTGGCTTCGTCGGGTACGGGCGTGATGGAGGCGTCGGTATCGAACCTGACTTCTCCCGGCGACAAGGTGCTGGTGCTGACGGCTGGCAAGTTCGGCGAGCGCTGGACGGCCCTTGCCAAGGCCTTCGGCTGCCAAGTGGACGTGCTCGAAGCTCCGTATGGCCAGACGTTTTCGCTGGATGACATTCGGGCGCGACTGAATAGCCAGGTGCGTGCCGTGTATGTGCAGGCAACTGAGAGTTCCACCGGGGCGCGGCATGACATTGAGGGCATCGCGAAGGTTGTGCGCGAGCAGGGGAACGACACGTTGCTGGTGGTCGATGCGATTACCGGACTCGGCACTACGCATCTCGACGTCGACGGCTGGGGCCTGGACGTGATCATCGGCGGATCGCAGAAGGCTCTGATGATGCCTCCGGGACTCGCGTATTGCGCGGTCAGCGACCGGGCATGGAAGCGGATGGACACCACCACCTCGCCGCGCTTTTACTTTGATCTGCGCAAAGAGCGCAAGTCGGCGGCCAAGGGTGAGACGGCTTACACGCCGGCGACTTCGTTATTTGCGGCGCTGGGCGCGGCCTTGGAATTCATACGCGGCATGGGCAAGGGCGATCTTGCCAAGGGACGGGAAGAACTGGTCAACAATGCGAAACTGTGCGCGGAGATGACGCGGGCGGGCGCGAAGGCCCTGGGGTTGAAGCTTTACGCCTCGGCACCGGCAGCCGCGCTGACCGCGATCTGTGCCCCCGAAGGAATTGACGCGGGCAAGATCGTAAAAGAATTCCGCGAAGCGTTTGATGCTGTTGTGGCCAACGGACAGGGCGAGATGAAGGGCAAGCTGTTCCGCATCGCGCACATTGGGTACTACGACTATCTTGACACCATCGGCATTCTGGGCGCGCTCGAACACGTGCTGGCCAAGGTTACCGACCGCAAAGTCGAATATGGCGCGGCAGTGCGGGCAGCGCAGGAAGTGTATGCCCGCACTCAGCTGGAGAAACGGCAACTGGTCGGCGCCTGAGGGATACGCGAAGCCCTGCGCCGCCGGTCGTTACTTCGGTCGCTCGTTGCCTTGCCAGTTGACGCTTCGCAGCGGGCGCTTCTTAGTTGACCGTGAAGCTCATCATCGGCGATGTCTCGGCCAGCGTTGCGCCGGTTCCGTAGATGCCTGTACCGGGCGTGGCGGGGTTGGTCACAGTGATCTGAATTGTGCCGGCGGTCGCGATGGCTGCAGCCGGAACCGACACCATGAGCTGGCTGGCGCTAACGAAGGTTGTGTTCGTGGTTTGCGCCGCGCCGTTCCAGTTCACAACTGCCTTTGAGGCGAAGTTGGTTCCGTTGACGGTCAGAGTGAATGCCGCGCCGCCCGCGGTTGCCGAGCCAGGGCTCAGTTGCGCGATAGTGGGCATGGTTCCCGCGACCGGTGCCGTCATTTTGGCGCTGTAACCGCAAGCCACGGTAGCGGCAATCAGCGCTGCGAACAGGATTGTGCTGACGGGCTTCAGTGTCTGAAACTTATTCATAATGTTCTCCCGAGGGCCGCGGCCCAGTGAGAATCAGTGTAGAAAGTTCGGTCAAGGGGAGTGTCGGCGGCGCATCTTCCCGGCGTCATTTTTCGGTCATCTTCCGGTCAACAGTTTGTCTGCTCAAAGGTTGCAAGAGAAAGTTCTGTAGCGGGATCCTCGTTCAAAAGGAATCATTCGTGAAAATTATCGTAGCGGAAAAGATTTCAGCTTCGGCGGTGGCGCAACTTCAGGAGCCGGGCTGGACTGTGCTAACTGCCGATCAACTGGAAGGCAAGCTGGAGCAGCATCTGGAGACGGCGGATGCTCTGATTGTGCGTTCGGCGGTGCAGGCCGACGCGAAGCTGCTGGAGCATGCCAAAAAGCTGCGTGTGATCGGCCGGGCGGGCGTGGGCGTGGACAATATTGACCTCGAGGCCGCGACGCATAAAGGTATCGCGGTGATGAATACGCCCGGGGCTAATGCGGTCGCGGTCGCCGAGCAGACGTTGGGGATGATGCTGGCCATGGCACGCCATTTATGCCGCGCCGATGCACTCATGCACGCCGGCAAGTGGGAAAAGAAATCACTGCAAGGGACGGAGCTGCGCGCCAAGACGCTGGGGATTGTGGGGCTCGGGCGGGTTGGCATGGAAGTGGCGCGACGGGCGCGCGCGTTTGGCATGGAACTGATCGGGCACGATCCGTTCGTTTCGGTTGCTGTGGCCAAGGAGCAGGGGATCCGGCTGGCCGGGCTCGACGAACTCTACGCGGCGGCGGACTACATCACGCTGCATGTCGGATTAACGCCGCAGACCGCAGGGATGATCAACGAAGCGTCGATCGCGAAAATGAAGAAGGGCGTGCGCCTGGTGAACTGCGCTCGTGGCGAACTAGTGAACGAGGCAGACCTGGCGCAGGGCCTCAAGACGAAGTACGTGGCCGCGGCTGCGCTCGACGTTTTTGTGGAAGAGCCGCTGAAGAATTCGCCGCTGACCGCTCTGGAGAATGTGATCCTCACGCCGCACGTGGGCGGCTCGACGTTCGAAGCGCAGGAAGCCGTCGGCGTGCAGATTGCGCAGCAGGTGAAGGAGTATCTGAAGCGCGGCGTGATTCAGAACGCGGTGAATGTGCCGTCGGTGTCGGCGGAGGAGTATGCCACCATGCAGCCCTACATTGTTCTGGCCGAGCGCATGGGCGGGTTTCTGGCGCAGGTTTCCGAAGGCAGCATCGAAGAGATTTCGATCCGGTACGGCGGGCACATCGCGGAATGGAAGACGGAAGTGATCCGCAACGGCGTGATCAAGGGCATTCTGAACGAGGCGCTGGAGGAAAAAGCGAATCTGGTGAATGCCGCAACCATCGCGGAAGAGCGCGGATTACGCGTACTGGAATCGCACAAGCCGAAATCGTCGACGGGCGGCGCGGGCAGCGTGCTCTCGATTTTCCTGAAGAGCTCGACAGAGGAACACATGGTGAAAGGTGCGGTGCTGCACGGCGATGCTCCGCGGCTGCTGCATGTGGATGGCATCGATATCGAAGCGCCGCTTGAGCGCAACCTAATTTTCCTGCGCAATCGCGACGTGCCGGGCGTGATCGGCAAAGTAGGAACCATCCTGGGGGAAGAGTCGATCAACATTGCCGACTTCTCCCTGGGCCGCCGCGCCGAGAAGGATTCCGACCAGCCGCGTGAAGCGATCGCGGTCGTCCACGTGGACGGAAGCGTGACCGATCAGGTGCTGGCGAAGCTGCGAACGATTCCAGCGGTGCAGAAGGCGAAGGCAGTACGGTTGTTCTGAAGAAATTGTTCACCTCGGAGCGTGCGTGATGGCGACCACCGGGGCTAAAGCCCGTTTCGTCCCGGAGGCTTGACGCGGCGCTGAAGCGCCCCTCTTCCACGGCTGGCGCAGACATTCGCGAAGGAGCTTGCTACGATTCCGCTTCGTCTCTTCGCAGTTTGCGGGTTTCGGCCAGCAGGGCCATGGAGTGCATCAGGTTCTGCAGGGTGACGATGCCGATCAGGCGCTGGTCTTCAACGACGGGGATAATGCTGGAATTGCGCGAAGTCAGCTTGCGAAAGGCGGAGCTGAGCGTGTCCTGGCGCAGTGACACTTCGAAAATCTTGTTCATCACGGCCTGTACGTAGCCGTTCCCTTCGGCGCGGAGAGCGTCGAGAATCCGCTGCTTCGAAATCACTCCGACCATATCCATGCCGCGAACCACGGGAAAATCATCTTGCAGGGAATGCACGGCTTTTTCGAGAGCATCTTCGAGCGTGTCGGCCGGAGAGAGCGTGGCGAAGTCGGTGAGCATCACTTCTTCCAGGCGAACGTTGTCGAGCACGGACTGGAATACAAGCGCGCGCTCCTCAAGCTGGGCCGCAGAGAAAACGATGACGCCGACCATGGTGAGCCAGTTGTCGCTGAACGGGCCTGCGATCATCAGCACCATGGCGATGGCGGTGCTGATGGAAACAGCGCGCCGCGTAGCCGTGGAAGAGTCCCCCGTGCGGGAAAAGTACGCACGCAGAATGCGTCCACCATCGAGAGGATAAGCGGGCATGAAATTCAAGATCGCGAGCCAGAGATTCGCCCACACCAGGCTTTTCGGCAAGTTGCGGGCCTGGAGGAACGGCCACTTCCAAAGATCGCCTCCGTGACCAGCCGCGCTCACTACCGCAACCGCCAGGCATGCGAGCGCGAAGCTCGCCAGCGGTCCAATCAGCGCGAGTCGAATCTCTCGCTGCCACAGCGCCGCCGCGGACTGCGGCTTTTCAACGCGCGATTCGTCATAAAGGGCAACGCCGGTCAGGGGTAGCAGAATCACGGCCTTCGGAATAAGCCCGACGCGGCGCGCCGCCAACATGTGCGCGGCTTCATGGGCGGCAACACAAGCCAGCAGAATGCCCACCAGTGCCAGGTCGCGTGGTCCGGTCGTGCTGTCTTTGTTCAGGACATAATCGGTATAGAAAATAAACACGGGCAGGACGAGGAACGTCAGGTGGATGCGGACGTCGACGCCAAACAGGCGCCCAATCGGAATGGACCAGCTTCGCATAAGGCTTCGCTACTTTTATTCTACATGGATGGATATAGTGAGTGCGGGATCCAACGGTACAGAGCCATGCGAGTGATCGCGGGAAAATACCGAAGCCGACCCCTGCGCTCTTTGCGCGGGATGGATGTTCGTCCCACGTCGGACCGGTTGCGGGAAACTTTGTTCAATGTGCTGACGGCGGGGAATCCGGAGGCGCTCGAGGGCAGCGTGTGGCTCGACTTGTTCGCGGGCACGGGAGCAGTGGGAATTGAAGCCTTGAGCCGCGGAGCTAAGGAAGTGCATTTCGTGGAGCACTCGGCAGTGGCGGCCGATGCGATCCGCGCCAACCTCGAGAGCCTGGGCATTGAGACAGGCTTCAAGATCTTGCAGGAAGAATTGCCCCGAGCCTTTTGGCGGATGGAGCGGCAGCACGTGGCGGCTGATGTGGTGTTCGTCGATCCTCCGTACCGCATGCAGGACGCTTATATGAAGACGCTGAGGGCGCTGGCGGATTCGTCGCTGGTGTGGGCGATGTCGGTCGTGATAGCCGAGCACGAAAAGAAATTCGATCCCGGCGAAGAATACGGGCCGCTACGAAGGTTCCGGAAATTGGCGCAGGGCAGCGCAGCGCTCAGTTTCTACCGCTTGGGCAGCGCGGGGGACGTGCGCGTGTAAGAGGCAGCGTGGCCGCGACTACATGATCAATTCGTTGCTGCGGCGAACGATTGGGTGCTGCATTTCTTCCAGATCGTTCTTCACCATGTTCAGCCCGTACACGCATTCTTCGAAATTCTTGGAGAGAGTGGCGAACAGGGGCGCGACCTTCGCGTACTCGAAGTGCTCGAACTTGGAAACGATGTAATAGCTCTCTTTGCCGGCCTTCACCCACTCGATGAAATTTTCCAGGCGCTGGCGGCGCAGCCGGAAATGATTGATGCTTTCGGGGAACATTCCCGCGAGAAACAGAGTGTAGTCGCCGATATGCTTGCGCACCTGGCGTTCGCGGTCGAACGAGGGGGCGGGACCGTAGACCGGATCGGATTCGAGCAGCATTTCGCCGACGTCGGCCAGCGGACGATCCGCCGCGTCGTGAACCTTGAACAGTTGATCGGCTTCGCAGAACTCGGCCAGCAGATGAGAAACGTAGGCGACGATCTGCGGATCGCGAATACCGATTTGTTCGGCGTAGTGCCTTCCGACAAGATCCTGAAACAACTCCTGCAGCGGATGCGATTCCGGAATCATTTTGAGCCCCCTGAACTCCGCGGCGCGCACGGAGTTTCAGCCACATAGGTGTGTTGATACCCTACTTCGATTGTGCAACGCAAGTGACTTTTGTTTATCGGCATGATTCGTTTTTCTGATCAGTTAGAAGCGCATGAGTTGCGACCCCGTTGTCCACGCGATCCGGTAGAGCCGGACACTTCGCGAGTGAATCTGGAGCGGATTTCACTGTATTTGCTGGCAGTCAGGGAACGCGGCTGCCAATTGCCGCGGTAAAATGCGGGTCACCGGGGGTATCCAATGAATCATCAGAATTTGAACAGTGAGCATTTCGAACGCCAGAACATTTCCAGCGGCACCGCGTGGGAGCCCATTGTTGGTTACTCTCGTGCGGTGAAGATCGGATCGTATGTGCATGTTTCCGGAACCACCGCGACTGGCCCGGAGGGGAAAATCGTCGGCATCGGTGACGTGTACGCGCAGGCGGTGCAGACTCTGAAAAACATCGAGAGCGCATTGCACGAAGCTGGCGCCAGCATGAAAGATGTGGTGCGCACTCGCATGTATGTCATCAACATCGCGGAGTGGGAAAAAGTTGGTAAGGCGCACGGGGAATTTTTTCGCGAGATTCGACCGGCTACTTCGATGGTGCAGGTGAGCGCGCTCATTTCTCCCGAGATTCTGGTCGAGATTGAAGCGGACGCGGTAGTTTCGTGAAGCATAGACCCGGCTCAGGGCAAGGGTTTCGACATCCACACGAAATGGCAAGGGACTTTGGGGGTCAGGCCGGGAGTAAAGGGTTCGGTTCCGGTTTCCACGTAGCCGTGTCGATGGTAGAAGGGCGGCAACTCTCCCCGGACGCTGACGATTCGCAAATCCATGAAGCCGCTACCCGCTTTCGCGCAGTGCGCCTCGGCGGCCTTCATCAGCTGGGAGCCGAGCCCCGACTTCTGCAGTCGCGGATCGACCGCCAGCAGCCCGAGGTAGGAGCGATTGCCGTCTCGTGGTTCGACATAGACACAGCCACACAGAGAGCTGTCCTCCGCAATCAGGAACGTTCCCTTCTGGAAGAGTTCTTGCACGGCCTCCAGGTCAATGCGATCGCGATCCAACAGGAAGCCTTCGGCCAGCCGAAACGCGGCGTTGATGACAGCGACGATTGCTTCCGCATCCCCGGTTTCCGCCACGCGCACCTGCATGACTCCTTCCTCTCCAGATCATCTTACGTGCTCAAGCAAAATCGGTGAATCCTGCCTCTGGAGGGCACGATTTATTGCAAATTTCCTTGACAAGCGTTGCAGCGAGATCATAATGCGTCAATCCAGTTTTCACGATCCAGTTTGGATGGGGTCAGTTGACACGGGTGAATTCAGGCGATCGGAAACCGAGGAGGTATTCATGAGCGTGCTCGAGCTGTGTGACCGCGAAATTGCCGCCGTGGGGATCGAAGCCACTGTATCCGACGCCATTCATAAGATGCTCGACCACCACGTGGGCGCCGTCGCGGTGGTCGACAGCGAGTACCGTGTGGCGGGAATTTTTACCGAGCGCGATGTCCTGCGAAAAATGGCGCTCAGCCACGTCGATCCGAGAACGACCTCGGTGCGCGATCTGATGACCACGCCGGTTGAGATGGCGACTCGGGTCACGGGCGCGGGCGAAGCCCTGAGCATCATGCTGGAGCGCCACTTCCGCCATTTGCCGGTCGCCGATGACAACGGCAAACTGCTGGGGATCCTTTCCATTCGGAATCTGCTGGAGTGGCGCGTGGACGATCTGAGCCGTGAACTGGAATCGCTCGAGCAATACGTTTCCAACGACGGGCCCGGCGGCTAGGATATGGTTCGTCAGGCGCTAATGCCCACGCATTCGGTCCGCATGACGCGGCCCCTGCGACAGGCCCAGGGCAAGCTCTGAAGGGACGCTCTTCCACCACTTGATCATCCGCGGCAGTTCCTGATATTCATCTTCGCGGCGATACCGCGCAGATCATAGGGGTCTCGGCCTGCTGGGCGCGGCTCGTCGCTCGCGAGGAGTTGCGGCTTCAATCCAACAATCTGGGGAAAGGGAAATTGATGAGGAAGATTTGCACTGCTGCCGTGGCAGTTGCGTTGGCTTGTCTGGGGACGCAGGGGAGGGCGCAAACTTCGCGAAACGTAGCGGTTCACGCAGGGCATCTGCTAGATGTGAAAACCGGCAAGCTGCTTGCCGACCAGACCCTGGTAATCGAAGACGGACGAATTGTGAGCATCGGCGCCGCGGCGGAAGCGAAAATTCCCGCCGATGCGCTGCGCATCGAATTGCCCAACGCAACCGTGCTGCCGGGTCTGATCGATGCGCACACCCACCTGACCATGGATCCCCTTTTCGGCTACCAGGAGCTGGGCATTTCCGTCGAGCGCCAGACTCTTACCGGCGCAAAGAACGCGCGGCTTACGCTGTTGGCCGGCTTCACCACCGTACGCAACGTGGGCGCGGACGGATTCAGCGACGTCGCTCTTCGCGATGCCATCAATGCGGGCGACGTGCCCGGTCCCCGCATGCTGGTCAGCGGACCAGCCCTGGGCATCACCGGTGGCCACTGCGATAACAACCTGCTGCCCTACGAATATCACGCGGTGGGCGATGGCGTGGCCGACGGCATCGCAGCCGTCCAGCACAAGGTTCGCGAGAACATCAAGTACGGTTCCGACCTGATCAAAATCTGCGCGACCGGCGGCGTGCTCTCCAAAGGCGATGACCCGCAGGCGTCACAGTACACCCTCGAGGAGATGAAGGCCATCGTGGCCGACGCTCACCGTCTGGGTCGAAAAGTTGCCGCCCACGCGCATGGCGCACAGGGCATTCTGTGGGCGTCAGAAGCGGGAGTAGATTCGATCGAGCACGGCTCCTACATTGACGACGCGGCCATCGCCGAGATGAAAAAGAATGGCACCTATCTTGTGCCGACGCTGTATCTCGGGGATTGGTTCCTGGAAAACGCGGAGCGAAATCACATCCCCGATTTCTATCTCGCCAAGGCCAAGGCAGTCATGCCGATCGCGCGCAAAAATGTTGCCCATGCCTTTGCCAGCGGAGTGAAAGTTGCTTTCGGCACCGACGCCGCAGTGTATCCGCATGGCCTGAACGCTCACGAATTCGCGGTCATGGTGAAGCTGGGCCTGACGCCGCTGCAGGCGATTCAGTCTGCGACCGTGAATGCCGCCGATCTGCTGGGATGGGCAGGCAAAGTCGGAAGCCTGGAGCCGGGCGCGTGGGCAGATATCGTTGCGGTGGATGGCGATCCATCGAAAGACGTGACTACCCTGGAGCACGTGAAATTTGTGATGAAGGGCGGCGAGGTAGTGAAGAACGAATACGGGAAATGAAATGTCCTCAAATGAGTTGTCATCCTGAGCGAAGTCGAAGGATCCTTACCCCATCAGGAATTCGCGCGTGATCCCTTGCGAGCTCGTTCCGTAACCCAGTCCGTCCAGAACGAAGATGCTCCGCTGGCCAGCAGCGGGGCTTTGTCCTCCACGGCATCAACAAAATTTTCCAACATGGGATAGTGCAGGTTGGCGTGAGCCGGAAGATTATCGTGGCCCCCGGGATAGACGAGGTCGGGACCGTTCAGCGGAGATAATTCCATCTCGCCATCGGTGCCACGAATGCGGCATTCGTCGTGGCTGACCTTAGAGTGCCAGCGGACATCGACGATGCCGCGTATCCCGCCGGAGTACTCGATCATCACGGTAGCGTTGTCTTCGACCGCGTAGTGATGCACCACATTCGAAAGCTGGCCACTGACGCGCAGCGGCTGACCGAAAAGGAAATTCAACACGTCGATGCGGTGCGAGGCAATGTCGTACAGCGGGCCGCCCCCGGCCTTCGCCGGATCGACCAGCCAGCTGCGGCTGCCCGTGCCATCGAACCAGCTGTGGCAGGTGAGTTCGGCAAGTACAGGTTTTCCGATCACGCCCGCTGCCAGCAGCTGTTTGGCGCGCTGCACCTTGGGATACGAACGGCGATAGTAAGCTACGCCCAGAGTCTTCCCACTCTCATCCGCGACCTGCAGGATGGCGCGGGCCTCGGCTTCGTTCATGGCCATGGGCTTTTCGCAAATTACGTGCTTGCCCGCGCGCAGTGACTGGATGGTCTGCGGCGCGTGCAGAAAAACCGGCGTGCCCACATATACGGCGTTCACGGCTTCGTCGGCGAGAGCTTCGTCGAGCGTTGCCCACCCGCGCACGCCGTAGGGAGCTGCTTTCGCGGGGTCGCGAGTAACCAGGCCGTAGAGACGGCTACGGGGTTCGGCCTGGATCGCGGGGATCACACGACGGATGGCGATATCGCCAATTCCAATGACGATCCAGTTGAGCATTGCGCGGTATCTGAGCTTGCGAAACCCGGCGGACGAATGCGTCCGCCGTTATGTAAACATCGCAAAAAAACAAAGGCCGGGCTGAGCCGGCCTTCGTTCGATCTCAAACTAGCTACTTCTTGGGGGCGATCGCGTCCTTCGCGGCTTTGGCCACGCGGAACTTCACGACGGTCTTAGCCTTGATCTGGATGGGTTCGCCGGTCTGCGGGTTGCGTCCCACGCGAGCCTTGCGATGCGCCTTCACCAGACGGCCCAGGCCGGGCACAACGAAAATGCCGTTCTTCTTGGTTTCTTTGATAGCCGTGTCGGCCAGGTGCTCTAAAAACGCCGCCGCGGTCTTGTTAGGGAGCTCAGTCTTCTCGGCGAGATGCCGGATGAGTTGTGTCTTGGTCAAACCTGCTGCCATGTGTTTCCTCCTCGAAAAAATCGGTTTAATACCAGCGGGGCCTATCTTATACCTTCCGGGCTGTGGAAAACACCTTATTTTACAAGGGTTTTCTAATTACCGAATGCGGAAGAGGGCATGTTTACAGGGCTTCCCCGGCATGCTGGCGTCGGAGTCGGCCTGTCATGCGTACCAGCGTGGTAACCTGCAGAAAGTGATCACGCTTGGAGGAGTCCCAGATTGAGTTGTGCCATTTGTGAAATTCGCAAGGAGAAACGCTTTTGCCCCGCGGTGCACGGGCGCATTTGCCCGCAGTGCTGCGGCGAGCAGCGCGAAGTCACGCTCGATTGTCCCAGCGATTGCCCGTATTTGCTGCAGGCGCGCGAGCACGAGAAGTCCCGATCCTTGCAACAAGATCAGATCGACCCCGCGGGATTATTCCTGCAGATCGAAGTCTCCGATCAGTTCATGTATGAGAAAGAACATCTGCTGATGGGCCTGACCTATGCGCTGGCAAAAGCGGCCCGCGCCGACCGCAGCCTGCACGATCAGGATTTAGTTGCCGCTCTTACTGCGCTCACGACGAGCTACGAGCGCCGAGTGAACTCGGGCTTGCACTATGAGCAACCGTTGACCAGCGAGACGCAGCGCCGGGTCGTGGTCGAAATCGAAACCATGGTGAAGGAATATCGCGAAGCCGAGCAGACGCATGCTGGATATTCCAGCCTGCGCGATTCCGATGTGCTGAAGGCGCTAGTGTTTCTGGTGCGCCTGGCGCACGGGCGCACTTCGGGCCGCCCCAAGTCGCGAGCTTTCGTGGAATTTCTATTCGCCCAGTTTCCGGAGAAAGAACCCGCGCTGGTTGCGCCGCAGGAAGCAGCGAGCCGGATAATCGTGCCCTAAAACTCCGCCACCGATCACACGGATTCTCACGGACCTGAATTCTTTCTTTCTTTCTTTCTAATCCGTGAAGATTCGTGTGATCCGTGGCTAAGCTTTTTGCGGTTTTCGTACGACCTGCCCTGCCGGCAATGCATCCAGCAGCTCGCGAATCGCTTTCTTGAGCACCGGATGCCGCGCCTCGGCCGCAATTTCCGCCAGCGGCTCCAGCACGAAACGGCGCTGATGCATCGCTGGATGCGGGATGGTCAATTCCGGCAAGTCGATGACCGCGTCGCCAGTTAACTCATCCATAAAGAGCAGGATGTCGAGGTCGATCGCACGCGGTCCCTTTTTCTGAACGCGCTGGCGGCCCATGCCTTGCTCGATGTCAAGCAGTGCCGTCATCAACTGCTCCGGCGTGGCAGTCGTTTCCAGGGCCACGGCGCAGTTCAGGAACCACGCCTGGTCGGTGAACTCCACTGGTTCGGTTTCGTAGAACGAAGAAACCAACACCCCGCGTCCTACGGCTTCCAACCGTGCGATCGCGTCGCGGAGTTGGTGCTCGCGGTCCCCGACGTTCGATCCTAACGAAAGGTAGGCAAGGTTGGGCATTTTGCTCGACGTTCAGTTGTACGCTGCAAAATTGCGCTGCACAACCTCGCGTATTTTCCGGGTTGGCAAGAAGGCTGAGAGGCTCACCACGCACCCGAAGGGTCAATTACCTTGGTGACTATCATGCGTCTTCCCCGCACCCTAGAATCTCCGTATGACGTTGGATTCTCTGCTTCTGAGTAAAGACCCGGACTTGTTGCGTGTCATCCGACCGACGCTCGAAAAACTGTCGATTGACGTGGAAATCTGCCACGAAGCGCGCGCCGGCGTCGACATTCTGATCTCAGACAAATTCGACGCCGTCATTGTCGATTGCGACGATCTGAACGGCGGGTTGGAAGTATTGCAGGGTCTGCGCAACACTCCGAGCAACAAAAACTCCGTCGCCTTCGCCATTCTGAACGGAAAGAAAACGACTACGCAGGATGCCTTCGGCATGGGCGCCAACTTCGTTCTGCAGAAGCCGATCAGCGCGCTCAACGCGTCCCGCTGCTTTCATGCGGCCCTGAATTTCATGGTGAAGGAGCGCCGCCGCTACTTCCGCCAGCCGGTGAAGATGCAGGTGAAAGTCGTATACGAAGGCAAGACTTTGAATGCGACCAGCACCAACGTCAGCGAAGGCGGCATCGCGCTCATGTTGCGCGAGGCTCCGCCCAAGGGCGCCGCGCCGCATCTGAAATTTACTCTGCCTGAGTCGAACATCAGTTTCGAAGTGGAAGCCGAAGTCGCCTGGGTTGACGTCAAAGGTCTAGCGGGGTTCCGCTTTCACAATGTTCCGAAGAGCAGTCAGGCCCAGCTCGAGAAGTGGCTCGACGATCAAATCGAAAAGGAATTTCCCGGAGCCAAAGAGCGCCTGACGGCCGCGGAGTCTGAAACGCTGCACTAGATGTGCTTGGGCGAGGCGAACTCGTAAGTTTCTTCTAGAATTTCCACCAGGGCTAAAGTCCAAATCAACCATCCTGCTTTACGCGGCGCTGCAGCGCCGCTCTTCCACCCGCGCTCCACACATCGAACGCTCTCTCGACGGCGGCTTCGTCGTGAAGGGTATCTCTCTTGAGACTTGCGCGCAGCCTCGCCCGTGGCAATCTGGAAGATCGCTACTGAGAGATCCACTTCTGGAGATCCCGGAGAAGAGAAAATGCTGACCAATGACTTCCGTATTGCCAAGGTGCAACGAACGCTGCGCTGGTTTGAAGACGATATTCCGCTGCTGAACATGCGGGTACGAGACCTGTCGCAGGAGCGGCAGGAGTCGGCGCGAAAGTTTGCCGCTGCTGTGATCGATCAGACTCGCGCTGAGCTGGAACGATTGCTGCGCGAGCAACCGTGCGACGTTCATGATGCGAGCGACATACCCTGCCAACCTGCGGACTGAGCGCCGCAGTTCGCGGGAAGGCAAGAAACAGCAGGTCCCTCCTCTGCGCCGTCGCTGGCGCTCCGGCTTCGGTCGGGATGACAAAGTTAATTTTTAGAATTTACAGCGAGGATCCTGCGGCGGCTTCGGCGCTCGAGTGTAAGGTCGATCGGTCTTCGTCGGGGAAAGTTACTTCCTCCCACAGAGTTTTATCGCGCAGGATGCGCGAGACCAGGGCGGTGTGCATGGCGTGACCGGCGCGGTCGGCCACCACATTACCTAGAATCTGTTTTCCGAACAACGCCAGATCGCCAACCAGATCGAGAACTTTGTGGCGCACGAATTCGTCCGGAAAGCGCAGCGGGCCATTTTCGATTCCATCGCGAGTCAGCACGATGCAGTTTTCGCGCGAAGCGCCGCGAATCAGCCCCATATTGCGCATGGCCTGCTCGTCTTCGCGCGAACCAAACGTGCGCGCGCCGGCAATGTGTTTCAAATAGCTTCCGTTCGTCAGTTCAACCTGAAAAGTTTCTTTGCCAATCAGAGGGTGGGGAAAATTAATCGAATAGGAAACGGAGTAAGTGTCGGACGGATACACGGCAATAAATTTGTCGCCTTCGCGCATCTCAAACTCGCGGCGAATCTTCAAATACTGTCGCGCCCGCCTCTGCTTGCGGATGCCCGCCTTGCGAATCATCTCGACAAACGGCCGTGCGCTGCCGTCGAGGATGGGCAACTCCAGGTTGTCGAGCTCAACGATCGCGTTATCAATGCCCATCCCGATGAACGACGAGAGCACATGCTCGGTCGTGGAAATGAGCACGCCTTTTTTCATCAGACTGGTAGCGTAGCTGACGCGCGCAACGTTGCGGCTGATGGCTTCGATTTCAAATCCGTCAAGATCGGTGCGCCGGAACACGATGCCCGTGCCCGACGCCGCCGGCAGGATGCGCATGGAGACAGGCGCGCCGCTGTGCAGCCCGACGCCGCTGCACTCCACTGCGGAGCGGATTGTCTGCTCGTGGGTCAAGGATGAATCAGAAGTGTTTCTGTGAATGCGTAGGTTACGCCACGGTTACTAAAAACTGTCTGTGGTAAAAAAGCCACAGTCCGTGGTGGCGGAGCCAGGCAATCGAGCTCTGAAGCGGGCTTGCGCTACGATGTAACTGTCTGGGACAGAATACGTTACAAGACACTAAGCAAATGCTCAGAGCACGTCTCGGGATGCCATGCTCTTTACCCTTCTTTACGAACTAGGCACTCAGTGCTTGCCGTTCTGCTTCCCGACCGGCTTGTTGGGGTTGTAACCGGAGTTCGGGTCGAACATTGTCTGGTCGAGTCCCTGATTGATCGTGACTAAGTTCAGGAAGCGCTGGCTGGCCATGTCGCCATTAAAAAAGCGAGTCACGTTGTAGGGTGCCATAATGCCCGAGACGGCGCGATAGTTCTCGTAAACTTCCTCTTCGAGATTGTTCTGCCGGTCGACCGGGTCGCGCCACTTGAACGTTTTCTTCACGGGCAGGTGCGTGTCGTTGTCGAAGTAGAGCGTGACCGCTTCGTCCTGCGCATTGATCAACGTCACTTGCTGCGACGGATGCTGCGCCGCAATCGCGAAGCCTTCAAACAAGAGCACCACGCCGGGATCGTTGATCCAGTTGCGCAGCATGGTGTCGAGCGAGAAGCGGCGGCGGCGCAGATAGTCTTCTAGATCCTGTTTCTCGCTGGAATGCACGCCCTTGTAGGTGATCTCATATCCCTTGTTACCCACGTAAAGCTCGGTCACGTCGCGCTCTTTGGTGAGTTCGATTCGCTCTTTGTCGGGATACTCCGAGAAGCCCCAGAAAATTACGCCTCCGTTGCTGGGCCGGCCGTGGTGGAAGCTATAGCTGCGTCCTTGCATCTCGCGGTCGCGAATGTTGAGGTAGTTCTGTCCGCCGAGCGCTTGGATGGCTTGATCGATCAGCGCTCTGGCCTTGCGGGCATTTTCCTTATCGGCGGAAATCGCAGGCGCCGACACGGCGGGGGCCGAAGTGGCGGGAGCAGAGGCAGCGGCACCGGGGCCGGCGGCCTGAGCCGAAGCCGGCGGCGATGCCTGAGGCGAGGCTGGACGCGGCGGTTCGCCAGCCTGCGGCCAGGCCGAACACACCAAAATCAGAATCGGGAGAAACTGTTTCATTCCACTCGAGGAAGTGATCGCGTGCAATCAGAATTGTAGCGTTTCTTGCGGACTTTCCGCCTGCGGCTGTCAATACTCCTCTGATTTCTTGGATGCAGGAAACCGCGGGAAAGCAAGCTGGCGGCGGGTGTTTTATTAGCAGGCCTCGCCGTCCCGTAAATGGTTTTGGGAAGGGCACGGCTTCAGCCGTGCCATAAGAAGCCAGCAAAAATGCGGGGCTTCAGCCCCTGAGGTAATGCACTCAATTTGGCGCCTAGCCCACCAGCACCGCGCCGCCATTCACATTGAACACTTCCCCGGTGATGAACCCGGCGTGCTCGGTACACAAAAAAAGTACAGGAGCGGCAATTTCCTCGGGCCTTCCAGCGCGGCCCAGCGGAATCGTACTGCGAATCTTCTCGCCGGTCGTCGGATCGGCCAGCGCTCCGGCACTCATATCGGTGTCAACCCAGCCGGGCGCGACGCAGTTCACATAAATGCCGGCAGACGCGAGTTCGCTGGCCAGGCTTTTGTTCAGGCTGATGATCGCGCCCTTAGTCGCCGAATAATCACAATGAAAAGCCTCGCCGCGCTGCCCGCTAGTGGAGCTGATCAGCACGATGTGACCCGCGGGAGCGCTCACGCGCGGCTGAGCTTTCATTTGAACTTTCATTTGTGCCACCGCGTATTTCGCCAGCCCGAACACTCCATCGAGATTGACGGCGAGCGTGGAGCGCCACTGCTCGTCCGACATCCGCTCGATGGGCACATCCTCTGGCGGCCATACGCCGTGGTTCGCCACGAGAATGTCGAGCCGCCCGAAGTGCCGCACCGTCTCGGTGACCAGCGGCCGCGCCGCTTCAATACTATTCAAATCGGCAGCGATCGGATAACAGACGTTCGCTCCACATTCCTTGGCCAACGCTTCAGCCTCAGACCGCGCATTGCGATAACTGAATGCAACTTTGGCGCCGGCAGCAGCGAACATCCGCACTGTAGCCGCCCCAATGCCGCGCGACCCGCCAGATATGAGAGCAACCTTGCCAGAGAGAGAAAGAGGAATGGACATATCAGACTAGTGTCCGGTTTCCGGTCGGCTGTTGCAAGTCAGGAAGGGTCAATCCCCCGAGCCCGAGGGCGTCCGCTCTGACCTTAGCCCGCGCAGCAACATCCGCACCAGCATGCCGTCGAAGCGCGTGCCGCTCATCTTCGAGAGTTCGTCGAGCGCTTGCTCCGGCGTTCGCGCGGAAGAAAATGACTGCTCAGTCACCATGTTGGCATAAGCGTCGGTCAGGGCGATGATCCGCGCCCACAGCGGAATTTCCTCGCCCCGCAAGCCATCGGGATAGCCGGAGCCGTCGAAACGCTGGTGGTGATGTTCAATCGCTTCCCGCATCATCTGGCCATGTGGAATGATGCCGACAATCTCCGCGCCCACGTGAGCATGCATTTTCACGTGCAGAAATTCATCTTCGCCCAATGGCCCCGGCTTGTTGAGGACGTGCTCCGAAACGAAAATCTTGCCGACATCGTGCACTCGCCCGGCGTAGACCAGGTCGGCCGTTTCCTCCGCCGACAGGCCCAGGCCGCGGGCAATCACTTCGGTATAACGCGCCACCAGATCGCCGTGGCCGGCGGTCTGCAGTTCGCGCGATTCCGCGGCGCGGCTCAACGATTCGATCGCTTCCTTCAGCAGCGCCACGTTGCAGTCTTCTTCGCGCTCGCCGCCGCAGAGCTTGTGCAGGGTGGAAGTTAATTCCTCAAGCTGCTCGGGTCCGGTGCGTTCGCGCTGCAGAAAGCCCTCGATGTACGCCGAAATCTGCTGGCGCTGGCGGGCGAAATCCTGGCCCTCCACAAATTCCTGCGCGGTCGAAACGGAATTGCCGCCCGAGCGCTTGGAAACGTACATGCCCGCGTCGGCCACGCGAATAATGTCTTCAATGGAAAACCCGTGCATGGGAAAGCTCGCAACTCCGAAGCTGCCAGTCACGCGGTGCTCACTCAGCATAGGGTCGCCAGCCAGCCACTGCCGCAGGCGTTCGGCCAGCACCTGCGCCTGTTCCGCGCCCGTATCGGGCATCAGCACGATAAACTCATCCCCGCCGTAACGCGCCACCACGTTCGACTGCCGCGACTTTTGTTCGAGCAGGCGCCCCACACGGGCCAGCACCAGGTCGCCCTCGAAGTGGCCCATGTTGTCGTTGACTTGTTTGAATTTGTCGAGATCGATCAGCACCACTGAAAATGGCCGTCCTGATCGCGACGCGCGTTTCCACTCTGCCGACAAAGCTTCCCAGAAAAAGCGGCGAGTCTTGATCCCCGTCAGGCCGTCGGTAATGGACTGCTGCTGCAGCTTCTGAAAGACGAAGGCATTGTGCAGCGCCGTGGCCAACAAATCGGCCAGCGTGTTGAGAATCAAAACATCCTGCGGCGCGAATGCGTTTTCGCTGCGGCTCTCGATGTTGAGCACGCCCAGCAGCGATTCGCCGTAGGTGATGGGAATGCACAGCACGGCGCGCGAGTCCGGCAGAATGCCCGTGAGATTACCGGGCAGCGCGTTCTGCACGAGAGCGCGTTCGCCGGTGCGGGCCACGCGGCCCAGAATGCCGGTTCCGAGCGGGACGCGCCGTCCCATGGCGTGCGCGGTCACGCCTGCCTCGGCCTTGATTTCGATTTCCTTGGTCCCGTGGTCGAGCAGGCCGACGCCAATGTGATCGAAACTGAAATTCTTCTGAATCTCGCTCGCGATCTCGCCCAGCATATGCACGGGATCATCGCTTGAAATAGCAGTGCGGGAAACATTGTTGAGGAAAGCCAGCTGCCGTGAACGCCGCAGCTCGTCGCCAAACAGGCGGGCATTTTCGACGGCCACCGAAACCTGTCCCGCAGCCGTCATCAATACGTCGAGATCGCGTTGTTCGAAAACAAATTCCTTGTCCGGATTCATCGCCACCATAATTCCAGACGCCTTGTTGCCCGACGACCGGCTGCCCAGAAAGATCGGCGCGGCGATCATGCACTTCGCCGGGCGTTGCGGAACATGGGTGATGCCGAGACTTTTCCGCGTGTTCTCGAGATCGCAGCGGATGAGCAGCGGTTCGCCGTTGCGGATCACAAACTCGGTAAACGCATTGCGCAGTTCCCGGCTGCGCTTAGGCAGGACACGATTGTCCCGGACCTCGATTTCGAAGCGAATCTGTTCCGACTCCTGAAACGCGATGTAGAAGTGGCTGGTGTCGAAGATCTGCCCCAGTTCGGACTGAATGGTGCGAAGAATTTCGTCCTGATCGAGGCGCGAACTGATTGCTTTCCCGATGTCGGTCAGCAGTTCGTACTCTTTCGTCCGGCGATGCGCATCGTGACTGACCACATAGTTTTCGAGGGTCAAGCCGAGTTGCAACGCCAGACCCACCATCAGCCGCGGACCGGACGATCCGAAAGCGCGGCGTTCCGCGTGCGGAAGCAGAATTACTCCGAAATTATGTTCGCGCGTCTGCAGGTTCACTGCGGTCAGGTTGCGGACGTCCGCCGCAGTGAGAATCTTTTTGAACTCGGCGAAGGTTCCCAACGCGGCAACCGGCAGAGGCTCGCTCATCTCGGCCAGATCGTGGATGGTGAAAATTCCGTTTTGCCGGTACGCGAGTTCGCAGATGTAATCTCCCGCACCGCTCTTTTCCAACGCGGCAAGAAACTCCGGCGAGAAGCCTTGCTGCACCGAGGGCAACAGACCCCGCCAGCGTTCGGTAATCACGATGGCCGCGCGGTCCATCGGCAAAGCGCTGCGCAGGCGTTCCAGCGCCGCCTGCATGTTGGGTACAAGATCGTCGGCGAAAAGCAAACGGCGCGGATCCACGCCCAGAGTCGACAGCGCCAGCGTATTTTCCTGAACCGCATTGCGCTGGTTTTCAAACAGCACCATTACCATGGCGATGCCCAGCAGCATCTGCGGGACCGGCCCA
>Ga0210383_10000277_pt1 | contig 50016 bp, 45 predicted proteins | sample IncBWC14OmetaG_FD_160072 | JGI IMG/M metagenome (GOLD analysis project Ga0210383, IMG submission 160072) | Forest soil microbial communities from Barre Woods Harvard Forest LTER site, Petersham, Massachusetts, United States - Inc-BW-C-14-O ...
GAGATGCGCTCCAGGGCCGTCCCGCACTGCAGCGGCGCCCAGAACGGGTCGGTCAGCTGCGGATGCTCCAGCCAGGTCTCGAACCAGGGTGCCCCGGTGCCGAGCAGGTCGCGAGCGCCCTCGGTGAGCGGCGCCCGGTCGAGCGCCCGACGCAACCGCCGGTCCGCGGTGACCGTGCGGACCACGCCGCTCACCGGATTGACGCGCTCCTGATGAACGATCAGGTCGCTCCAGCTGAGGAAGTTGTACAGGTCGAAGGCGCCGTTACGGTACGCGGTCCGGCTGAAGTCGTGCGGGCCGACGACCACGACTGCGGCGACCAGCTCGGGCGGCGGGTCCAGGGCCAGGGCCCACTGCACGAAGCCGAGGTAGCTGGCCCCGAACGTGGCCAGCCGTCCGTCGAACCAGCTCTGGCCGCGCAGCCAGGCCACGGTGTCCTGGCCATCGCTGGCCTCGCGGCGCATCGGCTCGAACTGTCCGCCGGAGCCGAAGGTGCCGCGGCAGCTCTGCAGCAGCACGTGGAAGCCGCGTTCGGCGACGAGCTGGGCTTGCAGCAGGCTGAACGGGGCCCCACGTCCGTAGGGACAGCGCACCAGGACCGTCGCGGCCGGCTGGCTGGTGACCGGCAGGTAGTGGTCGGCCAGCAGCACCGTGCCATCGGACATCGGCACCTGGACGTTTCGCTCGATCGCGACGAAGTTCCGCTGCGGCGGAAGCGACCAGGCCCGGGACAGCATCTTGCTGACCGCGGCCGCGGCCGGCCCGACGGGGCGGGGGGTTCGGTGATCGGTGCTCTGGCGCATCACGCTGTCCCTTCGGCGGAGACGACGCCGGCCGGGCGGCCGGCGCTGTCCGGCTGGGGACTGTCCAGGTCGTCACTACCCGGTTTGTCCCTACCCGGTTAATCCCTACCCGGTTAATCCCTACCCGCCCGCCGGTTGCCCGACGCGAGGTCCAGGCCGCCGATCATTCAACAAGAACTTCTGAATCCGACATCTCTTTGTAGCATTTATGCGGAGCCCGGCACAACCCTCCGCCCGGTCAGGCTGGGTCGTTGAGGCGCTTCCACTCCTGCTTGGCATCGCCGGACCAGCGCTGGTGCCGGTCGGCGAACAGCCGGGCTGCCTTCAGGCCGCTCCAGCGAGCCGGCAGCAGCTCACGCGGCAGCACCGGATCGATGGACGGGAACCGCCGCCAGGCGTGCACGATCTCGACCTGCCGGGCCAGGACGTCGGCCGGCGCGGTGCCGCGGAACTCCTCGATGAACTCTTCGTAGCGGTCCTCGATCGCGCCGAGATCCCAGGCGGCAGCCACCATGACCTGCACGTCGGCCAGGCCCGAACGCCGGGCCACGAACACGTGCGCGTCGGCGGCGACGCCCGCCTCGCGCAGCACGCCGATGGCCTCGGCTTCGCGGTCCGGGTGCGGGCTGATCCACAGCCCCGCGCCGAGCGAGCCGAACCCCGCCCAGGTGAGCCGGCTCTGTACCACGTGCCGGGCGCGGCGGTCGCTCTCCGGGATCCGCGCGTACACCAGCAGCCAGCGGCCGTCCCAGCTCTCTCCCGGGCCGGTGAAGGAGTAGATGCGATCCGCACCCTCGGTCAGCATCTTCTGCGCGCTGGCGGTCAGCCGCCACCTGGTGCGGCGGCCGACCTTCTCCGGGTCGAGCCAGCCCGAGGCCGCGGTGCGCATGAGGGCCTGGCGGGTGGTCTTCTCCTCGATGCCGAGGCGGGCGAACGAGGCGAGCACCGCCGAGGTCCACGCCGTCCCGTCGCCGGGCAGCACGAACTCGCCCAGCAACGTGAACAGCAGGCCGCGCGCGCTGGGCGCGCCGGCCGCGTGCCGACGAGAGAGCGTCGGCGTCGGGTCGACCGCCGATGATCTCCTGGCCGGCATGACACGCGCAGCGTATCAACCCGGCTGCCGCTCGCCGTGCAGGTCCTGGCCGCCGCGCGGGTTTGCCCGACCGCTATTCGCGACGGCCGGGCTGGTCGCCGTCGTCCGCCTTGCTCCCCGGTGTCACCGTGCTGTCGGCCGGGTTGTCGCTACCGAATTCCTCGTAGCTATCAAATGGGTCGCTCTCAGCGTCATCGTCGCTGTCCCAGTCGTCCTGCGCCGGAAAGGGGGCGCCGGTCACGTCGTAGGCGTCGGCCCGGGCGACGTGCCACGTCGGGACCTGGGAGTCAGCGTCATCACCGGCCCGCAGACCGGCGCTGGCCGCCACGGCTGTTTCGTACGGGGTCATCGGGATGAAGAGCATCCACGCGCAGGAGACCAGAAGCACCACGACGAGCACACAGTAGATCCAGAACGACGGGGTCAGGCCGGTGCTGATCGTCAGCCCGAGCTGCGAGGCCTGCGCGGGCGTGAACCCGAACTGGGTGGGCGAGACCGGCTCGCCGACCTGGACGAGGGCCGAGATGGCCTGGGCCGCCATCGGGATGATGGCCCCGGCGAGCAGGACCGCGCCGTGCCGGGCGGGGCGCCACAGGGCGGCCGCGATGACGACCGCGACCAGCGCGACCATGACGATCACGTTCCCGGCGATCACCGGTCCCGGATTGGCGAACGCGTTGCCCGCGGCGAAGGTCTGCGTCTGCCCGGCCGCGGTCCGCAGCGTGAAGTTGTCCCAGGCGGGAACAAAGGCGGCGGCCGTTCCCAGCCCGGCCAGGACCAGCAGCACGGCCGGACCCAGCGCCGCGCCGCGCGGCCACCCCAGGGGAAGGAGGCGTCCGCGCGTCCTGGCCGGATCACCCGCGCGGACCGGGCTCGCTACGGGGAACTGGTCGCCCGCGGGGACCGCGGCCGCTGCGGGGAACTGGTCGCCCACCGGGACCTGTCCGGCGTCGGGGACCTGTCCGGCGTCGGGGACCTGTCCGGGAGCGGGGGCCGGTCGGGGGGCGGGGACCGGGCCGACGGCGGGGGCCGGTTCGGGGACGGCCCGGCCGGCGTTACGGGCGGGCCGGATCAGGAAGGCCAGCGCGGATCCGGCGGCGCAGGCGAGCCAGCCGAGCAGGCTGAGCACCAGACCAGCGCCGGCCAGGTGCGCGCCGCCGGCGATCGGCGTGCCCGCGTCCGCGAGGAACAGGCCGAACGTCACGATGCTCAGCCCGGTTGCCAGCAGCGCGCCGATCCGCACCCGGGTGCCCCCGAGCGCGATAAGCACGCCACCCGCGGTCCAGGCGGCCAGGTAGATCACATGAGCAACCAGGTTGTCCGTCTGCGCGGCCAAGCTCGTCCCGCCTAGGTAATCCGGGAACAGCCCGGCGATCCCCAGGGCCACGCCCACGCCGAGGAGCAGCGCCGCCACCATGGCCCGGCCTCGGCCGGCGGTCATCGCCAGGGACCAGGCGGCGTCTGTGCGCTCGCTGGGCCGGGTCGCCGTCCGGCCCACCGAGGTGATCGAATCGGGCGCTTCAAGCACCGCGAACCGAGTCCACGCGGCCGACCAGCCCTCCTGGGTTTCCGGCCACCACTCCAGCGGCTGCGACCGGGAACCCTCTACGGTCCAGATCCCGAAATAGTCGCGTCCGCGCCCTATCTCGTATGTCCCGCCCCGGTACGCGATGGTCACCTTATCCAACACGGTCTAAGCCTTTCCGCTCCTGCGTCAGCGCATCCCGCTATATCCCTGCACCAAACCCTAGGTAGTGGGCCTGGAAGTCCGCTGAACGGCCTCTCAAGTGTTCCTGACTCCTGGTCCAGGGCCGCAGCGATCCTCCCGAAACGGGAGGACTCCTTCGAGTGCGCGGTTGGGATCAATTCCCGATCCACTGCGCCCCAGCGTAGTGAGACCCGGATTCCATCCTGAAGCGGGCCGTGTGATGGCTCGGCCGAGCTCGTCTACGCCCCCGGTGAACCTGACCCCGGGCACTAGACGGGACGTGCTGGACTAGATCGCATGGACGTTCTGGTGCTGGGCGGCACGGCGTGGCTGGGTCGCGAGGTGGCCGAGCAGGCGGTCGGGCGCGGTCACGCGGTGACCTGCCTGGCCCGCGGCGAGAGCGGGCCGGTGGCCGACGGGTCGGTCCTGGTGGCGGCGGACCGGCGCGAGGGCGGGGCCTACGACCGGGTTCGCCACCGGGACTGGGACGCGGTGGTCGAGGTGTCGTGGCAGCCCGGGCTGGTCCGCAGCGCCCTGGCCGCACTGGGCGACCGGGCGGCGCACTGGAGCTACGTCTCGTCGGGCAGCGTCTACGCCTCCAACGCCGTCTCCGGCGCCGACGAGAGCACGCCGCTGCTGCCCGCGACCGAGCGCGAGGAAGCAGACATCGAGCAGTACGGCCAGGCCAAGGTGGCCTGCGAGCAGAGCTCGGTGTCGGTGGCGGGCGACCGGCTGCTGATCGCGCGGGCGGGCCTGATCGGCGGACCCGGCGACCACAGCGGACGGTCCGGGTACTGGGTGGCGCGGGCCGCCCGTGACCCGCTCGGTCCGATGCTCGTCCCGGCTCCCCTGGACGCGCCGACCCAGGTGATCGACGCCCGCGATCTCGCCGCTTGGCTGCTGGACGCCGCGCAGGCTCGGACCACGGGGACCTACGACGCGGTCGGCCCGGTCATGCCGTTCGGCGACTGGCTCGAGCAGGCCCGGGCGGTAGGCGGGCACACCGGCCCGGTGGTCGAGGCTGACCCCGCGTGGCTGGTCGAACAGGGCGTCGAGCAGTGGATGGGCCCGGAGTCGCTGCCGATGTGGGTGTGCGAGCCGGGCTGGGAAGGCTTCTCCGCCCGCAGTGGCGCGGCCGCGCGAACCGCGGGGCTGCGCCACCGCCCGCGCCGTGAGCTGCTCGCCGACGTACTGGCCTGGGAACGCGAGCAGGGCTTGGACCGGCCGCGGCGTGCGGGGCTAAGCGCCGGACGTGAGCGCGAGTTGCTCGCTGCCCTGGCTCTGGAGTAGCCGCATCGTCAGCTTATGTTGACGCGATCCAGTCGTCAGCATAAGCTGACGCTCATGGAACCAGTGCTAGAAATCGCCGAAGGCGCCGCGAGCAACGATCCCGACACCGGCCTGCGCGCCGTGGCGGCGCTGCGAGCCCTCGCCGAACGACTCGAGATCCTCCAGGTCCAGAACGCACGGGAGCGGGGCTGGTCCTGGCAGGAGATCGCGGAGCGGCTTGGCGTTACCAAGCAGACCGTGCACCGCAAGTATGGCCGGCGCCTCGGGAGGCCATGATGTTCGAATGCTTCACGCCGGACGCCCGCGCCACCGTGGTCCACGCCCAGCACCACGCCCGCCGGCTCGGGCACAACTTCATCGGCGGCGAGCACATCCTGCTCTCCGTGGTGTCGGCCGGCCAGCCGGCCAGCGCGGTCCTGGGCGCACACGGCATCACGCCCGAGTACGTCGAAACAGAGATCGTCCGCCGGATCGGGCTGGGACGCGGCGCCGGGTCCGGGGGCGTGCCGTTGGGCGGCCTCGACCGGGAGGCGCTGGCCTCGATCGGAATCGACCTGGACGCGGTCCGGGACCGGATCGAGGCGACGTTCGGACCGAACGCCATGGCCGAGGCCGACCTGATGGTTCAGCGCAGGCTGAAGGGCAGGCGCGGCTCATCGAGAGCACACCGGTTCAGGCTCGACCCGCGCCGGGCGCTGCCGCCCGGGCGGCGCCGGCGCCGGTTCCGCACCGACCGGGCGGTCACCGCCACCCCGCCGCGCTCGTCCAGGTCTCCGGAGACCGCCGCCGGTCGCTGCCAGGCGGGCGGCGGTCCGCAGGACGGCCACATCCCGTTCACCCCGGTGGCCAAGCAAATCCTGGAACTGACCCTCCGAGAGACGCGCGCGCTTCAGGATCCGAACATCGGCGTCCAGCACATCGCGCTCGCGCTGACCGCCGTCAGGCGCGGAATGGTCCCGTCCCTCCTGGCGGCGGCCGATGCGTCCGCGCCCGCGCTGCACGCCGAGATCCTGGACCGTTACCGGCAGGCCAGCTGATCCGGCTCGGGCTGATCCGGCTCGGGCTCGGGCTGGTCCGTAACGCCGGGCGCGGCCGCCCCGGATCCGCGGACGGTGACGACTACCGCGGCCAGCAGGGTGGCCGCCCCGGCGATCCCGGTTGCGCTCAGCCGCTGGCCGAGGACGAGCGCGGCTAGGACGGTGCCGGTCAGGGGCTCGAGCAGGGCCAGCAGGGCGGCAGTGCTGGCCGCTGCCTGGCGCAGGCCCCGGAAGTAGAGCGTGTACGCCACCGCGGTCGGGCCGGTGGCGAGCGCTATGAGCAACCCGATCGCCTCGGGCCCGGGCCGGAAGCTCAGCCCGCCGAGGGCGGCGGCCACCGGCAGCAAGACTAGACCGCCCAAGGTGAAGCCGAACCCGGTCACGGTCAGATCGTCCAGGCCGGGCACGGGCCGGGCACCGGTCAGGGTCAGAGTAGCGAAACCGGCCGCCGCGAGTACCGCCATGCCCGCGCTGGCCAGGACCGCAGTCTCGGGGAAACCCGACGGCAGGCCGACCAGCAGGCCGAGGCCGGCCAGGGCCAGGCAGGCCGCGACGGGCGCGAGCCGACCGGCCCGGCGCCCGGTGACCCGGTACACGCCGAGCACGATGACGGGCGCGGTGCCGATGGTGACCAGGGTGGCCAGGGCCACCGAGGTCAGCGCCACCGCGGTGAAGTAGCAGCTCTGGTACAGCGCGGCCAGCACGCCGATCATGGCGATGCGGGCCCACGCGGCCCGGCCGGCAGGCCAGCGCCGGCCGGTCACGGTGAGGAAGATCACGATGAGCACGCCGCCCGCGGTGAGCCGGCAGGCGGCCACCGACATCGCGGACAGGCCGGCCACCCGGCTCAGCAGACTGCCGGTCAAGCCGCCCGTGCCCCACAGCAACCCGGACGTAATGAGGTAGAGCAGGCCCGTACCGGGCCGGCGCGCCGTCATGGATAGACGCATGGGAATTCGCTCCTGCGACGAGAAGGGACGGGTCGCGGAAGCGGGGCGCAGCACACTGGCTCATCCGGGCGGCACGCAGGCGGCCTTAACCCATGCCACAGCGCAGCAGCGCTGCGTCGTCAGGGGAAAGTGCGCGTCTAGATCACGCGGCCGGGCGCAACCGGGCCATCGCCCCGCTAGAAGCGGGGCGGCGGGGTGATGGGGAACAGCCGGTGCACGCCAAGCAGGATAACCCGGTCGGCCCGGCACGCGCGAACCGGAGCTGGGAGAATCATCAGATGGTCCCTGAGAGCATCCGTGAGTTCTTCGCGGCCAGCGCCGGTGTTGCCGGGGCGCTGATCGGGCTGCTGTTCGTGGCCATCTCGGTCGCCGTGGTACGGCTGAACCGCGAGGAAGCCGCGGCTCAGGTCCACCGCATCCGGGCTGTGGCGGCCCTGACCGCCTTCGTCAACGCGCTGTCCGTGTCGCTGTTCGCGCTCATCCCGGGAGAGAAAATCGGGATCACGTCGGTGGTCGTCGCCGCGACCGGGCTCTTGTTCGTAGTGGCGTCGCTGCTGTCACTATTCCGCATGGGCCAGCTGCGGGCGGCCAGGGTCCGCGACGCGCTGTTCCTGCTCGGGCTGATCGTCGTGTTCGTCATCCAGATGGCCGAGGGACTCGGCGTGATCGCCAATCCGGCCAACTCCGGGGACGTGAACACGATCGCGATCCTGGTCGTCTGTTGTTTCTTCATCGGGATCGCACGGGCCTGGGAGTTGATCGGAGGCCCGTCGGTCGGCATCGCGCACGAGGTCACCGCGCTGATCCGAGGCCATGGTCGCGACGAGGTAACCGGCGACGAGGTACCCGCGGACGAGCAACCGCCGGCGCCAGCCGGATAATCCGGCTGGCGCCGTTCCCGGGCTTACTCGGTGACCGCGCCGACGGTCAGGTTCGCCTCCCGCGCGCTGCCGCCCACGATTCCTTATCGGGACCTTTAGTCTCGTCAAGGGCTAAGCTTGCGCGAATGAGTGCGGGCACCGGCGAGGACCAGGCGGCATCGGCGCCCGCCACGCCGGAGCCGGCCACGATGGTGCAGGCCGGAGAGGGATCGGCTCTGTCCCGCGCGGTGAGGCAGCACACCGGCCGCCGCCGCAACGCCGCCGCTCGGGACGCGATCCTCGACGTCACCTTCGAGCTGCTCCGAACGCGCGGGACGACCGGCCTGACCATCGACGCGATCGCCGAGGCGGCCGGGGTGGGACGGCAGACCATCTACCGGTGGTGGCCGAGCAAGGGCGCGGTCGCGGCGGAGGCGATGGCACGCCAGGCGCGCGTGATCGTGCCGGTCCGCGACACCACGTCGTTCCCCGATGACCTCACGCAGTTCCTGGTCGACAGCTTCACCGGAGTCGAAGACTGCGGTATGCGCCGCGCGCTGCGTCAGCTGGTCTCGGCCGCGCAGGCCGACGAGCATGTCGCCGAGGTGCTGGCCGAGTTCACCGCCCAGCGCCGGGCCGCACTTCGGGCCCTGCTCGAGCGGGGCCAGGCCAGCGGGGACCTGCCGGCGGACGCCGACCTCGACCTGCTGGTCGACGTGGCCTACGGCGTGCTGTGGTACCGCCTGCTCATCGGTCACGCTCCGCTGGATCCGCGCGCGGCCCGTGACCTGGCCGCACATCTACTCGCGGCGGGCGCAGCGGGCCTGGCTGACGCGGCGCAACCGAGTAGACCGGGCGAAGGAGGGTAAAGCGGAGGCAAACAGACACTCCGGAGGCCAGTCGATGCTTTTGACGTTCGGGCACGGAACCGCCTCGCCCGAGCAGATGGTCGGCCTGCTGAAGGATGCTGGGGTCTCGGTGCTCGTCGACGTCAGGACCGTCCCCGCCAGCCGCCGGCATCCGCACGTGGTCCGCGCGCAACTCCAGCGCTGGCTGCCGGAGGCCGGCATCAGCTACCGCTGGGACAAGCGGCTGGGGGGGTTGCGTACCCCGGAACCGGATTCGCCGGACGTAGCCTTCGGGGTCGATTCGCTGCGCGGTTACGCCGGGCACATGCGGACCGCGGCCTTCCTGACCGCGGTGGACCAGGTGCTCGCCTTGGCCAGCGCGCGAGGCACGGCGGTGATGTGCGCCGAGAGCCTGTGGTGGCGCTGTCACCGCCGGATGCTGGCCGATTTCGTCACCGCGGCGCGCGGCGGGGAAGTCCGCCACCTCATGCACGACGGCCGGCTGGAGGAACACCGCCTCTCCCCCGGCCTGCGGCTGCGCGACGACGGCCTGCTCATCTACGACGGCGGGCAGCCGACGCTGCTCTGAGCGGCCTCTCAGCCGCGGCCGACCAGCCCGCCATCGTAGGCGGCGATGACCAGCTGAGCGCGGTCTCGCGCGGCCAGCTTCATGAGCAACCGTCCGACGTGAGTCTTGGCCGTGGACAGGCTGACGTGCAGGTGGGCGGCGATCTCGGTGTTCGACAGGCCAAGCCCGATCAGGGTCAGCACCTCGCGTTCGCGTTCGGTGATCTCCTCCAGCGCGGCCGTCGGGCGCCGCGCCGGCTCGGGGCGGCGGGTGAACTCGGCGATGAGCCGCCGGGTCACACCCGGGGCGAGCAGCGCATCGCCGGCCGCGACGATCCGGATCGCGGCCAGCAGGTCGGCCGGTGGGGTGTCCTTGAGCAGAAAGCCGCTCGCGCCGGCCCGCAGGGCGGCGAAGACGTACTCGTCGAGGTCGAAGGTGGTCAAGATCAGCACCCGGACGGCGGACGTCTGCGGGTCGGCAGTGATCTGCCTGGTCGCCTCGATCCCGTCCACACCGGGCATCCGGATGTCCATCAAGACCAGGTCGGGTTTCTCGCTCCGGGCCAGTTCGACCGCCTCGGCGCCACTGGCCGCCTCCCCGACCGAGGCCAGGTCGGGTGCGGTATCCACCAGGATGCGGAAGCTGCCGCGGACCAGAGCCTGATCGTCGGCGACCAGCACACGGATGGTCACGCCGCGGTGCCCGTCAGCGGGAATCGGGCGGCGACCCGGAAACCGCCGCCGGGGAGCGGGACGGCGCTGAAATCCCCGCCGTACATGCCGACCCGCTCCCGCATCCCGGTCAGGCCGTGGCCCGCCGCCTGATCCTGGCCGGCCGGGCGCGGGCCGGCGCCACCGTCGGTGATCTCCAGGTCCAGCGCGTCCGCGGCGTAACTGACGGTGATCCGGCAGCGGTCGGTGGCGGCGTGCTTGATCACGTTGGTGACCGCCTCTTGGACCACCCGGTACGCGGCTAGGTCCAGCCCGGCGGACAGCCGCGGCCGATCCCCGCGCACGTCCAGGTGGACCCGGACACCGGCCTCGGCGGTCCGGTCGACCAGGCTCTTCAGGTCGGCCAGCCCGGGCGCCGGGACCAGGGCTTCATCCTCCTCGGCCCGGAGCACGCCGAGCAGCGCGCGCATCTCGCGCAACGCGCCGCGGCTGGTCTCCTCGATGGACGACAGGGCTCGGGCCGCCTCCTCCGGGTGCTCGCCCACCACGTAGTTGGCCACCCCGGCCTGCACCGCGATCAGGCTCATGCTGTGCGCGACCACATCGTGCAGTTCGCGCGCCATACGCAGCCGCTCCTCGCTGTTCGCGCGGCGAGCCTCGGCTAGCTGCTCTCGGGCCTGCCGGCCGGCCTGTTCTCGCAGCCCGGCCGCGTAGGCCCGCTGCAGCCGCACCAGGTAGCCGATCATCCACGCGCCCACGATCAGCAGCCCGCTCTCCAGGCCCAGGCCCGCGGCGGCTCTCATCCCGCCCGTTCCGTAGTCGCCGTGCCGGCTCAGGCCGAAGGCGATCACCCCGGCCGCCGTCACCATCAGCGAGCCGGCCAGTAGCCGCAACGCCTCGGTCCGGCTCAGCCGCACCGGGATCAGGTACATCACGAAGGCCAGCGCCAGCGGGGGCTCCACGGAAAAACTCAACGCGGCCACGGCCGCCCAGCCCGCGGCGGTCAGCGCAAGCACGGTCCGCGGCCACCGTCGCCGGACCGCGACGGGCAGCACAGCGAGGGCCACGATCACCGCGGCCGCCCACCGCGGGAGGTCCGTGATATCGGCTGGACTGTCGGACACGAGCAGTAGCAGCACCGCGACCACGGCGTCGATCGCGATCCAGTGGCCTGGTCGCAGCCGGGTCAGCGGGGCAGGACGAAGCGCATCCATATCCCGACGGTAGCTCGCCCGGCGCCCGGTCCGCGTCGTACCAGAGACTGACGCGGCCGGGTGTACCTCAGGCCGAGGCCAGGTAGGACCGGAATCCGCTGGTCTGCCAGACCTGCCCGCCGGGGGTGATCGCGAACGCCTCGTAGCCGTCCAGGCTCTCCACCCAGTCCCGGGCGGCGGGCCCCATGGCAAAGGCCGCCGTGGCGTAGGCGTCGGTGGCAGCCAGCCGGGTACCAACCACGGTGAGGCCGGCCAGGCCGACGGCCGGCTGGCCGGTGTGCGGATTGACGATGTGCGCGCCGCGCTCGGCGACGCCGGAGGTGGCGACGGCGAAATCCTGCCCGGTGACGACCAGCGCAAGCGACCCGGGCCGCAGCGGGTCTGCGATCCCCACCCGCCACGCCTGACCGGGACCGCGGTCGCCGACGCACTGGATGTCGCCGCCGCCGTTGACGCTGTGCTCGGCCGAGCCGGCCGCGGTCAGCATCGCGGCGGCCCGCTCGATGGCCCAACCCTTGACGTATCCCGATGGGTCGAACCGGCCGCCGGGCCGGGTGGTGAAGTACCCGCCGCTCAGGGCGCTGACCTCGGCGCAGGCGGCCAGCACCTCGGCCAGCTCGGGCGCACAGTCGGCCAGCGCGAGCGATCCGCGGCCGAACCGGCTCACGTCGCTGTCGTCCCGGTACGGCGAAAACGTGGCGTCGACCCAGTGCAGCCACTGCACCACGCGGTCCAGGACCGCGCCGCTCCCGCCATCACGTCCGGCCCAGTCGGGTACGTCGAACGACACTACGGTACCCATCACGTGCTCGGCATGCCGGAGCCGCCCCGGTCGGATGCCGGTCACTGGCGGGTCACAGGCCGTGGTCGACCGCGCTCTGCAGCGAGGCGATGTAGCCCGCGCTGGTGTAGCTGGCCCCGGATACGGCGTCGACCTTCGCGTTCTGCGCGGTCAGCGTCTCGCTGATCAGCTTCGGAAAGGCGAACTCGCCGATCTGGATGTCGTGAATGGTGTTGGTCGGCTGCTCGAGCACCGCGACCTTCACGATCTTGTGGCTCTTCACCACCAGCTCGAGCTGCACCGGGCCGTAGACGGTATTGGCCACCTTGCCGGTGATCGTGGTCTCGCCCGCGGTCAGCGTGCCGGCCACGCTCTGGAACTCCCCGGGTATCGTCCTCGAAGACGACGAGGAGGATGACGACGAGGACGACCCGCCGCCCGTTCCGCTGGTCGCCGCCACCGGCACGGTCGGGACGTGCGCCTTGAACGACAGCAGGGCCACCAGACCGGCTATGGTGCCTGTGACGGCGAGGATCACCCGGCGCATGTCGCGATCGTCTCCTCAGAACTCGAACGACTCGAAGTGGATCTGCCGCTGCGGTACCCCGGCGCCGTGCAGCGCGTCGACCGCGGCGGAGATCATTCCGGACGGCCCACATACGTAGACCTCCTGCTGGTCCAGCCCGGGCACGAGCGAGCGCAGCATCCGGGGCGACAGCGGATCGCCGCCGATCTCGGCCCGGGACCCGACCAGGTAGTACACCTTCGCGCCACGCGCGGCCGCGATCGCGTCGAGCTCGTCCCGGAATACGATGTCCTGCTCGCTGCTCGCGCGGTAGATCAGGGTGACCGGCCCGGGCAGCGTGGAGAACATGGCCCGCAGCGGGGTGATGCCCACCCCGCCAGCCAGCAGCACCACGCCGCGATCCGAACGCCCGGCCGTGAACGCGCCGTAGGGGCCCTCGGCCATGACCCGCGTGCCCGGCCGCAGCTGGGACAGGGCCCGGCTGTGGTCTCCGGTGTCCTTCACCGTGATCCGCAACAGGTCGGTTCCCGGCGCGGCGGACAGCGAGTACGGGTGCGACGACCACCACAGCGACCTGTTCAGGAAGCGCCAGCGGAAGAACTGCCCGGGCTCGGCGGCCAGCTCGTCGAGGTGCGAGCCGCCGATGTAGACCGAGATCACGCCCGGCCCCTCGGACTTCACCCCGACCACCGTGAACCGGTGCCTCCAGAACCCGCGCAGCGGGACCGCCACTCGGTACCACAGCACCAGGAGCGCCACCGTCAGGTACATCGCCGACCACCAGAACCGCGCGGTCAGGTCGCTGATGAACGACGCGCCGACCGCGAACTGGTGGCTGAAGGCCAGCGCGATGGCCAGGTAGGTGTACAGGTGCAGGTAGTACCAGGTCTCGTAGCGGACCCGCCGCCGCGCGGCGCGCATCGAGACGATGCCCACGCCGAGCAGCAGGAATCCGGCCACCGTCGCCATCAGCACGTCCGGGTACTGGGTGAGCAGCGTGGCCGTCTCGCTGGTCAGGCTGGTATGCGCCTCGACCGCGTAACCCCACAAGATGAGCAGGCCGTGCGCCACCACCACGCTGACGATGTACCGGCCGCCGATGGCGTGCCAGCGGGCTAGCTGATCGGTGCCGATGCCACGCTCCAGCGGTGGCAGCCGGGCCATCAGTGCGACCAGGACCACCACGCCGTACCCGGCGAGCAGGCCGAGGATCTCGCCCGCTCCGGTCAGCCAGCCGCCGAGCCCGCTGACGTCGGGGGTGCTGTGCCACCACAGCGCGACGACGGCCAGCGCGCCGATCCCGATGACGGCCAGGACCCCGCGCGGGCTGACCCGTCCGTGCGCCTTTTGATGCGGAACGGGCCGTGGTGTCAGCGGCCCCGGCCGGGACGAGGGCGGCTGCGGGCGGCTCGGGTTTCGCCGTGGCCGGGAGGACGGCTCATCGGCACGACGAGCCGGGACGGATCCCCTGGTCAGGCTGGTCACCATTCCTCCCGTTGCGGGCCTAGCTGGATCGTATGCTCAACCCGGCCCGTATGGCTCTCCGGGCTTCTCCCCTTTAGTTACGGGAACGTCACGCCGTCTCGCATGGTTCAGCCACCCCCGTAAGCGCATCGTAATCGCCGTGCCTCCGAACGCGCCGCCCGGTTCTGCCCACTTTCGGCCGTCAACTGAAGTTGACATGGGGCCGGTGTCAACATAAATTGACGCCATGGACAACGCACCCGCCCTGGCCGCCGCGGCCGACAGCTCGGACCCGCGCACCGGGCTCCGGGCCGTGGCCGCGCTGCGCAGGCTGCTAGAACAACTCGAGGCGCTCCAGGTGGACAACGCACGGGAGCATGGCTGGTCGTGGCAGGAGATCGCGGAGATCCTCGGCGTATCGCGGCAGGCCGTCCACAAGAAGCACGCACGCCGGACAGACGTCAGCCATCCCGCCCGCCGCCGCGCCCGCGTCCGCTAACCCGAGGGGATACCCGCCATGTTCGAACGATTCACCGACAAGGCCAGGAAGGTCGTGATCCTGGCCAAGGGCAAGGCCACCGAGCGGGGCGATGATCAGATCCGTCCAGTGCACATGCTGTACGGACTGGCGGCCGCCGACGGGGTGGCGGCGCGGGTGCTGGCGGCCTTGGGCGTGGACGCCGCCGCGGTCGACCGGCAACTGGGGCGCGCGGGCGGGGCTCCGCCCGGTGCCGTAGGCCCCGCGGACGTGGCAGCCAGCGGTGACGCCGAGGCGCTGGCCGCGATCGGCATCGACCTGGACGAGATCAAGCGCAGGATCGAGGACAGCTTCGGCCCGGGAGCACTGCAGCGCGTTCCGCTCACGCCACGGGGTCCGCTCAACTGGACCGGACGACTGCCGCTGGCCGAGAGCTCGAAGCTGACGCTGGCCCTGGCCCTGACGGAGGCGCGGGCTTTGCACCACACCTACATCGGCACCGAGCACGTGCTCTTGGGCTTGCTGCGGGTCGCCGAACGTCAGCCACACGCCGACTTCGCCGCCGTGACGCTCCGCGATCTGGATCTGGACCCGGCCCGCGTCCGGGTGCTGGTCCTGGACGAGCTGCGGCAACTTCAGGCTTGACCGGCACGGGCTCAGCCGCCGAAGAGCTCGCCCAGGGCAGGCGCCACGTCACGGTAGCTGCGGATCGGCCAGAGCCCACCACGGCCGAGCCGGGCCAGATCCCGAGCCAGGTCCGGATCCTGCTCGCCAGAGGTGTCGAACAAGACTTCCAGCCGGGGCAGGCGTGCGGCGAGTGGCCGGGGATCGGGACCGGCGTTGTGCACGCAGTCCGACAGCAGCAGGACCCGCGCGTCCCCGGCCGGCACGCTGGGCGGCCCGGGCCGATAACGACCTCACCGTCTACCTGGACGCGGCCCTGACCGCGCTGGCCGCGGGCTTCGCCTCGGAAGCGCTTCGCTGGCCCGCCGCGACCCAGGACTAGCCGGCCGACCGCCCCAGGGCGGACCGGCCCTGGATCAGGGCGCTGGTGACCCGGGCGGCCTGCATAGCGGCCCGGTCGACCGCGTCGGGCCCCTCGCCGTAAGACCCGTCCAGGAGCAGCATGGCGTGGCCGTGCGCGGCGGCCTCTAGGGCGTCTCCCAGTGCCTCCGCGGTCTGCGGGTCATCCGGGCAGAGCTCGGACACACAGGCGCCGAACGGTTCCTCCACCCGCTCGTAGGCGGGCCGGAGTTCGGGATAGCGGACCTTGTCCAGTTCCGTCCCATAGACGACGTAGAACAGTGGGCGATGCTCGGCGGCGAACCTTACGTAACCTCTGGTCATCGAGGCCAGGCGCTGTTCTGGAGGATCCTCGTTGCCTGCCCCCGTGGCCAGCGCGTCGGCGAAGGCATGCAGCGCGCGCACGACCACGGCAGCGAGCAGCTCGTCACGGTCGGCGAAATGCCGGTAGGGTGCGGCGACCGTAACGCCCAGGCGCCGACTCAGCTCGGCCATGGTGAAGCCGCGCACCCCCCGTTCGGCGATCAGCTCGATGGCCCCGTCGACGAGAGCCGCCTTGAGGTCGCCGTGGTGGTAGCGGCCGTCCCTGGACGGCCGGGCGTCGCCGGAGTGCTTAGACGGGGTAGCTGACACCGGTGAGCCGTTCGGATTCCCGCCATAGTCGCTGCTGGGCCTCGGCGTCGCGGGCGCGGTCGCTCGAGTCGACCAGGCGCGGGTAGCCCCGGAGCTCGCCCCGGCCGCCGGGTCCGTAGTACTCCCCGCCGCGGGCCGCGGGGTCGGCGGCGGCCCGCAGCGTGGCCAGCGCGCCCATCTCCGCGCTCTGCCCGAAGGGCTGCTCGACGATCAGGTCCTCCATCCGCATCCAGCCCGGAAGATACCTGGTCAGCTCGGTCCTGGCCTTTCCCGGATGGGCGGCGAGGGCCTGGGTCCGGGCCTGCGCGGCCGCCAGGCGGCGCTGCAGCTCGTAGGTGAACATCAGGTTGGCCAGCTTGGACTGGTAGTACGCAGCCATCCGCCGGTACCGCCGCTCCGACTGCAGATCGTCGAAGTCGATCCGTCCGGGCTTGTGGCCGTTGCTGCTCACGGTGACCACCCTAGAGCCTTCCTGGTGGAGCATCCGCCCCAGCAGCAGGCCGGTCAGCGCAAAGTGGCCGAGGTGGTTGACGCCGAGCTGGAGCTCGAAGCCGTCGGCGGTGCGCCGGAAAGGCGTCATCATCACGCCGGCGTTGTTCACCAGCAGGTCGATCGGCCCGTAGGCCGAGCCGATCTCGTCGGCCGCCTCGTGTACCGAGGCCAGCGAGGCCAGGTCGAGCCGGACCGCCTGGACGTCGAGGGGCGGTATCCCGGTCGGCTCCGGGCCGCCGCCAATGATCCGGGCTGCCGCCTCCTTGGCCTGGTCCAGGTCCCGGCAAGCCAGGACGACCTGCGCACCCCGCGCGGCGAGGACACTGGCTGTCTCGAAGCCCAGGCCTGTGTTCGCGCCGGTGATGACGGCCGTACGCCCCCGCTGAGCTGGTACGTCCGCCTCGGTCCACCTGTCGCCCTGGCTGTTCCGCATCGCTAAGCCCCTTCAGCCTCCCGTGAAGAGCGCCAATGTAAATGACACTCACAATGTAAGAGACACTAACTTGTAGGAGACGCAGAAGCAATGCTTACTTCCCGGTAAGGCGCACCTAACCGAGCAGACAGGACATAGTTACTTTACGGAGAGTATTTATATGAATACAGATAGTCATAATCTGCTATAGGGAGACATCACGGATAGGATATGATCAGATGCTCAGAGTAGGCGATGTCTGGGAGAGAGCACTCCACACTCCGGCGATGGCCGTCGACACTTCCGGCGACGCCCCCGGTGAGGTCATCATCATCCGCGCCGGCGAAAGCTACGACGGGAAACAGGGCATGAGCCTGGCCACCGGCGTGAGCAGCCGGTCGGCCGGTTCCCGAGCCCTGTGCCTGCACTTGGTGACGATCCCGCCGGGCACTCGCGGCGTACCCCACGTCCACGACGGACACGAGTCCGCCATCTACACCGTCAGCGGCGAGACCGAGGTATGGCACGGCGAGGGCCTGCGCCACCGCACCGTGGTCAAGGCTGGCGACTTCATGTACGTCCCGCCGGGCACCCCACACCTACCGGTGAACCGCAGCGATGTCATGACCGTGGCGGTCGTCGCCCGCACCGACCCCCAGGAACAGGAGAGCGTGATCACCCTCAGCTTGCCCCCGCACCTGTCCGACCTGGATGCCTTCCCCGTCGCCAGCCAGTAAGAGTTATACCGAGCCAGTTCCGCGGCGACCGCGGCTGCCCCGCCGCTTCGTGCCAGCCCCGGTCACCGTTTACCCACCGCGCCCGCCCCGCCTCCCGTACCTGCGCGTGCCGCACCCTCCCCAGCGCCCCAACCGGGGGCGCCAGGCGGTGCGCGCAGGAGGGGCGGGCGCGTTGCTTTCCGGCCCGATGGCCGGTCGATAGGCCGACCTGAGATCGGTAGCGTTGCAGCTGTGCTCGCCCTGCTGCTGGTAGCCCTGTCTCTCGGCCTGTCCAACTTCGCCGCCTCCGTGGGCATCGGCGTCAGCGGGATAGATGCAGGCACACGGCTCCGCGTAGGAGTGATCTTCGGAGTCTTCGAGACCGCCATGCCGATTCTCGGCCTGCTGGCGGGCCGCAGCCTGGCCAGCACCCTCGGCCATTCCGCGCACTGGATCGGCGGGGCGCTGCTCATCGCCACCGGCGCTTACGCCTTGATCCAAGCCATCCGCATCCCGCGCGGACAGGAGGGCCAAGCCAGGCCAGCCGAGCAGCACACCTGGCGGCTGATCATCACCGGGGCCGCGCTCAGCATCGATAACCTCGCGGTCGGCTTTGCCCTCGGCACCTATCACATCAGCCTCATACTTGCCGTCGCCGTGATCGGCACGGTGAGCATCGTGATGTCGCTGGCGGGCCTGGAGTTGGGCGCGAGAATCGGAATGCGCGCCGGGCGGCGCGGCGAACTCCTCGGCGGCCTGGTCCTCATCGGCGTAGGCATCGCCATCGGCACCGGCACCATCTAGCGCCAGCCGTAGTCCTCAGGAGTGACCGGCGGGCGCCTATGTCATCCGAGCGCGGGACGACTGCGCGCCGCCGAATTCATAGTGTCCTTCCTGTCGAACGCAACATGCGTACCAGCTGTTCACCACTGCGCTCAAGAACCGCAGACAGGAGAAGCAATCATGAAGGTTCGTATAACCCTCGCAGCGATAGGCACGGCCTTCGTCCTAGGCACCACGGGGGCGCTCGCGCTTCCGGCCGTCGCCGCCAGCGCGCACAGCGGTACGCAGACACTGAGGTTCATCTCGGTGACGAAGAAGTCGATCATGCTCACCAAGACATCCGGCGCTCAGCAGGACACCGATGTCAACGCGGCGGGCAAGACCGTCGGGTTCGACATGCTCTACCTCCCGGCCGCCTCGGCGGCCACTGGCGCTTTGAACATCACGGTCGACACCGCCGGCGGCTTCCTGTACGGGACGCTCCGCATCAACTTCAAGACTGGCGCGATCACTAACGGCAAGGTGACCGGGGGAACCGGCGCGTTCGCCAGAGCCACCGGAACGATCAAGGCCAAGAACCTCAACGCGGCGGGCACCCGCACGGCGGTCACGATCACCTACCGCGGCTAGCCAGGCACGGCAGCGGAGGCGGGACGGTCCCCTCAGTGAGACCGTCCCGCCTTGCTCAATCTTCCGGGGAACGAGGTGACGTCGGGCCGGGCGCGGCTACTACGTGACCGGCGCTAGCTGGCAAAGGCCTCGGGGGGCGGGCAGGCGCAGATCAGGTTCCGGTCGCCGTAGGCCTGGTCGATCCGGCGTACCGGCGGCCAGTACTTGGCCCGGCGGTCCGTGCCTGCCGGATAGGCCGCTTCCTCTTGGCGATAGGGGTGCTTCCACTCCCCCGCGATGAGCATCTCGGCGGTGTGCGGGGCGTTCTTCAGCGGGTTGTCGTGCGGGTCGTACTCCCCGTCGGCCACCCGCGTGATCTCGGCCCTGATCGCGATCATCGCGTCGCAGAACCGGTCGAGCTCTTCCAGGCTCTCGCTCTCGGTGGGCTCGATCATGAACGTGCCTGCCACCGGAAACGACATGGTGGGCGCGTGGAACCCGTAGTCGATCAGCCGCTTGGCCACGTCGTCCACACTGATGCCGACCTCTCGGGTCAGCGGACGCAGGTCGATGACGCATTCGTGCGCGACCAGGCCGTTCCGTCCGGTGAACAGCACCGGATAGTGCGACGCCAGCCGCCAGGCCACATAGTTGGCCGACAGCACCGCGACCTGGGTCGCCCGGCGGAGCCCGGCCGCGCCCATCATCGCGATGTACGCCCACGAGATCGGCAGGATGCCCGCGGAGCCGTAGGGCGCGGCCGCGACCGGGCCGACCTCGCCGCGGCCGGGCAGGAACTCCGCCAGGTGGGCGCGGACCGCGACCGGCCCCACGCCGGGGCCGCCGCCACCGTGCGGGATGCAGAACGTCTTGTGCAGGTTCAGGTGCGACACGTCAGCGCCGAAGGACAGCAGCGTGGCCACCCCGACCAGCGCGTTGAGGTTCGCTCCGTCGATGTATACCTGGCCGCCCGCCTCGTGAACCGCTGCGGAGACGGCGCTCACGTTCTGCTCGTAGACACCCGCGGTGGACGGGTAGGTCAGCATGATCGCGGCCACCTGCCCCTCGTGTGCCTCCAGCTTGCCCTGCAGGTCGCCAAGGTCGATGGCGCCGTCCGAGCCGCACTTGACCACCGCGACCCGGAGTCCGGCAAGCACCGCGCTGGCCGCGTTGGTACCGTGCGCCGACTCCGGGATCAGGCATACGTCCCGGTCCTGCTCGCCGCGTGAGGAGTGGTACGCCCGGATCGCCAGCAGGCCCGCCAGTTCGCCCTGGGAGCCGGCGTTCGGCTGGACGGACACCGCATCGTAGCCGGTGAGCCGGGCCAGCCGGACCTCGAGCGACTCGATCAGTTCCAGGTAGCCTCCGGCCTGCGAGGCCGGGACGAACGGATGCAGCCCGGCGAACTCCGGCCAGCTGATCGGCTCCATCTCGGCCGCCGCGTTCAGTTTCATCGTGCACGAGCCGAGCGGGATCATCGACCGGTCCAGGGCGATGTCGAAGTCGGCGAGCCGCCGCAGGTAGCGCAGCATCGCAGTCTCGCTGCGGTGAGCGCTGAACACCGGATGGGTGAGGAACGGCGAGATGCGCCGCAAGCTCGCCGGCAGCACGTCGGGCGCTGCTTCGCACAGATCCACGTCGGCAGGCCGCTCCACCTGGCAGATCGCAGCCACGAGCTCCCGCAACTGCTCGTCGGTGGTGGTCTCGTCGCAGCTGACCTGCAGCACGCCATCTGGCGCCAGGTACAGGTTGTAGCCCGCGGCCCGGGCCCGGTCCAAGGCGTGGACCGCCTCGTCCCGTCCGCCCCGGAAGACAATCCGGATGGTGTCGAAGAAGTCACCATGGTCCGTTCGGTGACCATATTCGCGCAGGGTGGCGGCGAGCACCGCGGCGCTACGGTGCGCACCCCGGGCGATGGCGGCCAGCCCGTCAGGCCCGTGATAAGCGGCGTACATGGCGGCGGTTACGGCCAGCAGGACCTGGGCCGTGCAGATGTTGCTGGTCGCCTTCTCGCGGCGGATGTGCTGTTCACGGGCCTGCAGCGCGAGACGGTAGGCGGGCCGGCCGTCAGCGTCCACCGACACCCCGACCAGCCGGCCGGGCAGCTGGCGCTTGAGCGGGTCACTGACTGCGATGTAACCCGCATGCGGCCCGCCGAAGAACAGCGGCACGCCGAACCGCTGGCTGGAGCCCACCGCGATGTCCGCGCCCAGCTCGCCTGGCGGCGTGAGCAGGGTCAGCGCGAGCAGGTCGGCGGCCACCGCGGCCAGCGCGCCGCGGGCGTGCGCGGCCTCGATCAGCGGCCCGAGGTCGCGGACGATACCCGACGCGCCGGGGAACTGAAGCAGCACGCCGAACAGGTCGTCTTGCCGGGCGATGGCCTCGGCGGTCACCGGTTCGACGACCAGGTGGATGCCGAGCGGCTCGGCCCGGGTGCGCAGCACGGCGAGCGTCTGGGGCAGGCAGTCGGCGTCGGCAAGGAAGACGTGTCCTCGGCGCGCGGCCCGCCGGGCCAGCGTCATGGCCTCCACCGCTGCGGTGGCCTCGTCCAGGAGCGAGGCGCCAGCCCAGGGCAGCGCGGTGAGGTCGGCGATCATGGTCTGGAAGTTCAGCAGCGCCTCGAGCCGGCCCTGGGAGATCTCGGGCTGGTAGGGGGTGTACGCCGTGTACCAGGCGGGATTCTCCAGCACGTTGCGGCGGATGACGGCCGGCGTGATGGTGTCGTAGTAACCCAGGCCGATCATGGAGGTCAGCACCTGGTTCCGGCCGGCCATCCGGCGGAGCTCGGCCAGGGACTGGGTCTCGGTCAGCGGGTCGGGCAGGCTGAGGTGAGCGAGCTGGGCGTCTTCGGGCAGCGCGGCGCGGATGAGCTCATCGAGCGAGGCGTAGCCGAGGCTGGCCAGCATGTGCCCTTCGGCGGCCTCGTCGGGCCCGATGTGGCGTGCGGCGAAATCTGTCATGGAGAGCCTCCCCGGACGAGCGCGGTCGCTGGCTCCCCGTCTGTCGCGGTCAAAAGGCAGAACCCGCTCCAGAGGTGCCTGTCCCGTCCGGTTCGTGTGCCTGAGAGGTTCCGGGGATGTTGCCCCTTCGGCGCCCGCCGCCTAGGCGAGATCTCTCCCGGCCGGTGTCATCAGCAGTTCAGATCTTACCCGAGCAGGACCAGATGGTGGAACTCGACCCGCGGATGCTACCGGCCGGGGCGGGCGCCGGCCGGATCCAGGCCGAGCACGACGGCCAGTTCGTCGACCGCCCACTGGCAGGCGGCGGGCCGGAAGCCGGTGTGGTGGGCGAAGGACCTGGCCACCTTGTCGCGAACGGTGGCGGAGTCCATGCCGCGCGCCGTGTGATAGCTGAGCGCCTCGGCTACGCCCTGTTCGGCCGCGGCGACGAGCACCTTGGTCTCCCGCGGCATGCCGGGCAGCAGGTCCCGCAGCGCGGTCGACATGGCCTGCGTGCTGGACAGGGCGGCCACGCCCAGGTCCGGATTGGAGACGATGGCGCGCAGCGCGGTCCGGGCTTGGCCGCCGGGGTCGCTGTCCCACAGCGGGACGTCGGCCTCGGACCGGACGGGGCCAGAAACGCCGGCCGGCACGGAGTCCTTGACCGTGGGCGGATGGGCCTGGCCGCGCACCGGGTCGGACCGCGGGACGCTCACCGCGCCGAGATCGGAGGTGGCAGCCAGGATGGCCTCGGCCAGCTCGCCGGCGGTGCCGTACCGCTGGGCCGGGTTCTTGGCCAGCCCGCGCGCCACGACCTCGTCGACCGCGGCGGGCAGGCCGGGCTGGAGCGTGCTGGGCGCGGGCGGCACGGCGTTGAGCTGGGCCCACATGACGGCCACCATCTCCCCGGCGAAGGGGGCGTGCCCGGTCAGGCACTCGTACAGCACGCAGGCCAGCGAGTACACGTCGGCACGGCAGTCACCGGGTGATCCGGAGAAGCGCTCGGGGGCCATGTAGGCCACGGTGCCGATGGTGCTGCTGCTGGTGGACAGGCTGGCGCCGTTGACGACCCGGGCGATCCCGAAGTCGATCAGGTAGGCGAACGGCATGCTCCTGCCGTGGCCGGTGATCAGCACGTTGGACGGCTTGACGTCCCGGTGGATGAGCCCGTCGGTGTGCGCGGCGTCCAGCGCCGAGGCGACCTGGGCGCTGATCCAGGCGGCGGCGGCCGGCGGCATCGGCCCGTCCCGGTCCAGCAGGGTGGCCAGGTCGGTGCCGTCCACCAGCCGCATGTCGATGTACAGCCGGCCGTCGATCTGGCCGTAGTCGTGGATGGGGATGATGTGGGGCTCGCTGAGCCGGGCGGCGCGTTTGGATTCGTGGCGGAACCGGTCCTGGAAGGCGCGGTCCGCTGCGAGTTCGGGGATCAGCACCTTGAGCGCCACGGTGCGTCCCTTGGCGGTGTCGAACGCCCGGTAGACCACCCCCATGCCGCCGCGGCCCAGCACGGCGGTCAGGATGTACGGCCCGAATCGCGGCCCCGCCGGCTCGCTGATCAGCTCTGAAGTCATTGCCGTTTCCCGTCCCGGGCCGCCGGGCGCCGGTCAGGTCCTCCTCATCGGCTAGTCGGGGGCGGGCGCCAGGGCGAGTGCCTCGATCCGCTCGGCGAGCTGCAGTGCCGTCGCGGGCCGCTCCGACGGGTTGGTGGCGATGGCCCAGGCGATAACCTCCCGGATGTCCGGGTCCACGCGGGCGGAGATGGTGGGCGGGTTCGTCATGACACGACGCATGGCCAGGAGCGGGTCGTCGTCGGGTAGCGGCCCGTACAGGCCCTCGCCGGCCACGGCGAAGTGCAAGGTGGCGCCCAGCGAGAACACGTCGCTGGCCCGCGACGGGCGGTCGCCGCGGATCAGAGACGGGTCGAGGTACCCGATATCTCCCGCTGGCCCCATTCTGGTGATGGTGATACCCGGCCGCAGCACGTGGCTGAGGCCTAGGTCGGCCAGCTTGGCCCCGCCCGGGTAGAGCAGGACGTTGCCCGGCTTGATATCACGGTGGGCGATGCCGGCTTCGTGCAGGGCGTGCGTGGCGCGGGACGCGTTCGCCATCGCCTGCAGGGCGGTGGCCCGGCTGAGTGGCTCGGCAGGTACGGCGATCGAGCCGCCGGGCAGGTATTCCATCGAGTAGTAGACCTCCTCGCCCTGCTGGCCCGCGTCGTACAGGGTGACCAGGTACGGCGAGCTGACCGCCGCGAAGGCCGCGAGCTCGCGGTGGGCCCACCTGAACACGTCCTGGCTGCTGCCGCCGGACAGTACCTTCACCGCCACGAACTCGGCCGCGACCGGCAGCCGCTTGGGGGGGTGGGCGAGGTAGAACGTCCCGTGGCTGCCGGTGCCGAGTTGACGGAGGAACTTATAGTCCGCGATGCCGTCGCGTTGGTCGGTCATGGTCATGGCTGCCTTCCTGGCTCCAGAGCGGAGACCGGAGTCGCGATTTCGGGGCGGGCCTCGAGGTCCTCGCTGCTGCCCGCCCGCACCGTCAGGTGCGCTCCGGCGGTGATGGCCCCGGCGCCGTCTTCGCCGGTGACCAGCAGGGCGCCATCCGGCGGCGGACCGCTGCTGGCCCGGATGCCCCGGTGGGTGAGGTCCGCGACGCCGCTGCGGCCGCGCCGACCGTCGGCGCCGGCCAGCACGAGCGGCAGGTGCCGGGCCGCCGCGAGCTGGGTGGCCACATTCAGAGCCGCGGCGGCGTCACCGCCGTGGCCGGAGTAGACCGCCACGGCGCTCGGCGCGTCCGGCACGGGTCCGGACACGGTGATCAGGCGGGTCCGGCCTTCAGCCCGGATGGCCGCGTACGCATGGTCCTCGTACGCGTCATGACCGGAGTCGAGCACGATGGTGTCGGGCTCGGCGGCCATCACGTAGGCCGATAGCTCGCCGGCTACGTCGTCGCTGAAGCGTGAGAGCACCGTCGCCGGAGCGCCGCGGGCCGCCGCCCGCTCGGCGAGCTCGTGCAACTGGCCCATGACGGTGGTCATCTGCAGCAGCTCGCCGCCCAGGCCCGCGCCGAGCTCCAGCCGCTTTTCGGCCCGGATCGAGACCAGGTAGACCAGGGCCAGCTCGCTGCCGGGCCGGGTGGCGGCCAGGTCGGCTCCGATGTCGACCAGGGGTACCGCGGTCTCCGGCTGGTCGATGAGGACCAGGATCCGGTACGCAGGGCCGCCGGCCAGCTCCGCGCGGTCCGCGGCGGCCAGGTCACGCTGCATGACCCGGTCGGGGTAGATGGCCTTGAGCAGCGGCCCGCTCATCGCCGTAGTGACCAGCGCCATGACCACCATCAGGGTGTACAGCGGCTTGGTCAGGATGTGCAGCTGGAGGCCGACGCCCAGGATGACCAGTTCGGTCAGGCCCCGGGTGTTCATCAGCGTGGCGATCACGCCAGCATTGCGGCCGCGGACCCCGGTGAGCTGGGCGCCGAAGTAGGCGCCGACCAGCTTCCCGACGATGGCGACGACCAGGATCGCGGCGAGTTCCTCCAGCCCGGAGCTGCCGATGGTGGACAGGTTGATGCTCAGCCCGGACACCACGAAATAGATGGGGAGCAGGACCAGGACGCTGAGCTGCACGAGGTGCTCGAGGATTTCCTCCCGCATCCCCAGGACGTTCTCGCGCGGCATGATGACGCCGAACAGGAACGCGCCGAAGATGAAGTGCAGGCCCATCCAGTTGGTGGCGTAACAGGACAGCAGCAGGCCGGCCAGCACGGTGGCCAGGACGTTGGGGGTGAGCCGGCCCGCTTGCAGGTAGGACCGGGACAGCCGGCGCAGCAACGGCCGGACGATACCGAACATCGCGGCCGCGTACGGGATCGCGAGCAGGACCTTCCACTGCGCGCTACTCCCGGCCAGGGCGACCACCACGGCCAGCAGCGCCCAGGCCAGCACGTCCGCGATCGCCGCGCTGGCCAGCGCGATGCCGCCGATCCGGGTCCGGTGCAAGCCCCGGTCGGTGAGGATGCGGGCCAGGACGGGAAACGCGGTGGCGGCCATCGCGGTGCCGATGAACAGCGCGAACGTGGAGACGTGGTGCAGGTGGTTGCGATGGGCCAGCCACACGCCCAGCGCCGTGCCCAGGCCGAGCGGCAGGATGACCGAACCGAGCGATACGCCCAGCGCGACGCGCTCGCGGCCCCGGATGAGACGCAAGTCCACCTCGTACCCGACCACGAACATGAACAGGACCAGGCCGATGTCGGCCAGCGCGGTCAGCGGCGGGATCAGGCTGGTCGGGAACAGCGCCTTGGTGATCGCGCCGTGGAAGAACGTAGGCCCCAGCAGGATCCCGGCCAGGATCTCACCCAGCACCGGGGGCTGGCCCAGGAGCTTGGCCGCCGTACCCAGTAGCCGGGCCAAGATAATGATGAACGCCACGTCTGCCAGCAGCAGCTGGACATCGTTGAGACTCATGGTCCGCCCCCCACCTCGATCACGGCACCTAACGGTGACGATGTGAGTCGTACTGGAGTCCGTATTCGCCCCCCAGGCGAATCTGGGCGCCTGCCGCCAGCGGAGTCCGTACCCCGGGCTGGAGGCTGGTGGGGTTCCGCTCCCCAGGCATGAGAACCTGAGTGCCGTTCGCGGAATTGAGGTCGGTGAGGTAGACCTGCCAGCCATCGAGCTCCACGCGGGCGTGGATCCGGGACACCACCCCGGAGGCGCCCATGAGCCGCAGCGGCCGGGCACGGCCGTCGGCCACTGCACTGTCCAGGGTGGGCTCCCGGCCGATGACGTAGTCGGCGTCGACCTGGCACACCGAACCGTCGCCGAGGATCAGCACCCCGAGCGGCGGCCGCGTGCCGTTCTGCCGGATCTTGGTCAGCTGGCCCATGCTGATGCCGCACACAGCGCAGTAACGCGCCTCCGGGTCATTGAAGTGCCCGTTCTTGCAGTAGACGCCCTCGACCTGCGCGGAGGGCATTTCGACCAGGCCCAGATCCTTCGCCTCGGGGGGTTCGGCGCCGAGCGGCAGCGGATCACGCTGGGGCACGTCGATGCCGAGTGCGCCCGGTCCGGCGCCCAGCGCGCCTGGTCCGGCCGGTCCTCCTAGTCCGCCCGGGACGAGCGAGATCGAGATGAAGTCCGGTCGCGCGCCACCGTCGGACGGGCCGGGAACGGGCGACGCAGGCTGCTCGGCGTAGGGGTCGGCCGCTGCCGGGGCCTCGTACGGGTCGGACGCCAGCGGCGGGGCCGGGGCCGCGTTCGAGTCCGGTGCCGAGACCACGTACGGGTCGGACGCCGGCGGCGGCGCGTACAGGTCAGCTGCCGGGAACCCGGATACAGCCGGTTCGATCCGGGTGGCGTGGTATTCGGGTTCGGGCTCTGCGATGTGGTCCGCGTAGGGTTCAGGCGCGGTCTGCGGCGGCTGGTCGGGCACCGGAACCGGTGCTGGTGGCTCGACCGCGACCGGCGGGACGGCCGGGGCCTCGACGGCGACCGGCACGACGGCAGGCGGCTCCGCGGCGGCCGGCGGCGCAGCGGCGGGTAGCGGCGCAGCGGCGGCCGGCGGCTCAAGGGCCGCTGGCGGGGCGGCGGGAGCGGCTGCTGGCGGCGCGACCACGGCGGCCGGGGCTGGGCTCGCCTCCGCTGCGGGAGAGGGAGCGGCGTACCGGCCTTCATCAGGCGCCTCCGCCGCCACCTCGGCCGGAGCGTACAGCAGGGCGACGGCCCGGACCACGCCGTCGGCCAGGCGCAGATAGGGGTCGGTCTCACCGTCGCCGGGCACGGGCTGCACACCCGCCCGGATCTTGATCAACGTGGACGGCAAGACGCACCGCAGACGACCGTAAGGCTCACCGGCGGTCAGCCGCTGCGATCCGTGGGCGGTGGTGACTTCGGCCCATCCGGTCCCGTAGACGGTGACGGCCGTGCCTTCGCCTGCGGGCCCGAACGCGACCACGGCGGGATCCTGCTGATCGGCGGTATCGGCGGTATCGGCGGCGGCCGCGTCGGTGTCGAACTCGGCCGAGACCATATCGGTGAAGCGAAGACCGGTCGCACCGGCCCGAGCCGCGTCAGCCAGCAGATCCAGCAGCCGGTCGGTGAAGGCCCCGCCCGCCGGATGGATCAAGAGCACCAGATCTCCCTGCCGGGCCAGCACCCCGTCCCCGTGAATCGGCCACAGGCCCGGCAGTACGCCATGTTCGGTCACACTAGCCTCCCGCCGCGGAACCGCCACCGGATGAACGGGACCCGCATGGGCCCGTTAGCTACCAGCCATACGCCTAGCCAGACCAGGACGAACTGGATGAGGAAGGCGACCCCGCCGACGCTACCGGCGATGCCTGGTATGGCTCCGGCGCTTAGCAGAATCCAGATCAGCAGGCCTTCCGGTACTCCCTCGACCAGCCCGAACAGCGTGGGCCAGTCCTTCTCCCAGCGCCACTGCATCAGCAGGTGATAGAGAAGCTCCCACAGCACGCCCACCACGGCCACGCTGAGCAGTACCAGGAAGCCGTCCCGGTACTTCTCGCCGAGTGGCGCACTGCCTGGCAGGACCGGGACGATGATCAGGGTTATGAGGCCGCCGACCACGGCGAGCAGGAAAATCCTGGTCTGTATGCGGCCAGTCAAGGTAGGAACCACACCAGCACCTGTCCCTATCGGATCCCTGTCGGGAGCATGGACATTATGGGGTAACTGAACTACGGCTGCCGGTTCCTCGCCCAGCGCAGCCACTGCTGGACCGAACGGCCCGGCCCGATCTTCCGGCAGAATCCGCGGCGAGCCAGGTCATCGGTGATCTCCTGGGCGGCGATCTGCAGGCCGAGGAAGGTGTCCACGCCGGGGAAGTAGCCGCCCAGCGTCGCGGCTCCCGAGGCGTAGATCACTCCGGGTTCGCTGGCAGTGCCGCGCAACTCGAAGCTGCGCTCGACATCCAGGCGGCCGACCGGGTTCCGTCCGGCGCTGGAATGCTCGAGCAGGTCGGCCAGGACCCGGTGCTCGGAGACGTCGGCTTCCAGGCCGGTGCAGTCGATGACGAAGTCGGCCGCGATCTCGCTGGGGCCTTGCGAGGTCTTGACCATGCTGATGACCATTCCGTCATCGCGGACCTTCATCTGCTCGACGGTGCCGGCCATCACCCGGTACCAGCCCTGGGCCCGGCCCTGGTTCATCTGCTGCTGCCAGCGCCGTCGCCACGGCGTATTCGTCCCGCCCATCAGCTTGTACTCGGTGGCCCGCTGCTCGCCTTCGAGCCGACGCATCTTCGCCTTCAGCTGCCCGCCCCATACCGACTTCGGGTAGTTGAACCCCTGGTAGGCGAAGCCGTTGCCGCCCTTGCGGCGCATCCACGCGTTGGGCCCGTGCGAGCCGGAGATATAGGTACGGAACAGATGGACGATCTCGAAGGACAGGTTGTACTTGGCGCGGTCATCCATCATGCGCTGCAACACCCGCGACGATACGATCCCGCCCCCGCGGATCAGCACCACCCCGGGCTTGACGCGGAGCCGGTCGTAGACGTGCTCGTGGTCCTCGTAGGCGCTGACCACATGGTAGAAGTCCTGGTTCTCGGTCCGGAAGGCCTGCAACTCGGGCAGGAACTTCAGGCCCGGATACCCGACCGCGATGTGCACGAACTGGGACCGGAACGCGACGCGGCGGGCCGGTTTGGCCTCCGGAGGGGTCAAGATCGTGAAGTAGCCGCCGCCCTGTCGCCGACGGACCATGCGGACCTGGCCCTTGACCAGCATGTTCGAGTAGCTGATGCGCTTCGACTCGCGCTCCAGCCCTTCGAATACCATGCCTGCCCGCGGTGTGTAGTAGTCAGCCCAGATCGGCTCGACCAGCACCTGCCGCAGGGGCGCCAGGGTCTTGTCGCGCATCGCCTCGGCCAGCGCGTAGGAGGGAAAGCCCCAGATGTTATCCGGCCGCGACGCGGAATCCGAGCGGATGCGTTCCGGGCGCGGAATTTGTGATACCCGAGTCAGGTACTCGTAGGTCTGCCACGGAAAGTCGATGTCGGATAGCACCCGTATCCGGTCGGTCGGCACCCCGGCGATACGCAGGTAATCCACGGTGACGAAGCTTCCGATGCCGCCGCCAACGGTCACGAAGGGCACGTCGACCACGGGAATCCCTGCCGCCGCGACCATGGCGTCGGTCCACCAGTCGGACGTCAGGAGTTCCTGGGTGAGGTCACCTCCGCCACCACCGCCGCCAACTGCGCCGCCGCCGGCCTGCTGGACCGGGCTGCGGGCCGCAATCGTCGGCGCCGATTCGGCCGGCTGTTCCGCGGAACCGTCTGTCCCCATTTCGCCCCCCAGCGCTAGTCCCTATCCGGAATTACCCGTCACCGTGGCCCGCGAACCCGCTACTGATCCACCGTGACAATCCAGATCGTAGTGCGAGAAACGCAGTCCGGAAAGGCGTAGCAGGGCCCGAAAGGGACCACGTTACACAGTCGTGCCCAGCCACCGGAACTGGTCTTCAGCTGCGCAATTCGTATACAGCCAGTTGACGCTCGCGAAATCCTCGCCTGCCCGGCTCACGGTGGAGCCGCACCCCTGGTCTCCTGTGCCAACCCACGTCCGGTTTAGTACTGATTCGACGGTTTACGATCCTTTTGACGCACCGACAATGATGGCGACCACGAGACCTAGCAGCCACAGGACGCTCAGCACGACGTCGGCGATCGCGATCCCACGGCCGACCTGGTGGCGGTGCTTGATCTGCTTGAGCGCCACCAGGCCCAGGACCAAGCCGACCAGGGAGCCGAGCCAGAACCGCCGGCGACGGCTCGCCCGGGATAGCCGCCGGGAGCGGGGGCGGTCGGCGGGTAACCGCCCGGCGGGTAACCGCCCGGCGGGTAGCCTGCCGGCGGGTAGCCTTCGCCCCGCCGCGGCACGAGGTTCTAGACTGCGCCTGCTTTAAGAGCGGCCCGGATCCTTCTGCTCGGGGAGGATGTCCATGGCCATCGAGTCACCCCTGAACAACGGCGTCCGGCGGACCTGCCGCTCGATCGAGGACGCCGACATGGTGTACCCGATGAAAAGCAGCAGCGAGATGGCCTGGATGAGGATCCCGGGCCAGTACGAGTTGAAGGCGGACACGCTCCAGTCATTGAGCCCGTGCAGGATGGCCACCATGGAGACCCCGAGCAGGATGAGCTGCCAGCGGCGTCTGGGGTAGTTAATCGCGATCCCGATGAAGAAGGCGGATACCCCGGCCCAGACGGCATGCTCGAATCCGTCGACGAAGACGCGGAACGCGAAATCGAGGACCCCCGCGTCGGCCTGGGAAACGGCACTCGCGTTCGCCACCTGCGCGATAGCCATCTCGGTGTACAGCCTCTCCTCGAGAATGCCGAAGGTCAGGCCCGATATCGTGCCGAGGAACATCCACATCCGGACGTCCAGCTTGGTGGCGCGGAATTTCAGCAGCACGAGCGCGGCCAGCAAGATGGGCAGCGCCTTGGTGATCTCCTCGTTGTAGCCGACAGCCAGGGCGGCCAGGAAATTACCGTTGCGCACCGCGTTGACCAGCTGATCGTTGATGTTGACGGTCACGGCATAAAGCCAGATCGTCACCCAGACAATGATCGCGATCCCGACGTAGATCTCCAGCGCGGCGATCCGGCCGGGCCGCAGCAAGAGCCAGAACGCGATCGCCCACAGTGGCGCGACGTACAGGCTGTAAGCGAAGCCCGGCACGCTCAGGCTCGAGGATGACGACAGGAGCGCGAGGAACAGCAGCGGGAGCAGCGCGTACGCGATGACAAGCAGGCGCAGGCCCTGATGCCAGCCGGCGTCCTTGAGCCACGTCTTGACCGGGATCAAGATCTCGAACGCCGTCACGAGTTCGTCTCCCACTCCCTCGTGATGGGCGGCCCGCGAGCCCGCGCCGCCCGGCGCGACCCAGCCTGGCGGTGGACCGTAGTCACCGGGCGGGCCATAGCCGCCCGCAGGAGGTCCGTAGCCCCCGGCCGGAGGTCCATAGCCGCCGGGCGGCGGGCCGAAGCCGGGCTGGGGCGCAGGCGGCGGGGTGCCGAACGGGGCCGCCTGCGGGCCGGCCTGGAAGGTGGCCTGCGATCCAGCCGGTTCCAGCGGCTCGAGATACAGGACCGGTCCCTGCGGAGAAGCCAGCGAGAGTTCGGTAGGCTTCCCCACGATGACCTGTTTGATTTCCTGGCCGTTCTGGAAGGTGCGAGCCTGGCCCAGGTTCTCGAACAGCCAGCCGACCGGTCCCCAGGTCAGCTGGGCGTGCCGGCGGGAGACCGTCGGATCGCTGACCACGATGCTGTTATCAGACAGGCGCCCGACGTACACCGTCTGCCCGGGCTGGAAGGTATAGCTCCGCCCGTCAAAGGTCACTTGCAGTTCGTTCATGCTGCCCCCAGGCTGTCAAGCGGGCGCGGTGCCTAGTCGACGCTGATCTGGCCCTTCACCGAGCCGAAGTCAATGACCATGGTCCGGACGCCGAGCCGCCTGCGCGACGGTACCGCGACGGCTGACTCGCCCTCTGGGGTCATGACCCAGGCGTCCGGTCCGACGTTGCGCAGTACCACTTCTCCGGGTTTGGTGGGATGGGCTTCGACCATACCGATCACCGTGCCATGGTTGCGGTCCCGGTGCAGGTGGTGAGACGTGACGCTGGCGCCATCGGATAGCACCAGGGTCCCGCCGGGCAGCTGGAGCAGCGGTGGCCTGATCGGCACCTGACCGCAATTCCAGCAGCGCAGCCCGGGATCGTCCGGGTCGTAGAAGACCGAGGCGGTGCACCGGCATCTCGACACGCAATCACCGAGGCGGTTCAGGGCCCGCCGCCAGATCCCCTCGGGTACCCGGCCGGTGATCGGGTTGGTCAGCCCCACGGTGAAGGCCTGCTCGAACAGCTCCCGGAAGAAGCGCGGGTAGATCGGCCACCAGGTGAGCATCGGGTCCCCGATGGGCGGGGGGTTGGAGGGGTTCCGGGGGTCGAAGACGAAAACCGGCTCCAGGCCGTAGGTCCGGATGGCGGCCTCGCTCTCCGATTCCCGCGACGACGCCCAGGAGTAGGCCGCATCGGCCTTGACGCCCTCCAGCGGGTGCCCGTGGACGAACAGGTAGAACAGCAGGACGGCCAGCGAGTGCAGGTCGGTGTGACCAGTCGGGAACTTCTCCCGCCGGACGACCTCGGGGGCCATGAAACCGCTCGTGCCCCAGACGAATACCTCGGCGTCATCGGTTCCGACGTTGTCGTTGTCGATGATGGCGACTTCCGCCTTTTCCGCGTCCACCCAGAGATTCTTGGAATTGATGTCGCGATAGCACAGGCCGGCTCCGTGCAGGGCCTCGAAGGCGGCGACGAGGTGGAGACCGATGTTGATCATGACGCGGAACGGCGGCGAGGCGGTCCGCGCGAGCAACTCCCCCAGCGATTCGAAGGCCGGGTCAAGGCGCGGCATGACGTAGCCGAACCCCGGGATCTCGTTGCCGACCACGAGGTCGATCGGCCAGATGAAGGCCGAGTGGGGGCATCCGCGGTCGAGCAGGGCCGTAATGGAATCGCGCAGCTCCTTTGGCTTGGGGACGGCCCGGTACCACTTGACGGCGCACGAAGCCCCGCCGATCTGCGCCGCGTGGACGATGCCCTGGCCGCCTTCTCCGAGCCGTTCGCCGACCAGTACCGGGGTACCGGCCGCCCGGACCATCCAGACCGTCCTGCCCTCCAGGGGGAGATTCGCGTCAGCCACCCGCTTTACCTCCCTGGCAGGGATTGCTGACCGCGCCGACGTGTGGTCCGGCCGCGGCCGTGGCGCTGGCGGTCGCATGTGGTCCGGCGGTGGCGGATGGCGAACTGCACGAGGTGGGTGTGGTGCCCGGAATGGGCGTGGCGCCCGGGGAAGAGCTCAGCTGGATGGCCAGGAACGCAGCCACGGCGGCGATCACGACGGCCGCCGCGGCGATCACCATCAGCCGGCGCGACCGGTTGGCCAGTCGCTGCTCTCGCGTGACGTCCGGCTGGCTGCTGGGCTGCGTGGTCGGCTCGGCCAGCCGCTGGGCGGCGGTCGTCGCCTCGTCGGCGGCTGGCTCGTCGGGTACGTCATGACGCCAGCCCGTCGCCGACGGGGCGATCAGCAGCGCGATCGTGGTGTCGTCGGCACTGCCGTCCGCGGACGCGCAACGGCTCGCCCACAACGGCAGCTGGCCGGCCAGCCATTCCGGCGGGCGGTCGTTGATCAGTTCGGCCAGGTCAGCACTGACCGCGTCAGCCCAGGGGTCGGCTACCTGGGCGTTGCCGTACCCGTCGGTCGCGAGCATGACCCCGAGCAGCGGCGTGGTCGACGTATCCACGACCGCGGCGCGGAACTCGTCCTCCGCGCCCGGCCCGCACAAGCTGGTGGTCTGGTGGCCGTCCAGCGACGGGTCGCGCGGCACCGGGAGCAACGGCCGTCCGTCGGGCTGGATGCCCATGATGTCTCCGTCGCCGATCTGGACCAGCACGAGCCACCGTCGCCCCGCGATAGCCAGCAGCAGGGTGGACCCGTAGGCGATCAGGGGATCATCGCCGCCGCGTGAGGCCCTCTCGCGGGACGTGAACGGATCGGCGGCGACGTCCTCGCGCACCGCGTCGCGCCATTGCCCGGTGATCGCGGGCACGAGCGTGCCCAGCGCCTCGGATTCGATCGGCGCGGCCGTCTGGAATCCGTCCAGCCGCGCGGCCAGTTCCTGGGCCGCCTCGCAGGCGACGGCCACCGCGAGCTGCGAGCCGCGGGCGCTGCGGAAGTGCCGCCGGTGACCATGCCCGTCGGCCACCGCCACGACCAGGACATCCGCCCGGACCTGACGCGCCGAGACGGCATCCTGATTGGGCAGGCCCGTCGCCTGATGCGCCGCGCCGAGTTGGGAGGCGGTCAGGGCGAGCCACAAGTCCTGGGCGCCGGGCGGCGGCAGCTCGGAAGCATCGGTGGACATCGGCATCACAGGATCGGATCGTCGTCTAGGCCCGACCCCGGTACCACCTCGGGCTGCAGGAGCTGCTGCGCCAGGGCGCCGCGGTCGGCTCCGGCCTCGGACATCCTGGAGACCGCGATCGACGCCGCCACCAGCCGGTCGACGATGACGTCGATGGTCTCCGCCACCAGGACCGGGGCGTCACGGCTGCGGAACCGGTCCAGCGGCTCGGAGTTCGCATCCCGGCCGATCGCGACGGCCAACCGCAGAGACAGGCGGCCCGCGGCGTGGCGGGTCAGCGCGGCCAGCCCGCGTTCAAAGCCTCCGGGCGGATCGGTGGGCAGCCCGTCGGTCACCAGCAGGATGGCCGGGCGGAGCGCCCGGGTCTCCAGCCGGTCGGGCTCAAGGACCTCGCCGACGGCCTCGAAGGCGGGCCCCATGTTCGTCCATCCCCAGCGGACGTACTCCAGATCGCGCCATCGATCGTTTAGCTCGGCCACCGGCGTCGGTTCCGGCACGTGCCAGCGCGGCTCGGTGGCGAAGCCCAGGATCCGGACGAGCAACTGCGCCTGGAGTTGCTCGCGCTCCCATCGCAGCAGATGCGGCAGCATGGCCCGCAGCGCGGTGTTCAGCGCCTGCATCTTCGGGCCCTTCATCGAGCCGGAGCAGTCGCCCATGATGATGAAATGCAGGGGGCGTCTGGCTACGCCGCCCCCTGGCATCAACGAATCGCTTACCACGGCACACTGGTCACTTGATCCCCCTCCAGACGCATGCCTTCAACACTGAGCATGCGACAGCAGTCAAGTTCCCGCCGACCGGTGAGCGCCCTAGACCAGCGCGCGAATCAGCGATGGGAGCATTTAAACAGACCCTGCTCCCCAGTGTCACCCTGAGACCGAATCGCCATAGAAAGCCCGGAATTCTGGCCTCCATTCAGGCTGCCGGGTGTTTGCGGCGGTATTAGGCCACAGGGCTCAGGACGCGACGGCCTGCGGCGATTACTCGGCGGAGCAGGAAGAACGGCGTCAGCTAGTGCGGCGCAGACGGCGCTTGGCCAGATCGTCCTGGCTAGCCGAGGACCCGGGGGCGTAAGAGCCCTGGGGGTCGACGGCGACGAAGCCGTCTTCGGCACGCACGGCGGGCAACAGGGCCAGGTCACCCTCGACCTCACGCCAGACGCGGCCGAGCGCGATTCCGAACACACCCTGCCCCCCCTGGAGCAGGTCCACTACCTCATCCGCGGAGGTGCATTCGTAGACGCTAACCCCGTCGCTCATCAGGGTGACCTGGGCCAGGTCGTCGGTGCCGCGGTCGCGCAGGTGCTGGACGGCGGCCCGGATCTGCTGCAGCGAGATCCCCGTGTCGAGCAGCCGCTTCACGACCTTCAGGACCAGGATGTCGCGGAAGCTGTACAGCCGCTGGGAGCCGGAACCGTGGGCGGCCCGCACGCTCGGCTCGACCAAGCCTGTGCGCGCCCAGTAGTCAAGCTGACGGTAGGTGATCCCGGCCGCGGAACATGCGGTGGGGCCGCGGTAGCCGATGTCCGCCGACCCCAGATCGGCATCGTGGGAGATCCCGAGCGCTTCGTCAGCCTCGAAGAGGACGCCCTGAGCGCCTCGTGGGTCGCCCGCGGCGGACGTCCCGCCGTCGCGGTCATCCCTGCTTGCCGCCACGCCTACCTCCACGGGAGCTGACTACCCACGGCATTCGCACCGTAAGCCGGCCGGGGTGGCGGCGTCAACGACCACGCACGGCGCGTCGCGACATTCCCGGCATGCCGGTTCACGTAGCCCGGCCGAAGTCCTCAGGGGAGATGGTGTCGAGGAATTCCCGGAACTTCTCGACCTCGTCTTCCTGTTCGTCCGGGATGGCCACGCCCACCTCGTCCAGGATCTCCTCGCTGGCGAAGATCTGCGCACCGGTGCGCAGGGCCAGCGCGATTGAGTCTGATGGCCGCGCGCTCACCTCGGCGCCGTTGGAGAAGACCAGGTCAGCGTAGAAGATCCCGTCCCGCAGCTCGGTGATGTTCACCGTCCGCAGCTGGATATTCAGAACCTCGAGCACGTCCTTGAACAAATCATGCGTCAGCGGCCGGACGGACACCATCCCTTGCTGGGCGAAGGCGATTGCCGTTGCCTCGACCGCCCCGATCCAGATGGGCAGGTACCGATCCCCCTGCGCCTCCTTGAGCAAGACGATGGGGCTGTTCGACGGCATCTCGACCCGGACGCCGATGACCTCCATCTGCCGCACTGCAGCTCCGTCCTCACGTACCTGGCGAGCCCTTTCCGGCCACCTCTCCCTTTGCCAAGGTACACCCGTAATCGTCCGGAAGCCGACCTCAGGCCCCCTGCCGAGGGCCCGGAGGAATCCGCGACCTGGTCCGATATGCCGAGCCCTGGCTCGTATCGGCCGACGCGGCTGGGCGTGGCCGCCAGTCCGGCCTCACCCAGCGCGGATTCGACCAGCGTCGCGTGCAGCCGCAAGGTGAGATCCGCGATCTGCCAGGCGGTCCGGGCCGCCGCGTCCCTGGCGCCAGGGTCGCGCTGGCGCAGCTGCGGCGCCACTACCTGCTCGACCAGGTTGGCCTCCCGGTCGGCCGCGGCCTTGACCGCCCGCAGGTGCCGGGCCTGCACCCCGTACTGGCGGAGCGCGGCCACTACCCGGGCGACCGCGAGGGCCTCCGGACCGTACTGCCGGCCGACCCGGCGGATCAGGCCGTAGTCCTCCAGCTCGGTCAGCTCCTCGTCTTCGATGCCCGCCGCCTCGAGCAGCTGGCGCCGGGACATGTCGGTCGGCGCGCGCCTGGACCCGCCGTCGGCGTCCGGGATATCCGAAGCCCCGCAGGCTCCGCTGCCGTGGGCGGCGCCGTCGGCGAGCCGCTCCCTGATCACCTGCAACGGAAGGTAGGAATCCCGCTGCACGGTGAGGATGTAGCGCAGCCGCTCGATGTCCTCGGCCGAGAACCGGCGGTAACCCGATCGTGACCGGGCCGGCTCGATCAGCCCCTTGGCCTCGAGGAAGCGGATCTTGGACGTGCTGATGTCGGGAAATTCCGGACGCAACTGGACCAGTACCTCGCTGATGCCGAACTGGCCGCGCGCGGGCTGCTCGCTCATGCTCGGTCTTTCACGCGTAGTCCTGTGCGCCCCTGCCGCGAGGATCAGCCGAGGACGTTCTCGGGTCAAGGTTCTGGCTGGTCAGGAACAGCAGCCGGAACTTGCCGATCTGGACCTCGTCGCCCCCGGTCAGCTGCGCCTCCTCGATGCGCTCCCGGTTGACGTAAGTGCCGTTGAGGCTGCCCACGTCCCGGACGGTGAAGAAGGCGCCCTGGCGGTAGAACTCGGCGTGCCGTCGTGAGACGGTCACGTCATCGAGGAAGATGTCGCTGTCGGGGTGTCTGCCCGCCGTGGTCAGCGCGCCGTCCAGCCGGAACCTGCTGCCCGCGTTCGGGCCCCGCATGACCAGGAGCAGCGCGCTCCCCTCGGGCAGGGCGCCGAGCGAGGCGGAGTCCGGGAAGAGGTCGTCGCCGAGATCGGCGTCCTCGGACCTGTTCAGCGACAGCGTCGACGTGGTCTCACCCGGGCGAGCGCCAACCCCGGGAACGGCCGACATGGTCCCGGTCCCGGTCCCGGCCAGCTGGGTACCGCAGTTCGAGCAGAACCGGGCGCCGTCGGAATTGGGCCGACCGCATCGGGTGCAGTAAATCGGTGGCATGCCTCCGGTCGGCCTCCCCTCGCTAAGCTCATCGACCGATCCAGCCCACGGTACCTGGGCGGGGGGTCGGCGGTCCATGCGCCACGCGAACAGCCCGCGCCCGCTACGCTTGATCTTGTCTCCGCGACGCTTCCGCCACACCGCCGTCTCACCTCCGCCGTGCACCCGCCGCTCACGGCGGACGATGTCCACCGGGCGAAATCTTTTCACACCGCAGTGGGCGCGATTCTCTCATATTTGCGAATTTCGCGCGGTTCGAGCGCTTCGCATCATCACGTGAAAGACACAGCTTACCCGGATGCAGCACCTGGATCCGGGCCTCTAGCGACCTGCCTGCTCCACGACCTCGGCCCACTCCTCCATCAGGAGCTGGGCGTCATCGGCATCATTGCCCTCGGCCCACAGGTGGGTGACGGCGTCGGCCGGGTCCGGCAGCGCGAGGATCCAGCCCCGGCCAGGCACGACCACCCGCACTCCGTCCGTGGTGTCGATCTGGTTGCTACCGGCCGCCTCGACGACGGTGCGCATCACGCTGCCCTTGGCCGCCCAGGGCGTCGGGATGGACCTCTTGAGCATGTGCGCGATCGGGATCCTGGCGTCGATCTGGCTGAGCGTCAGCCTGGTCCGCGCGACCAGGCCGAGCAGCCGGACGAAGGCCGCGAGGCCGTCCACCGTCCGGGCGCACTCCGGCACCACGAAACCGCCGCGCCCGTCGGCCGCGAAGATCACGTCCTCGCTGGCCGCCGCGACGGTCAGCGCGTCCATCGACGTCGGCGTCCAGGTCACCTGGACCCCGTGGAACCGACAGACCTGCTCGGCCACCCGGGTGGTGGTCACCGGCAGGGCCACCCGGCCGGACTTACGCTCGGCTGCCACCAAGTCCAGCACGGCCAGCAGCGCCCGGTCCTCGCTGACCAGCTCGCCCTTCTCGTCCACGAGCTGGATCCGCTCCCCGACCGGATCGAACCTGACGCCGAACGCGGCCCGCGACGACGACACCATCTCGGCCAGGCGCTGCAGGCCCGCTCGCTGCTGGGCCACGGTCTCGGTCGGCGATATTTCGTCAAGACGGTTATTCAACGTCAGCACCTCCCCAAGGCCGATGGTTCCGAGCAGGCTCGGCAGGACCAGCGACGTGGTGCCGCCCGCGCAGTCCGCGACCACCTTCAGGCCGGCTTCGCGCACGCCGCTCATGTCCACGCACCGAAGCAGTTCGTGGGTATACGACTCGACCACCCGCGGCGGGTAGCTGAGCTCGGCGATCTCGCCCGGGAAGGCCCGCCGGAACTCCTGGCGCGAGAAGACGCGCTCCAGCTTGCGCTGGTCGGCCTGGGACAGCTCGGCACCCCGCTCGTCGAGGAAGATGATGTCGACGGACTGCGGGTCGCCAGGCGTGGTGCGGATGGCGACGCCGCCGCTGTACTGCTCCCTGGCCGTCTCGAACCTGACCACCGGGAGCGGCTCGGCCTCCAGGTCCACCACATTGATCGCGCTGGCGTTGAGCGCGCTCTGCACCGCGCGCTTCAGCGTCCGCGCCGCGCGGGACGCGTCCCGGGACGTGGTGACCGTGGAGCCCTTGCGCAGCATGGTGGCGTAGGCGCTGGCCAGCCGCACCGCCAGCTCAGGTGTGACCTCCACGTTGATCAGTCCGGACACGCCTCGCGGGCCGAACAGGGTGCGCTGGCCCCGCGATTCCCAGATCACGCTGTTGTTCACCACCGCGCCGGCCTCGATGGTCTTGAACGGGTAGACCTTCACCTTGGCGGACAGGTAGGCCTCCGGCTCGATGACGCACTCGTCCCCGACGATCGCGCCCTCCTCGATCCTGGCCAGCCGCATGACGTCGGTGTTCTTCCCGATCACGCAGCCGCGCAGGGTGACGCCCTGGCCGATGTAGACGTTATTGTGCACCACCGCGCGGTGCAGGAAGGCGCCCTCCTTGACCACCACGTTGCTGCCGATCACGGTGTACTCGCGCAGGTGCGCGCCGGCTTCGATCTTGGCGTAGTCCCCGATGCACAGCGGGCCGGTAAGGACCGCGTCCGTATCCACCTCGGCGCCCTCGGCGACCCATACGCCGGGTGAGACCTCGAACCCGGCGATATCGGTCTGCACCCGGCGGTCCAGCACGTCGGCCTGGACCTTCAGGTAGCTCTCGTGGGTCCCCACGTCCTCCCAGTAGCGGTCCGAGACGTAGCCGAACAGCGGGGCACCGCGCTTGAGTAGCTTGGGGAAGACGTCGCCGGACCAGTCGACCATCTCACCGGGCGGGACCTCGGCGAGAACCTCCGGCTCCATTACGTACAGGCCCGTGTTGACCGTGTCCGAGAACACCTGGCCCCATGTCGGCTTCTCCAGGAAGCGCTGGATCCGGCCGTCCTCCTGAGGGATCACGATGCCGAACTCCAGCGGGTTGGGCATGCGGGCCAGGCCGACGGTGACCAGCGCGCCCTTCTCCTTGTGGAATTTGACCATCGCGGTCAGGTCCATGTCGGTCACCGCATCGCCCGAGATGACCAGGAACGGCTCGTCGCGCAGCGCGTCCTCCGCGTTCCTGACGCTGCCCGCGGTGCCTAGCGGCATCTCCTCGGTGGCGTATTGCAGGCTCATCCCGAACTCCTCGCCGTCTCCGAAGTAGTTCCGGACGAGCGCGGCGAGGAACTGGACGGTCACGATGGTCTCGTCGAATCCGTGCCGCTTGAGCAGCCGCAGTACGTGTTCCATGATCGGCCGGTTGGCCACCGGAAGCATGGGTTTGGGCTGGTTAGCGGTCATCGGCCGCAGCCGAGTCCCTTCCCCGCCTGCCATGACGACGGCCTTCAATGGTTTCGCAGCTCCTTTCCCGGGTTCCGGCCCAAGGTATGTCCCCCGCTGCTGCTGGCCAAGCTCCGCACCTGGGCCAGGTACAGCATCGCGGCCCACCAGTACAGGACCGTGCCCCAGATCGCGAAGGCCCAGCCTATGACCCGGGCCAGCGTCCCGCCCCAGCCGGGGTGATCGCCGAGGAACAGCAGCGGGAAGGCGTAGAGCAGGCACAAGGTGGCAGCTTTCCCGACCAGGCTGACCTGCAAGGTGCTGAAGCCGACCCGGCGCTTCAGCACGGCCAGCGCCCCGCCCACGACCAGCTCGCGGAGCGCGAGGACGGCGACCAGCCACCACGGGATGATGGCCCGTACCGCGAGGGCGATGATGGTCGCCGCGATGTACAGCCGGTCGGCGGCCGGATCGAGCACCTGGCCGAGCCGGCTGCCCTGGTTCAGCGCGCGGGCGATCTTGCCGTCCAGCCAGTCGGTGGCGCCCGCCACGATCAGCAGCGCGACCGCCCAGTAGTCGGCGGTAGCGGTCCGGGGCCCGAGCACCAGCCACAGGAAGACCGGAACTCCAGCCAGGCGGGCGGCACTGAGCGCGTTCGGGATCGTCAGGACACGGTCCACGGACCCAGTATCCTCAGAGAAATGACTATGGCGGAAACGGGGGCACCTCCGCGGGCCCCCACCCACCTCCCCCAAGCCTCTTCACTGAAGGTGCTCGCTGAAGCGGGCAAGCGCCGGGCGTTCGCGGTTATCAGCCACCCGGACGCGGGCAAGTCGACTCTGACCGAGGCCCTGGCCCTGCACGCGTCGGCGATCACCCATGCGGGCGCGGTGCACGGCAAGGCCGGCCGGCGGGGCGTGACGTCGGACTGGATGGCGATGGAACGCGCCCGCGGGATCTCCATCACCTCCGCGGCGCTCCGCTTCGACTACCGCGACATGGTGCTGAACCTGCTGGATACCCCGGGTCACGCGGACTTCTCTGAGGACACCTACCGGGTGCTGTCCGCAGTAGACGGCGCGGTCATGCTGCTCGACTCGGCCAAAGGGCTTGAGCCGCAGACGCTGAAGCTGTTCGACGTCTGCCGGAGCCGCGGCGTCCCGGTGATCACGTTCGTGAACAAGTGGGACCGCCCGGGCCGGGAACCGCTGGAACTGCTCGACGAGATCGAGCAGCGGATCGGGCTCCGCCCGGCCCCGATGAACTGGCCGGTCGGGGTGGCAGGCGACTTCCGCGGGCTGATCGAGCGGGCCAGCGGCGAGTACACCACGTTCACCAGGACCCCGGGCGGGGCCGGACGCGCCCTGGAGAGGCGGCTCGACGCCGCGGCCGCCGCTGAGCGGGACGGCGAGGCCTACGCCGCGGCGCAGGAGGAACTGGCGCTGCTCGATGAGATCTACGGGCCGGGTATCGACCTGGAGTCATTCCTGGCCGGAGTGTCGAGCCCGGTGCTGTTCGGCGCCGCGCTGCCGAACTTCGGCGTCCGGCGCCTGCTCGACGTGGTGACCGAGCTCGCCCCGCCGCCGGACGCACGGGAGGACATCAAAGGCGAGCCGCGCCCGGTCGACGCGCCGTTCTCCGGCCTGGTGTTCAAGGTGCAGGCCAACATGGACCCGGCTCACCGGGACCGGATGGCGTTCGTGCGGGTGTGCTCGGGCCGGTTCGAGCGCGGCATGGTGCTGACCCACGCCGCCACCGGGCGCCCGTTCGCCACCAAGTACGCTCAGTCGATGTTCGGCCAGGACCGGGAGACCGTCGAGGAAGCCTTCCCTGGCGACGTGATTGGCCTGGTCAACGCGACCGCGCTGCGCCCCGGCGACACGCTGTACGCGGGCGAAGCCCCGGTCGAGTTCCCGCCCATCCCGAGCTTCGCGCCCGAGCACTTCGCGGTGGTGCGCGGCAAGGAAGCGGGCAAGCAGAAGCAGTTCCGGCGCGGGATCGAGCAGCTCGACACCGAGGGCGTCGTCCAGGTGCTGACCTCCGACCTGCGCGGCGACCAGGCCCCGGTGCTGGCCGCGGTCGGCCCGCTGCAGTACGACGTGGTGCTGCACCGGCTCGAGCACGAGTTCGGCGCCCGCGCGGACCTAGACCACCTGGACTACACGCTGGCCCGGCGCACCGACGCCGAGGGCGCCCGGATCCTAGCCGGGCAGCGCGCCACCGAGGTGCTGACCCGCCGCCATGACGGTGCCCTGCTCGCGCTGTTCAGCGACAAGTGGCGGCTCGGCCAGGTACGACGCGAGCACCCCGACATCCTGCTTGAGCCGCTGATCGCCGCGGAAAGCTGACCCACCGCACGGGGTAAAGACATTTGGGCCGAACGGACCGTGGTGCCTGCTAGCCCATCCGGCTCGAGTCGATCTGGTCGAGGTCGCCGTTGAAGCCGCCGATGCCGTTGGTCACGCCGCCGCCGCCGGACCACTGCCACATCAGCGCGTGGCTGCTGGCGTTGGTCTGGCCGCCGAAGAACTGCGCGCACGGGCCGGACCCGTGGTTCAGGCACCAGCCGGAGGGGGAGGCGCCGGTGTAGTTGGTGGTCTCGGGCTCGTAGGTCCACTCGTAGGTATTCGGGATCAGGGAGGCGGTCCCGGTGCCGAAGATCGAGGTCCAGACGCTCGCGGTGGAGTAGACGCCCACCTTGTACGAGGAGTGCGCGGTGATGTAGTTGGCGAACCCGTTGAAATCGGCGCGGTCCACAGCCGCCGGGATGCCGCTCTTGGAGATCACTCCGCTGCACGCCGAGGTGTAGACGTTGTTCCAGCCGTTGTCGGCCGCCGGCTTGATGCCGGGCAGCTCGACGTCCATCCAGACCACCTTGTAGTCGAAGGGGCCGTTGGCGATGTCGGACAGCGCCCGGGCGGCCTGCTGCGCGCCCCACGCGCTGGCTTCGGCGGTGCTCCCGTTGTAGTGCGGGTCCACGCCGGGCCCACCCATGAACCAGTACGAGCCATCGCCGACGCCCTTGCCATACTTGGTGAAGTTGGTGTGCGCCTGCGCCGCGTTGGTCGCCGAGAAGGCGATGAAGCCGCCCTTACAGCCCTGCCAGTACGCCCAGTTCCCGGTCATGCCGATGTACCCGCCGTAGGCCCCGCCCAGGAACGGCATGCTGTATGGCGCGCTACCGGGCACCGAGACCGGGAAGCTGTCCGTACCCCACCAGAACCCGGGCGGCCCATCGCCGGCTGGGGCCGCGAGGGCCGCGGTCGCCGGGATGAGCAGGATCAGGGCCAGACAGGCCGTGAGTCCCCCGCGGGTCAGCCACGACCGCTTCATGTCGCCTCCACGTGATCGTTTTGTCATCTCGCGTCCTCTTTATGACGGTCCAACCCGGCTTCTGGTTGGGCCGGACGGGCCTGAATTCATGCCGCGCCGCACGGCGCCGGCGGACATCCGCCATACGACTGGGATCCCATTCACGCCCGGCGAGGGACGGGCAGGCCGAGGCCGGGCAGGGCATCGGGGTCGTGCAGCACGGCCGCGCCCAGCTCGTTGACCCGGACCGCAGACAGGCCGTCGTAGCGGGACAGGCAGCTGAGCTGATCGGCGCCCCACAGGGCGCGGTAGTCGTCGCGGGCGCCGCGGGGGTCGGTGTAGGCCACGTCGATAAGGCCGAGGGTGGCGACGTACTCGAAGAGCACGCACAGCGCGTACCTGCCCTCGACCAGGTCCCAGGTCCGCGAGCCGGCGTGGCCGAGTGATCCGAAGTAGGAGTCGACCACGTACAGCCGCCAGAGCGCCCGCAGGCTCCGGGCCGCTACCAGCGGCGGCTGCTGCTGGGCCCGCAGGCTCGCGAGCAGCTTGCCTGCGCCGGTCCACGCCCCGGGCTGCAGGCCGGCCAGAGCCGCGGCCACCGCGGCGCGCCGGGTGATCGCGGAGGTCAGCGTACCGGGTTTGCGCTGCCCCTTGATGGCCTCGATCCGGGCCAGCTCATCGGTCGAGACGCTGCCCAGCCACCTGGCCCATAGCGCGCCGAGCGCCTCGTAGGATGGCCGGGCCAGCACAGCGCGGCCGCGCGGGGAGAGCTCGAGCCGGGTTCCGGCTAGGCGGGCTAGGCCGCCAACCTGGATCAGCAGCGGCCACGCGAACGCCGCGATGGGCTCGCCGGAGTCGTAGAAGTCCCCCGCTACCAGGACATCCTCGACCAGCTTGACGGTCGCGGCGGTCGGCCGCCTAGTGCTGGCGCTGTAGCGTACCTGGCCGTCGGCGGCCAACTCCAGGACGGAGACGAGGTTGGACAGCGCGTCCGGCGCAGTCCAGCGGACCAGAACCGGGCCGACCTCGGCAGCGACCGCCCGTTCTTTAGTGACGCCGGCTATCCCCTCGGCCACGAGAAAACCCTAGCGGCTCGGTGACCATCGAGATGGTAGCCTCGCCGGACAATACCGGAGAAAAGCGAGCCGGAGAGCGCGGGTGGATCGCCGCAGCGGGGTGCGCGTGACGGGGGTGGACGCGTGCCGGGGTGGCTGGGTGGCGGTGTCACTCGAGGTATCGTCTGCAGAGACCGGGCCCGCCGTCACGGTCACGGCCGGGGTCTGTTTGGCCGCGCTGCTCGCGCCGGAACGGGACTCGGCGGGCACTACGATGGTCGGGATCGACATGCCGCTCGGGCTCCTGGAGACGGGCTGGCGTGAGGCGGACCGGGCCGCCCGCGGCTTGCTCGGTCCCCGGCGCAGCTCCGTCTTCGCCATCCCGCCCCGGGCGGTCTGGGCGGAGGCCAGCTACCGGGCCGCGAACCAGCGCTGCCGCGAGCTGACCGGCCAGGGCTTCAGCATCCAGGCGTGGGGCCTGCGGGCCAAGCTGCTCGAGGCTAACCAGTACCGCGAGACCTGCGGACACCGGCTGTACGAGGTGCACCCGGAGCTGGCGTTCGGCGCGCTGGCCGGAATGCCGCTGGCGGCCAGCAAGCACACCCTTGCCGGGCGTGACCTGCGGCGTGAGCTACTGGCCCGGGCGGGAATCGAGATCCCGGGCGGTCATCCCGCCGCGCTCCTGGGCGACATCCTGGACGCGGCCGCGGTGGCCTGGAGCGCCCGGCGCATCGCGACGGGCCAGGCCGTCACCATCCCGTCCGTCCCGCAGCACGACGACCAGGGCCGGGAGATCTCGATCCGCTACTGAGGCCGCGGTCAGCCGATGAGCGGCAGCCGGCTGTCGTCGGAGGGACCCCGGCCCGAGGCGGCCAAGATCCACTCCAGGTCGTCCGACAGGAGCGCCGGTCGGCTGCCCGTCGTCCAGCGGGCCAGCAGGTCATCGAGGATCGCGGCGGTCACCGCGATACCGTCGGCGGTCGCGAAGTACGGCGCTCCGAGCGCCTGGGCCAGGTCGATGCCGTGGACTACGGCCTCGACGATGCGGCTGGCCGCGAACTCATCGACGCGCATGGGTGCGAAATAGCCGGGCCCGACCAGGCTGGCCGGGACGGCCCGGGCCTCGGACACGGTCTTGGCGAAGGTTTCGGCCAGCACCCCGGGCATGTCGGCGGGCGTCTTGCCCTCGACCATGGTGTAGGCGTAGGAGTACACCACCGGACCGGTCTCCGAACGCGGGTTGATGAAGAAGCTGGTCCGGTCCCGCCCCGGCTGGGTCTCCTCGGGCTCGGCGATCAGCATGCGGGTCAGCCCGATGGCGATGTCGAAGTGGCCGGCCAGCTCGAACACCGTCCACTTGGGCAGACCGGGGTCGACCGGCACCAGGAGCGTCGAGCGGTGCCACTGATCGGGCGTCAGGGCGCCGAACGCGTCCGCCACCGCGGTCAGCTCAGCCTCCAGGATGCCGATCACGGACTCGTATGACGCCATCGCTTGCCTCCTGCGGCTCAGGGCGGACCGGCCGGTCCAGTCAGGAGCCTAGTCCGCGGTTCCGCGACAGGTAAGGCCGCAACCGCACGGCCGGACGGTGCGTCTAACGGTCCAGACAGCGGGGAGGGAATCATGAACCAGTGGCGAGCCTGCGCCTACGTTCTGGGCGCGCTGCTGCTGACCGGGTGCACCGCGGCCGGCGCGGCGGAGCACGCGGCCAGTCACGCGGCCGGCCATCCGCCGACCCGGGCGACGGGTCACGTGACCGGCAAGCTGCTCATCGAAGGCGGCCCGATCGGCCCCGGCGGGCAGCAGCCGGGCGAGCGGCCCATCCCGGGCACGGTGACCTTCACCTCGGTCGGACACCGCCCGGTCCGGGTCGGGGTCGGGGCGTCGGGGAAGTTTTCCGCCTGGCTTCCGCCCGGCCGGTACCACGTAGCCGGGCGTTCCCCGGACATCGAGACCGTGACCGACTCGGGTAAGCACCTGGAGCAGACTTGCTCGCAGCCGTTGTCCGTGACGGTGAGCGCCCGGCGCGCCGCGGCCATCTCGGTCGTCTGTATCGTTCCCTGAGCTCAGCGGCTACGACGGGTCGGCGTCGGCCAGCGTGTCGGCCAGTGCGGCCAGGCCGATCGGGCCGAGGCTCAGCGTGGCGGTGTGCCAGCGCTTGAGGTCGAAACCGGGACGCCGCATCGCCTCGGCGCGGGCCGCCAGCCAGCCCCGCTCGCCGAGCTTGTAGGAGATAGCCTGGGCCGGCCAGCCGAAGTAGCGGACCACCTCGGCCTGGATCCGGTGCGGCTCGCCGCGGCCCGATTTTCCCAGTACCTCGCACGACTTGTCGAAGGTCCACCGGGAGCCATCCGGCAGCGGCAGGTCCAGGTGGACGCCGATGTCGATGACCACCCGCGCGGCGCGTAGCGCCGATCCGCCGAGCATGCCCAGTCGCGTGCCCGGCTCGGTGAACCAGCCCAGTTCGTCGGCGAGGCGCTCGGCGTATAGGGCCCAGCCTTCCCCGTGCCCGCTGACGAAGTTGGTTTTCGCGAACCGGGACAGCCGGTCCCCGGCGGTCTTGGCCGCGCCGACCTGCAGGTGGTGTCCGGGCACGCCCTCGTGGAAGACCGTGGACAGCTCGGACCAGGTCTCGAACCGGCCCCGGGGATCCCGTCCGCCCAGCGGCCACCAGGTTCGCCCGGGCCGGGTCAGGTCTTCGCTGGGCCCGGTGTAGTAGGCGGCTCCGGAGGTCGAACCGCGGGCCAGGACCACCTCGATCCCGCGCAGCGGGGCGGGGATGTCGAAGTGCACGCCGTCAAGCTGCTCAATGGCCCGGTCGTGCCGGTCCTGCAGCCAGGCCAGGTACGCGTCCTCCGAGATGACGTACTCGGACTCGTTGAGGATGGCGGTTGCTTCGTCCAGGCTCGCGCCGGGCCGGATGGCGTTCGCTTCGGCCCTCATCTCGGCCTCGATCCGGGCCAGCTCGGCCCAGCCCCAGTCGTAGGCCTCCTTGAGGTCGATGTCCGCGCCCAGGTTGAGCCGGGCCGCGACCGCGTATCGTTCGATGCCGACGGCGTCCACCTCGGTGGCCCGCGGCGCGTAGTCCTCCCGCAGGTAGCGCGCCAGGTCCGCGTACCCCTGGTAGGCCCGCGCGACGGCCGCCGCGAGCTCGGCCGCGAGCGGGCCGTCGCCATAGGAGGCGACCAGCGAGTCATGGCTTCCCACACAGTGATCGGCGGCCACCGCGGCCTGCACCGCTTGCCTGCGCGCCGCGGTCAGGCCCTGAGCTAGCCCGGCGTCCAGGCTGGCTCGCCAGCTGGCGAACATGACCGGGATCGCGGCCAGGCGCGCCGCGATGTTCGGCCACGCGTCGTCGCCATCGCGCGGCAGCAGGTCCACGCTGTCCCGGACCGAACTGATCAGCCCGATCGGGGCCCGCACCAGTCGCAGCGGCTCGTTCAGCTGGTGCCAGGCCAGCTGAGCCTCGAGCCGTTCGCGGAGGAACCCGGCGGCCAGCCGGTCGGCGGCCGAGGTCAGGGGCATCGGCTCGAGCGCGGCCAGCGTGGCCGCGATGAGCTCGGCCCGGGCGGCGAAGCCATCCGGGCCGTAGTCGGTGGCCGCGCCGAAGACGCCGGTCAGACCTTGCATCCCCGCCGCGACCGGATCCAGCGCCGCCCACCGCGTCACGTAGTCATCGCAGAGCTCGAATACCGGAGTCATCCCCTTACCTTACGGAGGGCAGGGGTCTGGGGGGTCGTCCCCCCGAGGACTACAGGTGGAACCGGGTCCCGGTGACCTTTTCCGCGATGCCGCTGCGATCCAGGTACGGAGTGATCCCGCCGAGGTGGAAGGGCCACCCGGCGCCGAGGATCAGGCACAGGTCGATGTCTTCCGGAGCGGCGACCACGCCCTCGTCGAGGATCAGCCTGATCTCCTCGGCCAGCGCCTCCAGGGCCCGCTCGCGCACCTGCTCGGGTGTGGACGGGCGGTCGCCGCCGGCCAAGATGGCCGCCACCGCGGGCACCACCGAGAAGTCGGGTCCGTAGACCGCCGTCTGACCCGCCGCGACCAGGGCGCGGAGCTTCGGCGACACGGCGAACCGGTCGGGGTAGGCCGCGTGGAGCGTCTCGCCCACGTGCAGCGCCACGGCCGGGCCAACCAGCTGGAGCAGCAGGAACGGAGTCGTGGGCAGGCCCAGCGGATCGGGGGCGTGCTCGGCCACCTCGAACGGCGTGCCCTCGTCCACCGTGGCGATGACCTCGCCCAGGAACCTGGTCAGCAGGCGGTTGACCACGAACGCGGGCGAGTCCTTGACCAGCACGCAGTTCTTCTTCAACGCCTTGCCCACGGCCAGCGCGGTAGCCA
>Ga0210383_10000278_pt1 | contig 49884 bp, 59 predicted proteins | sample IncBWC14OmetaG_FD_160072 | JGI IMG/M metagenome (GOLD analysis project Ga0210383, IMG submission 160072) | Forest soil microbial communities from Barre Woods Harvard Forest LTER site, Petersham, Massachusetts, United States - Inc-BW-C-14-O ...
GATGATCGAACGCCTGGTGACTCCTCGAACTAAGCTCATTATTTTGAACTCGCCCTCGAACCCGTCGGGAGCGGTGATGTCCCCGGAAGACATGACGGAAGTGGTGCGCCTGGCGCACGATCGCGGGATCTGGGTGATTTCCGACGAGTGCTATGTGTATCTGAATTACACGCCAAAGCGATTCTCGGTGGGATCGCTGCGTGAGTTCCGCGAATGTATGGTGATCGTGGGATCACTGTCCAAGACTTATGCGATGACTGGCTGGAGGCTGGGGTATGCGCTTGGGCCGGCTGCGGTGGTGAGTGCGATGCAGAAGTTGCAGAGTCAATCGACTTCGAATCCGACGTCGATTGTGCAGAAGGCCGCAGTCGCGGCTCTGAAAGGACCGCAGCAGTGCGTGGCCGATATGCGCGCTGAGTACATTAATTTGCGCGATCACGTGGTCAACGGTCTGCGTTCGATTCCTGGGATTAAGTGCACGCTGCCCGAGGGCGCGTTCTATGCGTATCCAAATGTGTCGGCGTTCTTTGGGCGTGGCGGGGTGAAATCGGCCTCCGACCTTGCAGGAAAATTGTTGCGGGAAGCGCACGTGGCCACGGTTCCCGGCGAAGGCTTCGGAACTCGCGACCACATTCGCGTTTCCTACGCTACTTCGGTGGCAGAGCTGGACCGCGGCTTACAGCGTGTGCGGAAGTTTCTTGCCGGGCTGTGAAGCCGCCGTTTCTGAGAACCGGGAACTGGCAACTGACTACTGATGTTCCCTGAACGCTTTGTGATGTTGAACTCCTGCGCCGCAGCATGGCCGACCTCTATCCACTTCTAATGTCGCCTGTGTTCGACCCGCGCCCTTGGGGCACGACTGATCTATCCCCCATTTATCCCAATCATCGTTTCGACGAGAAGATCGGGGAGTCCTGGCTCACGGGCGACCATTGTAAAGTCGCGAATGGGCATTTACGGGGACAGTCGCTGGCTGAGTTGAGTGCCCAATTTGGCAAGCAGCTTGTGGGCGATGCCGCTCCCGATCCCAGCCGTTTTCCGTTGTTGTTGAAATTTCTCTTTCCCCATGAAAAGCTTTCGGTGCAAGTCCATCCCGATGATGAAGCGGCACGACGTGTTGGTGAACCCTGTGGTAAGACTGAGTGCTGGTATGTGGCGCACGCCAAGCCCGGATCGCAAATCGCTTTGGGCCTGAGGCCAGGAATTACGCATGCGCAATTTGAGCAGGCGATTCACCAGCAGCGCGCGGAAGAGTTGCTGAACTGGATTAACGTCTTCCCCGGCGAAATGATTTACGTCGCTGGCGGAACCGTACACACGCTGGGGCCGGGTTCGATCATTGTTGAAACCCAGCAGCAGTCGGACACCACTTATCGCTTGTATGATTATGGCCGTCCGCGCGAGCTGCATTTGAAAGCGGGCTTGGCGGCGGTGAAAGAGAAGGTGTCTTCGGGGAAGGTGATCCGGGCCGCGCCGGCAGCAATCGATGGAACAAAGAATCGCCGGTCGCCGCTGGTGGCTTCGTCCTTTTTCGTGGTGGAGCTTTTCGAATTGAAAGAGTCGCAGAAATTTCGGACGGCAGTCGATGCCGACAAGACTTCAGTTCAAATCCTGGTTGCGGTCGAGGGTTGCGGCGTGATCGAAGCGCACGGGGCGGAGCCAGTTACTCTGACCAAAGGAGATGCAGTAGTCGTGCCAGCGTCGGTCGGCGACTTTTCCGTGCGGCCGCAGTGGGCGGTGGAATTCCTAAGGGCGAATTTACCGGGCGCGGCGCTGCCGGAGCCGGGGACCAGGATATAACGATGGGAAAGCCGCGTGAGTCTGTCGTGAAAACAACTTTCTACCCTGTAATCCTCGCGGGCGGGCGGGGCACACGGTTTTGGCCGTTGAGCCGCAAGCGCCGGGCCAAGCAATTGCTGGCGCTCGATGGCAAGCGGACCATGATTCAGCAAGCCGTCTCGCGCCTGCTGCCGCTGGCTCCGGCCAAACGTTTTTGGATCATCACAAACGAAGATTCGCAACGCGAAATCGCGCGCCAGATTCCGCGGTTGAGCAAACAGCAGATCGTTGCCGAACCGGTAGGACGAAATACCGCACCAGCCATCGGCTTGGCCGCTTTTATTTTGCTGCGGAGCGATCCCGGAGCGGTGATCGGATTATTCCCTTCGGATCATGTGATTGGAGACGAAAAGCGTTATCGCCAGATCCTGCAGAAAGGCATCGACATTGCCGCCGCTGGCGAGAACATTGTAGTGCTGGGAATTCACCCGACACGTGCCGAGACAGGATACGGTTACATCGAGACCGGCGCGGCGACGGGGTCGGACGCTTTCCGGGTGCGCCGTTTTACCGAGAAACCCAATGCCGGCCGCGCAGCGGAATTCGTAGCGGCGGGAAACTATTTCTGGAATAGCGGCATGTTTCTTTGGAGTGCGAAAACTCTGGCCCACGCTTTACACGAACATCTGCCGAAAACCGCGGGCATCCTTGAACAAATCGCGGCTGCGTTTGGAACCGCGAAATTTCGTGCTACCTTTCGCCGGTTGTATCCCAAGTGCGAAAACATCAGCATCGATTACGCTGTGCTGGAACCACGATCGTCCAAAGGCGAGCAGAATTCCAATATCTTCTGTCTGCCTGCCGATTTTGGCTGGAATGATTTGGGATCATGGACTGCCTTGCACGAGCACCACGTCGCCAAAAGCCAATCAGCCGACGGCAACCTGATTTCCGGCGAAGGCGTTTTCGCGCTGAATGCAACGCGAAATTACATTCACGCGCCGGGCAAGTTTGTCGCGGCCGTCGGCGTGAGCAACCTGGTAGTCGTGGAGACGGATGACGCGCTTCTGATCACCACGCTTGAGCAGGCGCAGGATGTGGGGAAAATTGTGAAGTATCTGGACGAGAAGAAACTAAGTAAATTGGTATAGAGGTCGTCGTTAGTCGTTGGTCGTTCGCAAAAACAAAAGACGAACAGCCGACGACCAAGGGCCAACAACCGACGACCGACGGCGAACGACCAACAACCAAATGACGACTCCCATCAAATTCGGCACCGACGGTTGGCGAGGCCTCATCGCCGACGATTTTACTTTTGACAACGTGCGCCGTGTGGCGGGCGCGATTGCTGCCTACGTTCTGAAACACGAAGACGCGCGCCGCGGATTGATAGTCGGCTACGACACCCGCTTCATCTCACCCCAAGCTGCCCGGGTCGCAGCCGAAGTCATGGCCGGAGCGGGAGTCCCGGTCAGGTTGGCCAACGATTACACGCCCACACCCGCGATTTCTTTTGCCGTGAAGCAACGCGGCGCCGCTGGCGGCGTGGTCGTCACCTCGAGTCATAACCCTTGGAATTGGAATGGGGTGAAGTTCAAAGGCAAGTTTGGCGGCTCGGGCACTCCTTCGATGATGAAAGCGATCGAGGACGAGTTGGCTGCGGGTGCCATGCCTACCGGTCAAAAGGCTGCGATAGAAGAAGTGGACTTGAAGCCAGCGTACGTCGAAGCTATCAGCGGCTTCGCCGACCTAGAAGGAATTGCCAAGGCGAATTTCAGGTTTGTGGTGGATTCGATGTACGGTTCGGGACGCGGTGTGTTGACCGGGATTTTCAACAATCATGGCATCCGGCACGTGGCTATCCGCCAGGAGTTGAACCCGCTCTTTCCCGACATTAATCCCGAACCGATCATCCCCCATGTGGCGATGCTGCAGCAAACCGTTGTGAAAGAGGGCTGCGATGCCGGGCTGGCAACGGACGGCGACGCGGATCGCATCGGCGCTGTGGCCGAGGACGGCAGCTTTGTGGATTCGCACAAGATTTTTTCCGTCCTCCTGCAGTGGCTGGTGGTAAGAAAAAAATGGCCCGGGGAAGTGGTGCGCGCCTTCAATACCACGCGTATGGTCGATCGCATTGCCGCCAAACACGGCCGCAAACTGAACGAGTGTCCCATCGGATTCAAGTACGCCGCTGACTTGATGATGGAGCGCGAAATGGTGATCGGCGGCGAGGAGTCCGGCGGCATCGGCTATTCTCGATTTTTGCCGGAGAGAGACGGCCTTCTGAACTCCCTGCTGCTGGCCAATGTGATGGCCGACGAACGCAAGCCGCTCGGACAACTGGTGGCGGATCTGCAGCGCGAGTACGGTCCGCACTACTATGGGCGGCGCGATCTACACATCCCGGAGGATGTAAAGCAGCAGGCAATCCTGAGAGCGCGATCCGACGGCACCAAACGTTTGGGCAGCTACGCCGTCTTAAAGAAAGAGGGCCTTGACGGGATAAAGTTTTTTCTCGATGCGCCGACGAACGGCAACGGGGCCGAGGCTTGGGTCTTGTTCCGGGCCTCGGGCACGGAGCCCCTCTTGCGCGTGTATTCCGAGGCGGCGTCGCCGGAATTGGTGAACGAAATCCTGTCCAGCGCCGAGACCTTTGTGCACGGCGGATAGCGGACGAGACCACTCCATCGCCCACTGCACTTTTGAGTCTCGCATTTAATGTCTCTGAGTAAGATAATCAAAAGCACAGATGAGCACAGCAGTCAGTACATTGCCCACGGCAACCGATTCGCCCGAAGCGCGGCGCTACAACCGCATTCGGAGATGGCTGGGCGTGGCAGATTTCGTCCTCGGCATGCTGTTCGTGATTGTGCTGCTGGCGACGGGATGGAACGGCACCCTGCGAGATTTCGCCATGCATGGCGCTTACGAGCATTACACGCTCGCGGTGTTTCTGTATGTCTTGATGCTCATGGCGATCGGCAAATTGGTTGGACTGGGGCTGGACTACTACGGATTTCGGCTGGAGCATCGCTACAATCTCTCGAATCAAAAGATGCGTGGGTGGGTATGGGACGAAACCAAGGGGTTCCTGGTGGGCGTGGCGCTGGCTTCGATTGTGGCCGAGTTGCTCTACTTTATTATCCGGCAGTTTCCAGAACATTGGTGGGTGATCGCTTGGGCGGCCTTCCTGGGATTGTTTGTCTTGATGGCTCAGCTCGCACCGGTCGTTCTGTTCCCTGTCTTCTATAAATTCGAGCCCCTCGACAACGCCGAGCTGAAGTCCCGGCTGGTGGCCCTGAGTGAGCGCGCAGGAACGCGGGTGCGCGGCGTCTACAAATGGAATCTTTCCGAGAAGAGCAAGAAAGCCAACGCGGCCTTGACTGGGCTGGGCAACACGCGGCGGATCATTCTTGCGGACACGATGCTCGAACAGTATTCCGCAGATGAGATTGAAGCGGTGCTGGCGCACGAGTTGGGACATCACGTGCACCGGCATATTCTAAAGAGCATCGCGGTGCAGGCGGGGGTTACGCTGGTTGGATTCTGGGCGGCAAACTGGGTGTTGCACTATGCCGTGGAACGAACCCACATGTTTGAAACGGTATCCGATTTCGCGAACCTGCCGTTGCTGGTGCTGGTTTCAACCGTGTTGTCGTTCCTTTTACTCCCCGCACTCAACGCGTATTCCCGTTACAACGAGCGCCAGGCGGACCGCTACGCATTCCAGTCCATTGCCAGCGTGGAGCCATTCATTTCATCCATGAATCGACTGGCCGACCAAAATCTGGCAGAGAGATCGCCGTCTCGATGGGTGGAATGGTTTTTTCAATCGCACCCCGCGATTTCGCGGCGAGTGGCGGCAGCAGAGGCATGGGCGAAGCTGCAGACGGCTTCGCGGAAATAGAATGCCCGGTGGACCGTAGCTCGCTACGTCTCTCGCTGCCTGAGAATCTTTTCCACGCGAAGCAAATCCTCCTCGGTGTCTACCCCAACCGTATCGTAGGGCGTCTCTGCCACGTGGATCGAAATCCCATTCTCCAGGAAGCGCAACTGTTCCAGCCGTTCGCTGCGTTCGAGTGATGATTCGGACAGCGCGCAGAAACGGTCGAGCGTCGCCTTGCGATAGGCATAAAAGCCAAGATGTTTGTAATAGGCGGGGCTGGCGCCGTCGCGGTCGTAAGGAATGGTGGCCCGCGAAAAATAGAGCGCTCTTCCGGCAGCGTCAGTGACAACCTTCACCGCGTTGGGATTGTTGACATCCTCCGCTGTGGCCGTAGTCATTAACGTTCCCACTTGAACGATCGAGTCCCGCATCAGGTCAAGCAGCGCGGCGATGTGCTCGGCGCGGGTCAGCGGCTCGTCACCCTGAATGTTGAGGTAAACGTCAGCTGCAACTGAATCTGAAATTTCGCGGACGCGTTCCGTGCCACTGCGATGCGCCGCCGAAGTCATGCGTGCGTTCCATCCATGCCGACGGCAGAGCTGGATAATCTCGTTCGAATCCGTGGCGACAATTACGTCGTCCAACAGCGGCGAGGATCGAACACCCTGGTACACGCGAGCAAGCAGAGTTTGGCCGGCAATCTGGCGCAGCATTTTGCGCGGCAGCCGGGTCGACGCAAGCCGCGCTGGAATGACCGCAATGGCTTTCATGCCATCAGTGTCAATTTTCTGCGGATGAGTTGCAATAGAGGAGTCGGTTCGCTTCTTCTCGCGGTCATTGGCCCGGTGGAACCGGAGTCCGCGATTCCATCTTCACCGTCGACAAACTGGCCGCATTCCAACCCCCGCCCAAAGCCTTGATCAGTAAAACGCTGTCAACCATTCGTCGCCCGGAAATCTGGACCGCCGTGCGCTCGTTCGAAAGCGCCGTGGCTTGCGCGGTGATGACTTCCAAGTAAGTGGTGACGCCGCCTCGATAGCGATTGTTCGAAAGCGCCAGCGAATGTTCCGCCGCCGCCACGGCCAGGGTTTGGGTGTTGGATTCATCTTCCAGCAGCCGCATGGCGGCGAGATTGTCTTCGACTTCCTGATAGGCGGTGAGTACGTCTTGACGGTAATTGGCTACAGTTTGATCGTAGGCGGCGCGAGCCTGATCGCTGGCGGCGCGGCGACGTCCGGCGTCGAATGCAGTCACGACCGCCGACGCTCCTATCAGGGCGAACGCGCTGGGACTGGAAAGCCAATTCACAATCGTCGTGCTTTCAAACCCAGCGCTGGGAAAGAGGTTGAACATGGGGAAGTATGCGGCTTTCGCTACTCCGATCTGCGCGTTGGCGGCCGCCATCAAGCGTTCATTGGCTGCGATATCGGGCCGACGCTCCAGCAATTCGGAAGGCAATCCTGGCGGGATGACCGGAGGAGTCGCGGTCAGCACCACAACCGGCAGGGTGAAGGTCGAAGCCGGCTCTCCTATGAGAACCGCAATCGCGTGTTCAAACTGGGTCCGCTGCTCCCGCACATCAATGGCCTGAGCGCGCGCCGTTTCCAGTTGGGTTTGTGCCTGCGCCACATCCACCTGCGATGCAACCCCTCCCTTATAGCGGTTCTCCGTAAGTTCCAACTGCTTCACGTAGCTGGCAACTGTGGAATCCAGCAATTGCGCCTCAGAGTCCAACTCGCGCGCTGAAAAGTAGTCGACAGCCACTTCAGCATGAACACTCAGACTTACCGACTCAACGTCCGCCAAAGAAGCTTGAGCATTCGCGCGGGCAGCCTCAACCGTGCGGCGCACTCGGCCCCAGACATCAGGTTCGTAGGACATGTCCACGGGAATGACGAGGTCATTCGCAATTTGAGTGTTACCGGGGGCGATGTTCAACGGACGATTCCCGGAATAACGCTCCCGCGAAGCAGAGACTCCTACGGTAATCGTTGGATAGTAGTCGGCGCGATTGTAGCGAACCGTGGCACGGGCCTGCGCAAACTGAGCCTGGGCAGCCTTCAAACTCTGGTTCGAGATATTGATTTTCTCTTCGATCGCGTTGAGTTCCGGATCCTGATAAACCTCCCACCATTTTCCTCGCAGTGCCTGATCAGCAGGCTGCGCTGGTTTCCAGTTCTGCGGGGTTTCCTTGTAATCCGGGGGGACAGGCGCGGAAGGCCGCGCATAGCGCGGGCCGACTGCGCAGCCAGAGAGAAGCATCAGGGCCAGGAAGAGTGCCCCACCCGCAACCGACGGCACCCGGTTTCCGAGAGCCGAACGCATATGCCGCAAGCCAATCACTGATGAGATTCTCCCGAACCTGCTGCGGGCTGGACAACGCGGACTTCTTCTCCTGCCACAATCGAATCCGGCGGATTGATGACCACCGACTCATTACCGGTCAACCCAGCGATCACCTCGACCTCGGAGCCGAAATCATGCCCCAGCGTAACCTGCCTGAGTTCCACGTGCTTTCCGTCGGTGATGGCAGCTACGCGAAGACCTTCCGATCGAAATAGCAGCGCGTTTACCGGAAGAATGAAGGCCGAAGCCGCGGTGGGCAGCTTCAGATGTACCTCGGCATACGCTCCGCTAAGCAGTGTGCCAGTAGGATTATTCACGCGAATTTCCACCAGCAGGGTTCGGGTGGATTGGTCGATGGCTTCGGCGGTGCGAACCAGCGTTCCTTGGAAACGCTGTCCGGGGAATTCCGAGAGCACCAGATCAGCAGTGAGTCCGGGCTTGGCAGCCTGCGAGTAGGTCTCGGGCACGTTGACGTAGACCCGCAACTTGTCCGGTTGGGCAATGTGAAAAAGCTCAGTCCGCGATCCTCCACTGCTGCCCGAGTCAATCAAGGCGCCAATATCCGTGTTTCGCGCGGTAATGACACCGTCGAAGGGAGCGTAGATCTTTTCGAAGGCCTGTAGTTCTTCCAATCGCCTTACGTTGGCCTCCGCCGAATGCACCGTAGCTTGCTTGGCCGCAAAGTCGCCGGCGGCGTTGTCAGTATCCTGTTTCGAGACGGAATCAGTCTTCAGCAAATCCTCATAACGGTTCGCAGTAATCTGCGAAAGATTGAGGTTGGCTTGCGCGGTGGCCAAGTCGGCCCGTGATTGCCGCAGTTGCTGGTCTACTTCCGGAGTCTCAATATCCGCCAGCAGTTGGCCAGCCTTCACATGCGCGCCGATGTCGGCATACCAATGCTTCAGGTATCCATTAGTGCGGGCGTAGATGGGAGCGTCGATATAGGCTTGCACGTTCGCGGGCAGCACCACTTCCTGCGCCGGCGCGCCACGCTTGGGATGGACCACGGAAACAGTTGGAATCGCCATCTCCGCCGTTTCTTTATCCAGATCGGCGCGGGCATGGATTCGAGGCAGAATTCCGGAGATCACGATCGCCGCCACGATCGCAAGAGCCAGAACAGCGATCCACCAGCGGCGTGCAGGATTGCCTTGCCGATTGCTCGCCGCGTTCGACTCCTCCACAATCACTGGTTTCTCAACTTCGTTTTGTGATTCGACCTTCATCAAGGAACTCCATGAACTCCACGGTAGAGGCGTAGCTAGCTAAGCCTCTACTCAATATGAAACCGATTAATGCTTTGCCTCACTCCTAGCCAGCCGTTCCCTGCGTCCGTGCAGGACGCTGAAGAAAACCGGCACGAAAAACAACGTCGCTACTGTGGCGAACAATAGACCGCCGATAACCGCCCGGCCAAGCGGAGCATTCTGTTCACCGCCTTCACCCAATCCTATCGCCATCGGCACCATTCCGATGATCATGGCCAGGGCGGTCATCAGTACCGGACGAAAACGCGTGAACCCGGCATTGAGTGCGGCCGCAAGTGCATCTTTGCCTTCGGCCATTTGTTCCTTCGCAAAGCTCACCACCAGAATGCTGTTAGCGGTCGCGACTCCGACGCACATGATCGAACCAGTTAGCGCCGGAACGCTGATAGTGGTGTGGGTGACGAATAGAAACCACACAATCCCGGCAAGTGCCGCAGGCAAGGCCGAGATAATGATGAAAGGATCGAGCCAGGACTGAAAATTCACCACGATCAGAAGATAAACCAGCACAATGGAGAACACGAGGCCGCTCAGTAGCCCGGTATACGAAGAGCGCATCGTCTGAATCTGTCCGCGGACAATCAATTGCGAGCCGCGGGGCAGTTCTTTCCGGCTACCTTCGACAATCTTGTTGAGGTCACGCGCTACTCCGCCTAAATCCCGGCCTTGGACCGAACCGTAAATATCAATCAGAGGCTGAATGTCGTAGTGCGAAACCACAGCCATTCCGGCGCCCCGCCGGATGGAGGCGAGGCTGGCAAGAATCCCCGAGCGGCCGCCAGTCGTGCTGGTCAGCGGGATGTTCTCCAGGCTCTGCAAGGAATCCAGGCGGTACTGGGGGGTCTGGGTTGCGATGGAATAACTTACACCGGTCTTGGGATTCACCCAAAATTCAGGCGTGGTCTGGAAACTCCCGCTTAGCGAAATCAGCAGGTTATTGGCGACGTCGCGCTGCGAGAATCCTACCTGTTGCGCCTTCGTCCGGTCGACATCGACGTGCAAATAGGGCTGATCGAAAGGCTGCTGGATGCGCAGATCGACCACACCGGGAATTTGCTGAACCCGCTCCAGCAGTTTGTCGGCGAACTCCCGATTGCCGTTCGTGTCGTAACCCACAACCTGAACGTCAATTGGAGCAGGAAGTCCAAAGTTCAAAATCTGGCTGACGATGTCAGCCGGCAGGAACGAGAAAGTTACCCCGGGAAATTCCTGCGGCAACCTCAAGCGCAGATCGTGAACGTACTGCGCTGTGGGCCGGTGGTCTTTCGACAAGCTCACTAAGATATCGACATCGCCCGGCCCGATGGGCGCAGAGTTGCTGTACGACAGATTGATACTGCTATAAGGCAGGCCTATGGTGTCGATGATGTTATCGATTTCCTTGGGTGGGATCTGTTCGCGAATCGACGCCTCGACCAGGTCAGAAAGGCGGGCCGTTTCCTCAATACGCGTTCCCGTACGTGCGCGCATATGCAGTTTGAACTGGCCCGCGTCAACTGCCGGGAAAAAATCCTGGCCCAACCATGGAACCAGAAACACCACCGACGCTAAGCACCCGCCGAGAAAGATAAGCAGAAAAGCGCGCTTGTGGTGAAGGCAGCGCTCCAGCAGTCCGTGGTAGCCCTCGCGGAAGCGCTCGAAAGCTTCTTCAAACTTGATCTGCATTGCGACCAGCGGGTTTCGGCTTTGACTGGCCGCGAGGGTCTCGGCTTCATGACCGCGCAATAGATACTTGGCCATGGTCGGTACCAGCGTCCGTGACAAGAGGTAGGACGCCAACATGGCAAATACCACTGCTTCCGCGAGCGGCACAAACAGATAGCGAGCAACCCCGGTGAGAAAAAACATCGGTACGAAAACAATGCAGATGGCGAGCGTCGAGACGAATGCCGGAACTGCGATCTGCTGAGCGCCGTCAAGAATCGCGTGCTCGACCTCTTTCCCCTGCGCCAGATTCCGGTTGATGTTCTCAATCTCGACGGTGGCGTCGTCAACGAGAATGCCGACCGCGAGTGCCAGTCCACCCAGCGTCATGATGTTGATCGTCTCGCCGAGCGCGCTCATGACGATGATGGAAGTCAGGATGGAAAGCGGGATGGAAACCGCGATGATGATGGTGCTGCGCCAGTTGCCGAGGAAGATCAGAATCATCAGGCCGGTGAGGCAGGCGGCAATGGTGGCTTCTTTGATCACACCCTCAATCGAGGCTCGAACGAAAAGCGACTGGTCGGCCAGTGGGTGGATATGCAATTCTGGAGGAAGCCCCGCCGCTATTTGCGGCAGCAGGGCTTTGACGCCGGAAACAATGTCGAGAGTCGAAGCCTGGCCGGCCTTCAGAATGGTCAGAAGTACGGAGCGCTGTCCGTTCACGCGCACGATATTCGTCTGCGGCGGAAATCCGTCGCGTACGTACGCCACATCGCGGATGTAGATCGTCGTGCTGCCGACCGTCTTGATCGGCAATTGGTTCAGTTCAGCAACCGTCGTTGGACTGCTGTTGGTATCGACGGCATATTCAAAAGCCCCAATCTTGGAGGTGCCGGAGGGCAGAATTATATTTTGCGCGCTGATCGCATTCACTACGTCGAGTGGCGACAGACCCTTCGATTGCAGCGCGTTGGTGTCCAGATCGACCTGCACCTGCCGCTGCTTTCCCCCATAAGGATAAGGAATGGCACACCCGGGGATGGTGATCAAACGGGTCCGAATGAAGTTCACGCCGTAGTCAAACAGTTGCTGTTCCGAAAGTTTTTGCCCGGAAAGCGCGAGCTGAATAATCGGCACGCTGGACGCGCTATAAGTGATCACCAGCGGCGGCGTCGTTCCCGGCGGTAACTGCCTGAGTTGCGTCTGCGAGATCGCCGTCACCTGCGCGATTGCTTTGGTAATATCCGCATGCGGCTGGAAAAACACTTTCACCACAGCTATGCCGTTGAGCGATTGGGACTCGATGTGCGCGATGTCATCCACCAGCGTCGTAAGCGCGCGTTCCGTCTGGAACACGATGCGGTTGGACATGTCATCGGGATTGAGGCCCTGGTAGTTCCAGAGGATGCTGACGACAGGAATATTGATATTCGGGAAGATATCCGTGGGCGTGCTCAGAATGACGATGGGACCCAGAATTAGCAACAGCAAGGCGACGACCACAAAAGTGTAAGGCCGCCGCAGCGCTAGTCGAACAATCCACATAATTCCTCAGGCTTTACAGAGGCTTCGTCTTCGGGGACCAACTTAACAATCGTAGTCGGCCTGCTAAAATCCGATTCTTGCTTTCAAATCAAGCAGGGAATCAATCCACAGATAAAAAACAAGCAACAATGTGAAGGGCTGCTCGCGCGATAACAGGCCTGCACGATCTCCGGGCGCCGAGTCTCGGATCATCAATATTGTATTGGATTTGGCCGCTGCGCAGAGAGATGCAGACTTTTCACTGTAAAGATTTGTATCGCATCTGGGATATATCAAAGGAAAGCTCGCTATAATTAATGATGCCAGGTCGTCATTTCCGAGTCACAGACAGCGGCTCCGCGCCCGTCTCAAAGCCATTCGTTGACGCGCCCCGGCCGCGTCCGTAAGATGTAGCGACCCCGAAGGCAGGGCGCCGTGAGAGTAACATGATAGACATCGCTTAATGATCGGCCAGACCATCTCGCGCTACCGTATCGTCGAGAAGCTCGGAGGCGGCGGCATGGGTGTCGTGTACAAGGCCGAGGACACTGAGCTAGGCCGGTTCGTTGCGCTCAAGTTCCTGCCGGACGGCGTTTCCCGAGACCCGCAGGCATTGGAAAGATTCCGCCGCGAAGCTCGGGCCGCTTCCGCTCTCAACCATCCCAACATCTGCACGATTTATGACATCGGCAAGAGTGGCGAGCAGTCTTACATCGCCATGGAGTTTCTGGATGGCGCCACGCTAAAGCATCGCATCGCCGGCAAACCCATGGAGACGGATGTTCTGCTCGATTTGGCGATCGAGATTTCCGACGCGCTTGACGCCGCGCACGCGCAAGGCATCATCCACCGCGACATCAAGCCGGCGAACATCTTCATCACCAAGCGCGGCCACGCGAAAGTTCTCGACTTCGGTTTGGCGAAGGTGATGCCATCGGGCAGCAGAGGCGTCGAGGCCGCGGGAACGGCCCAAGAGACGGCAATGACGGAGGAGCACCTGACCAGTCCCGGTTCCACGCTCGGAACGGTCGCTTACATGTCTCCCGAGCAGGTGCGTGCGAAAGAACTGGATGCACGCAGCGATCTGTTCTCCTTCGGCGCGGTGCTTTATGAGATGGCGACGGGCACGCTGCCTTTCCGCGGAGAAAGTTCGGGAGTGATCTCACGCGAAATTTTAGATCGCGATCCGGTCCCTGCAGTACGCCTGAACCCTGACCTTCCACCCAAGCTGGAAGACATCATCAGCAAAGCTTTGGAGAAAGATCGCGAGCTCCGCTATCAGGGCGCGGCCGAGATGCGAGCCGACCTCAAGCGGCTGAAACGGGAGACGGAATCGCGGCGCGGCGTGCCGGCTGGGTCGGGGCCGGTATCGATCCCGCAGGAAAGCGGTGCCCAGGTTGCGCCCCAACGGCCCTCATCAACGTCCGGCTCCTCAGCTGGGCTCGCTTCATCCCCGTCATCGAGCGCGGTTGCCGAACCCCGTGCGGTTGGGCAGGGGAAGTTTCGGAAGATTGTGGTTCCCATCGTCCTAGTCGGCATCGTCGTCATGGCCGTGGCTGGAGCCTGGTATTGGTACGGCCGGACGAAGACTACGCAAATCGAATCCATCGCCGTGATTCCATTCGCCACCGTGGGCGGTGACGCCAACACAGACTTTCTCAGCGACGGCCTCACCGAATCCTTAATGGCCAGCCTCGCGCATGTGCCCCAGCTGAAAGTGAAGTCGCGCAACTCCGTCTTCCGCTACAAAGGCAAAGATATTGACGTGCAGACAGTCGGGAAAAACTTGACTGTGGATGCGTTGCTTACCGGCAGAGTGGTGCAACACGGAGACACTGTCCAAGTCAGCGCCGAACTCACCAGCGTGCGGGACAACACGGAGATCTGGGGCGAACAGTACGAGCGCAAATCTTCCGGCATCATTTCCCTGCAGCAGCAAATTGCGGGCGACATCGCCGACAAGCTGCGCTCGAAATTGACGGGAGCGGAAAAACAACAGGTCACCCGTCAAGGCACGCAAAACGCCGAAGCCTATCAACTTTACGTGAAGGGCCGCTACAACTGGAATAAGCGCACCGAGGCCAGCATTAACACGGCGATTTCCTATTTCAATCAGGCGATTGATAAAGATCCCAGCTATGCGCTGGCCTATTCAGGCGTGGCGGACGCATATGGCGTGCTCAGCGCTTTTGGCGGCGATCCCAGTGAGATCATTCCCAAGTCGAGAGCTGCAGCCGCGAAGGCTCTGGAGCTCGATCCCACGCTGGCCCGCCCGCACGCGGTCCTGGGTCTTATCAAGATGCAATACGATTGGGATTTTTCTGGTGGCGAAGCCGAGTTCAGAAAGGCGCTTGAGCTTGATCCCAGCGACGCCACCGCGCATCAGTGGTTCTCCCAGTCTCTCTCCTACATCGGCGGCCGGGCGCAGGAAGCGATCGAGGAGGGCAGCCGCGCCCGTCAGCTTGATCCGCTATCGCCGATCATTGGGTATGCGGAAGCGGAAGCATACACCTACAATCGCCAATTTGATAAGGCCATTGAGATGGACAGGAAAGTCATCGCTGACAACCCGACGTTTGGCGTGGCCCACCTGGGTGTGGCACTGGCATCCTGGGGCGAGCACAACTATCCGCAGGCCATTCAGGAATCTCAACTCTACGCGCAACTCGCGGACGACAAGCCTTACGCCGACTTCGCCGCTGCGCTCGACTCCGGCTTTCGCTCCGGGGGATGGCCCAGCGCCGCGCACAAAGCTATCGAGGTCTTACTCGCGCAGCGCAAAGCCAAGACCAATTACACCGCCCCTTACCAAATTGCGGCTCTCTATGCCGATATAGGCGACAAGGACTCCGCCTTCGAGTGGCTCAACACCGCATTCCATGAACGCTGCGTCACGGTAGTCACCGTTCGGGTCGATCCTGCGTTCGATTCCCTGCGCGCCGATCCCCGCTACACGGAACTGGTACGGAAGATGGGTTTCCCGCAATAAGGACGGTGGCTGTTCCTCTTAGCCCTTGGCCCTTCGAACTTGGCGGTGGCCCACCAATTTCAAGAGCGAATCCAAATCACATAAAGAATTAAGGTGCCCCACTCTTTCACGTTCTCTGCGAAAGGGTGGGAGGGGAGAATGCCGGGGGCCTCAGCCTTGGCCCACGCCACTTCGATTGCAGGGCCCACTCTTCTGCGCAACCGAACGGTTGCGCTTCATTTCAACACGCACAGTGGAGTTAGCCTCGTCCGGCTGCCCGCCCGAATCCACAAACTGGCATGCTAACATTGAATACACACAGTGGCGGTGTAGCTCAGGTGGTTAGAGCGACGGTCTCATAATCCGTAGGTCGGAGGTTCGAGTCCTCCCGCCGCCACCAATCAAATCAATGAATTAGCAGTGGCTGATTCGAGCCTTGGGGAACGAGTGGGGAACGAACAACCGATTTCTCCAATGTTTCCATTGCGTTAAGCACATCTGAGGTAATCGGTTTAATGTAATGCTGCCGGGTTACAGCCGATCCCGGCTTGTGACGAAGGATTCTCTGGATCACCAGTTCCGGAATATTGAGCGAGTACAACGTTGAGGCCAAGCTGCGCCTAAACGAATGGTACCCGTGCCAGACGGGACGCGATTCGTCCAACTGGAACTGATGTTCAGAGTCCTCATGCCTACCGAGCGCCACTTCGCACCGCACACAGTGGTGCAGTGAAGGCTGGATCACCCGTTTCACCAGATTGTCGAGATCGAGTGGAGTTCCAACGCTCGAACTGAACATCCATTCTCCCTCCATAGCTAGTGAAGCGCGGTAGTCTTCCAGCACTCGCCTGAGCTTCGGAATTACCGGAACAGGTTTGTTTCTCGCCGCAGTTTTCGTGTCTCCGATCGTATTGCGCCAAACTCCTCGACGAACGTACAACATCGCGGCTTCGGCTTCGTAGTCTGACCACTGCAATCCCCGAATCTCGCTGGCAGTCAGCCCAGCGTAAGCCGCAACGGCACAAATCGCTTTGGCCGGATTCGGGAGGGCAGCGAGCATGTACTCAACTTCCTCCGGAGTGTATGCGTGGGTCTCGTTTTCTCGCGATTTCGTTCTCGGCAAGGCGATTTCCCTAACGGGATTCCGATCGATCAAGCCGAGGGCTACTGCGCGAGTGAAGACGCCACTCAGCATAGCTTTCGCGCGCGCGAGGGTACGTTTGGACAGCTTTGGATTATCTCGAACGATTGAAGCGAGTACATCCTCGATGTGCATTGGCCTAACGTCTCGCACACGCAGCGAGCCAAGTCGCGGCTCCAACCGCTGAAGCCACACTTGGCGGTAATTCTTTCTCGTGCTTGCGGCGAGATTGTCCATTGCCCATCGAGAGTACCGCTCCTCAAAAAATCGCGAGACAGTCATGCTTGCATCCACGTTGAATCCAACCGTATTCAGTTTGCCGATGAACTCCATGAACAACGGCTGGACCTCACGCTTCTGCGGGTAGTCAAAGACGTTCGCGAGTTTTTGGCTGCGGTTCACTTGATTAATTGTTCCATCCGGCTGTCGTTCGAGTTCCCTCCAACGAACATGCCAGCTTGAGCCCTTCCTATACAAATGTCCTCTTTGAGTCTGAGCCTTCATTGCATCCTCTCCTTTCGTTTAGGCCCAAACTCGGTGCGTGTTTGATTGTATGATGCAGGACGAGGGTCTGCTGAGAGGCTTTTTGTGTCGCCCGCGACCGCCTTGTGCCGCTCGATCCACTCGCTCATCTCCTCCGAATCCCACACAAACCTGATCATCCTCCCGAACCGCAAATGCGGGATCGGGTCGCAGGTATACGTCCGACGGACGTTGCGCCGCACCCATTGTTCGCTCGTGCCCAGCTTCGCAGCTAACCCGCGGAAGTCGAGGAAGTCGGAATCGGTGTCCGGCCGCGAGCCCGTTTGTCCGCCCATGATCGCGTTCACATCAACTTTGTACGTCGCCGCGCGAATTGTTCCCATGATGTTTTTGTCTCGTTAACTGCCAACCTTGCTCCCAGGGGGCGAATTTTCCAAGGGGGTGGGGTCATTTTGTGTGCATGCACGATTTCTGCACGGTTTCTGCACGGTTTCTGCACACCCGTGCACGGGCCTGCACACTTTCTTTTCCTGGTGGTAGAACGGCGGGCAAAACGCGGCAGGGTTGTAAGGGGACCTAGCGACCAACTCCTCGCGCGAGCGCGTTTCTTCACGAGGAAGTCGGAGCGGCGGCGGCGTGGGGCCTCCACCGCAATCCGGCCCATTCTCGACAACGCCTACCGCACTCATGCGTTTACGACCTCTACCGCTTCCGCTACAACTTGCGGCCCTACGGCAAAGAATTCGTCCAAATCATCTGACTTCAGTCGGATTCCTCGCCACCCGCGCGTGCGTTCCTTCCCGACACGCTCCTTCTTCAGTCCTCGTGCCTCCAGCTTTCGCCCAAAAGTCGTGCGATCCAGACCATCCCCATCGTTCTGACGCGTTTGCCACTGGAGATACTCGTTCCATAACTTCCCAGATGTTGTTGACGCATCTGCGTCTAGGACGCAGCAATCCTCAAGAAACTCCACAAGCACATCGCTTTCCTGACGATATTGTTCGGACATCTCAGTGACTATCGCAGGCGTATTGAGCCCTTGTTCCTTCCACTTCCTCGCGCCCTCGATCACCCAATTGAGAATGCCGTCGGCTTCTTCCTTCAGTTTCTGAAGCAATTTCTTGTCGCGCTTTTCTTTTGGAAACTGATGGACGAACGAGATAACCTGAACTCGACGCCAGAAGCCTTCGGATTCATCATTCACCTTCGGAAAGTGATTGAACACTAGCCAAAATTTCGCCATTGGGACGAATGTGAAGAACTCCTTAAAAAGATACCGTGCCGTAATCGGATCAGAGCCGGTTAACGCTTTGATCCTCGCTTCGTTCAGCCGCGAAGACTCGCTCGTTTCGATTGCTGTGGCGAATCTGCGATTTTCCAGCGCCGCTATGTCATTCGGAATCGATGAGCGCCCGCTCAGCTCGAAAGCCGAGAACGGCAAATTGTATGCGTGTTCTCCGAGCACATGCCGGATCATTTCAACGAACGTAGACTTCCCGTTCGCGCCGCTACCGTAAGCGAGAAAAATCACTTGCTCGCCGACATCGCCGGTAATGCTGTATCCAACCGCACGCTGAACGTACTCAATCAGTTCAGTGTTGCCATCGAAGACCTCGCTGATAAACCGTTCCCATCGCGGAGCCTTGGCCGTTGGATCGAATGCGATTTTCGAGTGCAGAGTAATCTTGTCGGATTGCTTGCCATCCCGGAGCTGACCCGTACGCAGATCAACTACGCCATTCGCCACACCTAGAAGCCACGGATCGCTGTCCCAGCCGTCGCCTGAGTCGGCTAACGGGCGCTCAGACTTCGCGAGTTCTGCCATCGCCTCCAACCGTTGCCGCGCTTCACTGCGCAGAGCCCACTTCGTCTCATCGCGATTCGTTGCGTTCTTGAGCCGCAAACGCGCTACGTTCTTCGCCATCCTGACAACGCCCTGAATTTCGTCTTTGGCCCACCATCGCCCATCCTTCCAGACCAGCCAACGACCACGCTTGTGATCGAAGCGGAGTCGCTCGGCGTAGAGCGCCGCAAATAGCTCCGCGTTGCCAACGTCGGTGCGCAGATACCGAGAGTCGGGCGCACTCTTTGTGTTTTCAGCCGCGTTTGCGGTTGTGACATCATTGACTGCGACGACTGCGCCTTTACCAGAGTGTCGCGATCCGCTCTGTACTTGCGTTTGCCGCTTGGCAGCGGACTTGTGCTTGCCACTGAGCCCCGCGCCGTGTTTTCTTCGATTGTTGATGCTCGTAGTTTGAACCGCTTTTCCTGACTTCCTATTTTTCGTTTTCACTGATATCCCCTCTTTCTGTCTCGCCAGCTAACTTCGTTCTCAGCCTCGCTTCGATTGCGTCTCCCGGAATGCGCCACGCACCATCTCGCTTCTGAGCAGATATCTTTCCTGTCCACAAAAGCTGATAGAGGTGGCTCAATCCGACACCCAACCGCTTTGCTGCTTCTCGCGCTGAGATTTCATTTGTCGCTTGCATCGTTGAACTCCGTGTCGCAAAATTGCGCCCACAATGATGTTGATGTAATAGCCGTTAGTGCGGCAACTTTTGCGAAGAGAACCCATAACGAACCCATGACCCCCCTAGTTTCAGTTGCACAGAGGACGGTACCAGTATTAGTGAGAGCCAGAGCAGGCAAGCGCGACGGGCGGATTCATTTGTTGATGCGTCCGGCTCCGGCTTTCGATCCCAACCCGGAGGTTCAGCTGCTCCTACCCATCGACGTTCGAGTTCTACCCGCCCGTTCGCTGGAGATGTTCTTCAAAGATATTCGGGCGTTCGAGCGCGAATATGGTGCTATTCACGCTTCATGGCAAGAGCGATTTCGGTGGCTTCTGCAACTTGTCGGAGCCGCAATGAAAGCAGAAAAGGATGTGCCAGTGATCATGAAAACGGGCGTCGAGAAAAGGTACGTCTCTCAAAGTGGCGTTAAAGAGCCAATCAGAAAGATTGGCGAATTGCTAAATATTGGGGTCAAAGACGCGGTCTTCGCAATCTGGTGGAGCGAACGACAACATACCTTTGCCCCTGGAATTTTCTGCGCGGACGCGATAGTGGCCCTCCACGCGCTTGCGTTTATGCAATTGGGCACACGTGGTGAGATCGCAACCTGCGACCGTTGCGGTACACCCTTCATCAAGGCTAGAAAGGCCCAAGCCTATTGCAGCACGTCGTGCCAGACTGCCGAGGCTTCCGCCCGGTCGCGGGAGAAGCGGAAGAAGGCTGAAGTTAGTGGGGGCATCCTTCCCGACGTGCTGGATTCTGACCTCGACATCTTGTTCTGCGGGACAGCCGCGGGCGAAGCGTCAATGGAGCGAGCGGCGTACTATGCTGGCCCTGGTAATCGATTTTGGCCAACCTTACATAAAGTCAGACTCACGCCGCACCGGTTCGCACCTGAAGACTTCAGGGAGCTTCTAGAGCTACGGATGGGATTGACCGATCTCGTCAAAACCGCCTGCGGGAACGATTGCGACCTCTCCAAAGATGGGTTCGACAGAAAACGTTTGAAGGAACTCATCGCTACATACCGTCCTCGGATATTGGCTTTCACCAGCAAGCGAGCAGCCGAGGAGTCCATTGGGCGCTCTGTCGCTTACGGTCGGCTTCCAGAGAAGATAGGTGATACCGTACTCTTCGCGCTGCCATCGCCTTCTGGCAACGCTCGTCGTTACTGGACCGAGCAACCTTGGGAGGAGCTTTCCCGGCTCAAGTTAACCTTATCCGCGGGGCGACCCTGACGTTCGGCTGTTGCGGACGCGCGGACGCCGCGGACACCGGTTTCTTATTTGTTACCTAATATCACCTTCTTTCACTCCTTCGTTCAATAGTTTCGAGAGATTGAGTGAGAGAATTAGAGATAACAAATAGAAAAACGCGTCCAACGCGTCCGCGTGTCCGTAAGGAAGCTCGAATCTGGTTCAAGACGGTTCCAGTTCCGAAAGGAGCTCAAACGCATCGAAACGTCGCGGGTTGATCGCGATGGGAAGGTTCGTGCTGGATGGTCACCGTCGCACGCGCGACTGAAGAGATTTCTTTGCCCCCACGACGCCCTCGTCAGTGGCATCGACGGCTCGGCGGACTTCTCTCGCTACCCTGACTGGCGGTTAAGCTAAGCGTAGGTCAGCGGTAAGCTCATGTAAATACAAGTACTTGCTAACCGCGTCGTACCGTTGTCGTACCGATGTTAGTTCGCGCGTCGAACCGGTTCGAGTTCGGAGAACGGGAGAACCGGAGCCGCCGACGAACCCCCAGGCCCCCCAAGTAGACCCCGCCGTCTTCTAATACGCGAAACCTCTGTAGCGCGCGAATCGAGAGTTTTCAATTAGTCGACTGACGCTCCTAACTGAAGTTAATCAATAAATTATGGGTGCGCGGGCCGGGAAAGTAGACTTCTCCAGCTGAGGCTCAAGACGGTTAGTTCTCACTAGATCGATTACGGTTCCGGCTATCGTGCGTCTCGACGTGTCACTCACGAAACTTGTGGGCATGTCGGACCACCTGCGTTCCGCGGCCTTGAACCGGGCGGGGATTTGTTTGCATTTGGCGGAGAGAGTGGGATTCGAAACTCCAGGCATCAGGCGCACACACCTGCTGTCGCCTGATAAGGTCTTGCATATAGGCCAGAGGGCTTAACGAAGCCAAGCGAGCCACGCTTACAGGTTCTGATGCTTCATAGCGTCCTGCATGAGGGGTTTATTGAGAGACGGAATTTCTATTGAGAGAAATCGCGTCAGGCTTCCTCGAACTGCTTGGCACCGGAGAACCTCAAACGGTTCAAATTATACTTTGCGCCGTAGCCGCCATTCGGACCTGGAAACCACGGTGGCCTATCTGAAAGGAAGCGACGCTGCAGCGAAGGTTCTCAGGCTCAGGTGGCGAAGGCATACGAAGCGTTCGTCCTGAATCGCGAGTTCTCTCAAGCCTGCCTGCCCACGGCGAGCTTTCTTTTGCAATGTGCAAAAAGTATTTCAGCCGGAACGAACTCCTCACCTCTAATGACGGTGTAGGACGTCCGAGACGCGTTAACTTGGCCAGAAAACTTGGCCACGGGCGACAACCGTTAGGCCGTTGCCCGCGACCTGAGGTTTTAACGCTGGTGCTCGAAAACTGCCACACGCACGCCACCGCCCTCGCGCCCGGCGCAAATTCCGCCAACCACTCCGCCGCCTTCGTGGCCCGCAAGGCGAATGTGTTCGAACGAAGCAGGACTCGCGGTTGGTATCGGTATCGCAGTCGCGATACCGGCAGAGAAAACGCACAACAACAATAAGGCTTTTGTCATACTCTCCCCACTTTCTGGCGTCATCAGACGACGCCTCCAACGCATTCATACTTCTACAGAAAACCAAGGAAGCTTGTGGGCACAGTGAGACTCGTGAATAAAAAAGCCTGCCCACTGGTTGCTACCTACTACTTCTAACACCATTAGACGCAGGTTGTTGCTATTAGGTCGCTTGGACTTATTCGCACCGCCGACGTCAGCCTTTTAAGGGGCAGCGGAGCAGTGCTTGCCGTAACTTACGAGGAGGTGGAAGGCTGCGAAACCCCTGTAAGCACACGCGCGGATATTCAAGGATAACAAGCTAGGATGACGGACTGGGTGTTTCAGTACTAGCTCATCAGTCCTAAGATACCTGCCGGTAGATTGAGCTTCGGCATCGGTTGTGGTCCGCTGTTTTTGGACCCTTCTTTTGTCTCCTTGCTAACCCCTATGGATACTACGCCTACAGCTTGCCCTCGCTCGTTTAGGATCGGAGAGCCGGATTGCCCCCCCAAAGTGGGACTACTGAATAGCGAACCGTAGTCTGTGTTGAGGGTTGTTGGATCCCAGTGATAAGGCTTGTCCAATGAAAGCATCCAACCTTTTCCGGTCTGTGCTTCGCCAATCGGAATCGCTTGCAACGGGTCAACAAATTCGTCGTAAACGGTCGACTGCTCATACATTTCTTGGCAGTCAGGAGAACCAAGTACGGCGATATCTCCGATGGGGTCAGCAAAAAGCAATAGCCCTCCCACACTTGGCTTCTCACCGAGAACGCCGAGTAGATCGGGATAAAATTGATCGAAGCTTTCAAATGCGTGGGGTTCCGGAAAGTGTGGCAGGCAATGTGCCGCGGTAATTATGCAGCGGTTCACCACGAATGGTAGGAGCCTCAACTTTAATTTGTTGACTTCGGGAGACCCCCATCCCGGAGTGCGAGTCTTCTGGTCAAAGACGAACCCACGACCGCCCCCTACTTTCACTACGGAAGAAAACTCTGGTAGTTTGATAGTTTCCATAGATATGTTCTTAGCAGCCCGTGGTGCAAGGGCCTAAATCTTGGAAGCGCGGGCGCTACGCGACAGCGCGCCTAGCGAATACCAGTTTGGTCAGGGTCGAATCGGAATTGTGCATTCGGAGCTTGACTGTCCTAGCACTTTTGAAACTCAGCGTCGGGGCTTCTTCCAATCTGCAATCCAAGTCCGTTCCGTTCAGCCCGCTAGTCCATGATATGAAGATGGACTTGGGAGCTAACGCCCGAAAGAACGCAGACCGCGACCACAAAAAGACTGCCTAGGACAGTCAGTAGCCTAGACGCCGCCGAACAGCGTTTCCAGAACCAAGCAACAATGTCATACGACTTCCAAACTGACAGTGTCAGTACAAGACCAGTCATAATATATGCGAATGGTCGTTTAAGGACCAAAAAGAAACTGGTTCCCCAGCAAGACATCAATCTACCCTTTCTTTCCTTTGGCGAGCGTCTTTTTTCTGGCCCGCGTCGGTTGCGTTGCGTTGTGCTTCCTTGACGAATCCCGACCCAACAACGAGGATTTGCCAACTAGAGAATGCCTTCTCGAGACTCAGCAGGGTGAAGGCCTGTATACAGTCTCGCCATTCTCGCCAACAATTCGTTCGATATCTATTCCCTCGCTTAGTCGCTTCAGCACCGTATGGACCGCTGCGAGGGGATTCCTATACCCCTGCAGAATCCGATACTTGAGCATAACGATGTCACGTACTTGCCGAGCCGTCATTCCGGACGGTTCTGCTCCCCAGACGACACGGTGAATCGCTTCTGTTAGGCCGATCGATCCGGAGCCAACGATTCGCTTGAGACGTTCTTCCCAGTCCCTTTCTTTTTCCACGAACGAGAAATCCGCCGTTGAGTCTGCGGCCAACACCTCGATCCTTCCGCGGATTGCCCGCTCTCTCAGGTTTATCTTGCCGTCGATTACCTCCCTCTGTTCCGCCAGCTTCGCCAGCATCAGAAAATCCTCTTCAATAACTGCCTCTTGCAGATCCGCGGATCTCCTAGAATCTTGCCGCTCCAGTTTTGCTTCACGTTGGCCGCTCCGCCTAGGTGGAGGGTCTACATCACTGACACCTAGGTCTATTTCGGGAGGACGTAATTCCCCAGGATTTCCGCAACGATCACAACAATTCTCAGTCCAAACCCTAGCTTCATACTCATCGCCGTCCGCAGCTTCCTCCTCATGAACCAATCCAGTACAACCAGGTTCTTTGCAAGGCGTTGGCGGATTCTTCTTGCAGCCCTGACATTTCGAGTCGCCAACTACGTGTAGTTCTAGGAGAATTCTGAACGGTACTCCTTCTTCAAGCACAATAACCTCCACGCAACCAACATTACACAATCAATTTACACAACATTTATTAATTATGCAAACATCTGTAGAAATTTTCAAAAACAACAATGTTCACTGCAGTTTGCGACGCAATTCTCCGGCATCTATTGTTTTCGTTGTCAAGATCGAGTGAGCCAATAACAGAGTATTATTAAAATAAAATATATTATTTAAATAACATTTTGTGATACGATAATCTGCTTGACTTACAAGGAGGGAATGGATGGAAAGACGGCACGACGAACTCCTGACCGCTCGACTCGAGGAAGCAATGCTGAATGGTTGTTCACATGTCACGTGGAATGAACTTTATCACTGGTACGGCATAAACAGGCTCGCGATAAACACTTGGCGCGACCTGAAGATACGCTGGGAAGAGATTACCGCCGGACGCGAGGCAGGTCCGCTGAAATGGGTCGCGGGGCGCAGTGGAATGTTCCTCCATGATGGGCACACCTCCAAATTCGTAGATCCTGATGTGTAAAAAAGTGGAGAGCAAAACTAGCTGTTGTGCGAAGGAGCCAACCAAATGCCGTTAACAGTTGCTGATCTCGACACGCTCGAACAATATCTGGCAGGTGTGATGAATCGATCCGGTCATCACGCACAGACCGTCGGCGCAATCGCGCTTGCTCTACTGGGAGCCATACTGTGGAAAAAGGACGCGGATACGCCAATCGAGGTTCGCACCTACGATGGGGCACCTGCAAATGTGCTTTGGGTGCAGATCTCGGGGCGGCGATACGCACTCGCTTATAATCACCACGACGGTTGCATCGAACTTCATGATCGCACGCAAAGTGGGGCGGTCCTGCACCGCTTTACAAATCAGACCCAGGTCACCGAGGTGTGGCAAGTGTTCGAGAATCTCAAGCCCACGCCATGAGCAACTGACAGTGGGCGAATACAAGGCGAATCAGCTACGATGCTTCGATGGACGAGGGACGCAAGCGCGTGCTGGAAAACTATGAACCTTCAGCAAAAACATATCGACGCTCTCGACAAGGCTGAAACGCTGATGTTTCATAGTGATTTCTGTCCGTATCTGGAATTGAAGGAGATGTTTCCTGATGCCTCACCTCTGGCGCGCCACCGCTTCCGGATTCTTTTCACCAGTTACTACGGCATCAATGCCGGAGGGTTGACGGACGTCTTCAAGGATCGTTTCTTCGCGATACTTTTTGACGGAAATGTGATAGTAAACGGCCAACCGGACTTCCCGACGATCCTGAATGAACTCAGCCTGATCCCGCGCAAGAAGGGCGATTATGCGATGCCGTACTCTTTCGTCTCGAAACTGGTGGGCATCCATCAGGAAAGCAGCCCCATTTACGACAAGCACGTGCTTGCCTTCTTCGGCAAGAAAGCTCCCGCTGCGTCAGTGCCCAAACAAAACCGGATTGCCTGGTACGTAGGCTTTCTGAGCCAGGTCGCGACTGACTATGCGACTTGGGCGCAAGATGTAAGGGTCATCCCTAACCTCCATAGACTCAAACTCCGCGACCAGCGGCTGGCGCAGTGCCACGCCATCAGGCTTCTTGATTTCTTGATCTGGAAGGTTGGTAACCAAAAACTGCTGTGAGTCTGACAGATCGGATGGACTTAGCAGCATAGCCCCAGAACTGATGCGATGGTCGCCGCTGCGGTCCAGTGGGCGGAGCGGATCATGGAGAAGGTTGACGCCAACTTTCCCGCTAGATCGTGATCAGACGCCGAACTTCCACGTGCTGCGGTAGATTCTCATCTTGTTCATGTCCGTCCACGAACGCTCCCCCCACATGTTTGTCCTGTTGGCCCCAGCGAATTTGACGGAATCATCCATGTTGTCATAAATCGAGTGCGTGATACGGATTGCAACCTCATCTGGTAAACTGCTCAGTTTCGCCGCATAATTGGCAGCTCGCCCAATCCAGACCAGATCGTTGTAATTACGAACTCCGATCCGACTCACAAGCAACTTGCTCGCATCGACTCCGATAACATGCTTCAAGTTGTAATCAGTCGCTGGGTATTCCTTTTTTAACGCGGGCTTGATGATATCCCATACCGCGCCGTTGATCCTGAAAGCCGCTCGCACAGCATTAGTGTTCGGTTTACTCCCGATGAACACACCCATGACTCGATCACCGTCATAAGCTGTGATCACGCCACCCTGGTCCTTGATGATTAGCGCTGCGCAAGCAAGATATGTTTTATAAATCTCAGCAGCAAAGTACGGCTGGCCACGATCGACCAACTTAGTCGAATCGGACATATCTGCATACAGCAACTGTCCCATTAAGATTGACGGCGTCGTTTCCGAGGCCCAAGTCTTTGGGTTCAGGGACCACTTCGCCATCCCGCGCCGTCCATTTGTCGTCGTGGAAAATCTTCCTTACGATAGATTCGAGATCTCCCTTGAGTGCCAACCTAACCTCGAAGAACTATTGGATTTCAGACAACCATTCTGTCAATTTGAGCAGGACGGTTCTAGCCTGTCTGTTTTTGTTCCGATTGCAGACTGATAATCACAGCACAGTCCAGAAGTAATTGCTGGCGTAAATGCTCATATCATTCATGGCCGTCCACGTCCGTGCCTGCCACATGTCTTCTTTAGTTAAAGCATATTTCGCCGCGTCATTCATGTCGTCATATACCGAATGCGTGATATAGGTCACGAAACCGTCGTTCAGGGCACTGAGCTTCGCCGCATAATTTGCCGCTCGTCCTACCCAGACCAAATCGTTATCATTGCGTACTCCTATGCGGCTTACCAGAAGGTTGCTTGTATCAACGCCCACGACGTGGTTCAGGTCATAGGGAGAGGTCGGGTATTGCGCCTTCAATGCTGGTTTGACGACTTGCAACACAGCCGTGTTGATTCTTAACGCCGCTCGCACTGCACTGGTGTTCTTGCTCTTGCCAATGAAAACCCCCATCACGCGATCGCCGTCATACGCGGTAATGACTCCGTCCTCATCCTTGATGATCTTCGCCGCGCACGCCAGAAATGTCTTGTAGATCTCAGCAGCAAACTGGGATTCGTAAGAATCCACCAAAACAGTGGAGCTAGAAATGTCTGCGTAGAGCACTGTCGCGTTAAGATTCACTGCGTCATTGCCGAGGTTTAGGTCTTCTGGTTCTGGAACAACCTCACCATCTCGCTCCGACCAAGCCTCCTTAAATATGGCCTTGACTGCGGCTTCAAGATCTTGTTTGAGTACCAATTCGACCCCGCGCGGAATGATTTGGGATTTAAATCGTCACTTCAGCAGCACGCTTCTGGACGGATAGCGGATCGCTAGCAACAAGAGGCTGCCCAACCACGGCAAAATCGCAAGAGCCGTCCAGTTGAAAGCAGAGCTGATGTGATCAAATTTTGTTTTCAATATTTCCGAATTTCGCCACACTTGGCTCAATAGGTCTTTGAGAAGAACATCGTCAGGCTGCGCGAGAAATGCTTCGATGAACCGGGACTCTGTTCTTTTGGAAATTTCCCTAAAGTAAACTAGCGAGTCATGTCCACCTTCCAGGCTCGGGAATGTGCCCATGTACAGGTGCCAAAGGCTGATGCCGAGCAGGACGATTGGAATCAGGGCCATCAGAATCCACCAATCGAACATAGCCGAAGGAGGCGAATTGCTAGCTAAGACCGCGAGCATGCCCGTGTCTACGGCCAGTAGAACTGATCCTTTTGCATCAGCTCGCGGGAAGAAGGCCAGCACTCGATCCAATTGGGATGCCGCCGTTTCCGATAGGTGTTTGTGATCCACGTTGCCTTACCTTTCTTATGCGCCTTTGGGGATTCTCGTCACTGTTCGCAGACTTTTTGTTCCAGCCAATCATGAAATTTGCCGCCAGCCGCGATCTGCGGGTGGTAGTTGTTGAGCGTAAGTCGACCGTAATAGTTGCCGTCCAAATCCACAATTACCGGGGGATCGTTCGCATACGGATTACATGCACCCTCATTGGAGTACCGAGATCCGAAATCAGCGTAATGGTTCCAAATGCTTGTGCTGGAGTATCGACTTCCATAACTCCCGAATTCGTTGAACACTGAATCCGTTACGTATTCCGAACAACTCAGGCAACCTAAGTAGGTATGATGATCGTGGCCACCGAAGATCATGATTTTCCGTTGGGGGGTAGCGGTATTTCCAGATGTGCCCGCACCGGCAGCAGCTAGAACGCTGGCTGCATTCTCTCGCGCGGCGGGGCTACAGCCGACCACCATCGATAATGTCAAAGATAGACCCGTGGCTCCAAGAAGCACCGATAATCGTTTCATTGGCACTAGAGCCATTTTCCGACCCCACCGTGGTGCGAACAGGTGCCTCGTCGACTTTTGCTGAAGCTGTAACTTCCATCGCGGCATTGTGCCGTCGCTCCCTGCGGTGGCCCGGAGCAATCCTCTGGTCGCTGAACCGTATGCCCCTCGCTGTTCACATACGCGCCATTGTTGGTGCAATTCACCTTCCCTGCGTTAGCTTTGCGGTTGCTTGCGGTGGTCGGATTCGTGCCCGGCTGAGAAGACGATTGAGTTTGAGAAACGATCTGTTGAGAAAGCAGGATTACCGCTAGAACAAGAGCGTAAACAAAGTGGCGCGAAGGGCGCAAAGTCCTCTCCCTGGGTCGGAGTGACTCGCTCCCCCTCGAAGCAAGTCGGGTCCATCATTAAGATGGCCTCGGTGTCGAATCATACCTTAGAGTCGGATCAGCGCAATGGCCCATACGTGCCAGGGCGATGAAAGGTGACCTCAAATAGCTGCGGGGGTTCATCCTCTTATCGTAGGTGCTAATGGCTTGGCCCAATAGCGAGAACTTACGAACAAGTTTCAGCCTCGACTCGCAGCAACTACGATCTCTGCCCTATCCTCAGCGCTCGGAGTATCTGCATCTTATGCCGCCGACATCCGGTCTGGCCGCTGCCGCCCGCATCCGAGGCACTGGCTGGCGCTGGCGCAACTCGTCGGAGTTTCGCAAAACTGAAATCCCTTGTCCGAGAGATGTCCTGAGTTTCACTGCTGAGAGAGGGCTGTTCGTGAGCGCTCAGTTTTGGGCGCTCTCCCTTTTTCTCGTAAGGGGACGTTCGAAGAGCAAAGCTAGCGCGCTGCCAATACCAGAGAGTGGTTCCTGGTCCTCGCTGCCATAAGGTTCTTCTGATTTTTTCGGGCCTAAAACCATAAACGCCTCGCGGCTGTGGGATGCAATCGCAATGGGTACCATCAGGTCAATCCGCGCATCCCGCAGGAAGTTCGTATCTTCTGAAGGAAGCTGCTGCTTGAGGAATCCGCTCTCGGCCAGCGATATCTGCAAGGGCTTGGCACAAAGGCGAAAGGCCGCCATGAGCTTACTCTCGGCGCGCCTGCCTCATTGCTTACGGCTGGCGGGAGGTGGCGGTGACAACCTATTGGGTTTTGGTTCCAGACTGGATGCGCGACCCTAACTATGAAGGATATCCTTATTACGATTTTCAAGCCGGCCTAGACGCGGACGGAACGCCCTTATACGCATGTGTTGCGAGCTATGAAGGAGGCACACACCCCGGCAAATTCAGGAAGGATTTCACCGGTTGTAACTTCGGCTGGGGGTCGGGAAACGTAACCGTGGCTCCGTTCGGCCTGCTGACGGACTGGCAACTTTATGGTGAGCGGCCACACAACTAGTCCTGGTCCCCATCCTTGCACAACAGCAGGGGTGGGGCTGTTTAGACTTGCTTCGGTGTCTTATTCACAATTCGAAGCGGGCGGGACCTTTCCACAACCCAGCAGCGTTGCGGTGATTATCTCGGCCCGCTGCACCCATGGTCGGTAATTTGGCCTATGGGTTGAGCATTAGAGCCGCTCTTCCGAGCGGCTCTTTTTCTAGTGCGGATTCGATGCGACAGCATCATCGCTGCACGCCTTAATCGTGCAATCGAGATATGGCTGGGTCGCTTCCGAAGTTGCGAGTTCGTGCGCCAACGGGTCTGCTTTGATGCCTCTTAACGGAACATTGTGCATTTCCATTTTGGCAGTCCTTCCTTTAAGCGGCCTTCTTTCCTGCCTTCAACTTCGCCCACCTCGCCCGCTGAAACGCTGCGATCTTCCTCCGGGCGGCTGCTGACATCGTGTGCTTCGCGGGAGCAGGATTAGTCGTTTTTGTCACCGAAACTAATACTGGCTGCGATTCCTTCTTAGCCCTCGCCCATCTCGCTTTCTGAGCCCTTGCCATTTTTAACCGCGAAGCCCTCGATATAAAACGTTTCGGTACCGCTACAGTTCCAGTCGGCTGGTTCACTTGCCGAGATGTTCCAGAACCATTTAGCCACTCGATTGCCGAAATCGCTGTGTCTAACTTCTCTACCTGTGACTGCGCTTGCTTGCGCTCTTCTCGAAGCTGCTGGAGCGCATTTGCTAGGTTTCCCATTGTTCCCCCTCGGATTTGACAGCAACTCATTGTAGAGGGTTCAACGGATGCTGCCTAGCTGGACTCCACTTCTGGAGAATTTCGAGGGTCGGAAGAGTCGTTGGGGACGACACTTTGTTGCGCGTATTTGCTCAAGAGTGCCTACCACCAGCGCAAGCCAGCCTCTAACAAAAATGGCACGACCTGCGACACGATAGTAACGGTCTAGCGACGATGAGTCTTCCTTGGGTGACACCGTTGGGCTACGCTTTGATGAGAATGGACTGGTGTCACATTGAAAAAGCTGTTTGCGGTAACATTACTGACTTGCATCGCAGCATGGGGGCAAACGACAACGAAGCCGAAGCACAAACCAGCGGTCGCCGCCCATATCGGATGGACTAAGTATGAATTGAAAGATGAAATCACAGACAAGACAACTACCGTTTTTTCCGTGTCGAGTCTTCCGCCTGAAAAAGCAATGTTGACTATTATTTGTCGGCCCGAGAAACCGCTCCTAACAATGAGTCCGCACTTTCAAGTAGGCTATACAAACGACAGTGACCACACGGCAAAAATACCAATACAAACGGATGGCACCGTAAGTGAAATTACTGTAGTCGTCGTTGGCGATCTCGACGATTCGGTATGGTTCGGCAACGAACCTGCAATACTTGAAAGCACCAAGAGCATCAAAATCAGGCTGTTTGAATTTGGTAACACCTCCCATGTGATGACGTTCCAATTGCAAGGCCCAGCGCCGAAGTGCCCAGCCGCTGCCAGTTAAAAGGAAGCCAACCCAAAAGGATCGTGGCGGGCCGCATTTTACCTTTGCAGCAAAACCGGCAAAAGTGGGCCAGCCACCCCCAGCTTGGAGAATAGATTCTAAATGGGCTTTTACCTCCGCAAAGGATTCAACTTCGGGCCGATTCGACTGAACCTGTCGCGCTCAGGTCTAGGGGCGTCATTCGGCGTAACTGGGGCTCGAATCGGCGTCGGTCCAAAAGGAAGCTACATACATCTTGGTCGCGGGGGCTTGTATTATAGGCAGAGTTTAGGAACGCTTCCTCGCAGTCATCCTCCTGCCCCTCCCGTCGCTCACCAACACGTCAAATTCGATTCGTCCGAGCAGGGTCTGCGAGAGATTGCGAGTACATCAGCGGCGGGCATGGCGGACAGTTCCTCCTCGGAACTCCTCAAGGAATTGAATCGAGTTCAGCAACGATGGGATATTTTTCCAGTAGCCGCGATAGTAGGGGCACTCGTGACAGGTTGGGCAGCGTTCGAATACCAAGGCTGGTGGTGGGTATCGAGCCTAGTTGTTTTCATACTAGCAAGCATTTACGCCCGACATACGGATGTCATAAAGGGAACTGCGATTCTGCATTATGCTTTGGAAGGAGAGGCCGAGAAAAGATTTTCATCGCTTCTGGCTGCCTTCGGACAGGTAAACCGCTGTCGCGGTATTTGGCGGGTGAATGCTCAAGGACACACAAACGACTGGAAAAGAAATGCTGGTGCAAACACTATCCTGAAGCGATCTCCGTTCCGTCCAAGCCTTGCTTGCCCGGCGAAGGTGCAATGTAACATTCAGGTGCCTGCATTCAAGACAGATCGTTCCACTCTCTATTTTTTCCCTGACCGCCTGCTGGTTTACAACTGGGGCGGCGTCGGCGCGGTACCTTACAATCAGTTAGACGCACAAGCGACACAGGTCCAATTCCGTGAGGACGGGCAGGTTCCCGGAGATGCGGTTCAGGTAGGCACTACATGGCGATTCGTCAATAGGAACGGCGGGCCGGATCGGAGATTTAACAACAATCGACAGTTACCAATTATGCTTTACGGCCAGTTGTTCCTGACGAGCACATCGGGTGTCGAAGAGGTTTTTGAAATGTCGATTCCTGCCGCCGCTCAAGCTACCGCAGATGCAATATCGAATCTGTCTGCCGGAAACCTATGACTTTGGCTTGGGTGGGGCAGTTCTGCTGCCGGGTGCGTCCACAAAAGCCAGGGACGACCGAAGCCGCCCCATGTCGGTTTGAAAACTCAGACCGTTGCACGCTGGGGGACTGAGGGGCGAGTGCCTTAACGGTCGTTGTCTATCCCGCGATTCCAAGAACTCCTGACTTTCTTTCTTGCTGATTTTCTCATTGATGTTTTCGTGATAGCGTCCTTCAATGTCGAAGTATGGTGCACCCAAGTATTTAAGCAACTCGTCGCCCGCGAATTCGAGGCTGGCGACTGAACGTGCTCCCGCATCGCGGTGACCGAAGCCACAAGCGTCCTTGAAAACAACCGTGATGTAGCCGAGATCGGAGCCCTGCCGCACCGTGCGCTCGATGCCGATTTCCATGGCGATACCGACTATCGCAAAGGCATCAATCCCGCAATCCCGAATCGCGATGTTCAAGGGCGTGCCTTCAAAGGCTGACATCGCGATCTTGTCCAAGATTGCTTCGCTTGGTAGTGGATTCATCTCCTGGATCAGATGGAATCCCGGCGCGTCCCGCAAGAACCAAGGCTGAACCTCGTCAGGCGACTTCACCCTCTGCCAAGCCATCGCCGTGCGGAACTGAGATACGCCCATGAGTTCTTTCGGGAGAGACATATGCCGGGTGAAGAAAATCCGAATCCTCGCTTTGCGAGCCGCTTCGAGAACCTGAAGAACCTTTTCTGTGATCTGCGGGCCATTTTCGATCTGCTTCACGATTCCGACCTGCATGTCGTACACGACCAAAGCCAGCCGCGTCGGGTCACAAACATCGTCCAGCGTCTGCGGAATATTTAGTCCGAATGCCTGCTGCATAGTTAGTTCCACCTCATATGTAATCGAACATTATTCTACTTGGACGCATGGAGCCGATTGGCGGTTGCTGAATCGATGCGTGGTGCTCAGGCATCGAAAAACCCGAACCGTGAATTGCCGAAGGGGAGATTATCTTGGCCGCAAAAATTCTGATGGTTCTTAGCGCGAGCATTATCTTTACGCTCGGAGTCGTCCACATCGTCTACACGTTCTGGGGGCCAAATCTCACGCCTCGCGACCCCGCGTTGCAAATCAGCATGAGCCAGATTTCCCCTGTCATTGCGAAAGAAACAACAATGTGGCGGTGTTGGGTGGGCTTCAATGCCAGCCACAGCATGGGACTTATTCTGTTCGGCTTGGTTTTCGGTTATTTAGCATTGGCGCACGGCCAACTCCTCTTTCAGTCACCGTTCCTGCTCTTTGTCGGGCTGGGAATGCTTGGCGGTTTCGCTGTGCTCGCCAAAGTTTATTGGTTCAGTGCGCCTTTCAAGGGCGTCTGCATCTCTTTGACTTGCTATATTGCCAGCATTGCGATACGGGTTTCGCTCGGTGTGTGAAATTGGGCGAACTCCTCCTACAGCGTCGTTGCTGGGCACAACAAGATTGAGCAAACGGTTTTCGGTTGGCGTTTCCGGCTGAGCGCGATTCGTCGAGTAACCGAAGTTAGCACTCAGGCCGAGTTGACCACCAGAGAAGCCCAATAAACAAAATCTGCATCGGAGCCCGCAACCAAAGCAGCGTCGGCGGCTTTCCGCGAAGCGTGACGCCCTGTTTTGCCGCATTGAAGTTGGCGATAAACATTCCGACGAGGAGCGCAATCAGGCAAATGCGCAACCCTGCGGAATTCCGGGAGAACCAGTCCTGCTGCTCCGAGAAGTCCCAAAACACCAGTGATGTACACGATCAGCAAGGGATGCGGGAAGTACGGCGGAATCATCCGCACTAGATCATGCTTCATCTTGTTGAAATGAGCGGTTGCGGTGAAGACGAACATCACGGCCAAGGCATAACGGGCGCAATACTGCCACGAGCCAAGAGCATGTACTCCAGCCGCTCCTACCGCTCGAAAGACCAGCCACCCTGCCAGCAATACGATGACAACAAGCATAAAAAGCCGAATCCAAACCGTGACCCAACAGAATCGTACAAAACATGCTGACCGCGTATTCCGCTTTATAGCGGCGGAATACTATACTGATGGGATGAGCAAGCACCTCGAATCGCTGTATCACAATCTTCTCAACGGCAAGCTACCCCAAAACCTACGTTGGAGCGAGGCCGTCGAACTGGTCGAGCATCTGGGGGAGGTCCAACCGCATGGAGACGATGAGTTTGTGTTCCGCGTCGGCAGCCAACGCGCCTTCTTCAAGAAGCCGCACACCCATGATCTTGGCTTGGAGGAAGTTTCTCGGCTGCGTAAATTCTTGAAGGAAGCCGGACCGGGTGTGCATGTAGAAGAAGCGGCCCAGCCCAGCCGTATGATTGTCGTCATCGACCACCACGCCGCCCATGTTTACCAAGATTTCGGTGGGAGTCGTCCAGCAGACGAACACAAGGTGCAACCTTACGATCCTTTTAATTTCCATCATCATCTGATTCATCGAAAGGAAGCTCACTACCGTGGCGAGCGCGTACCCGAAGAGGATTCGTTTTATGAGGAGATCGCGAAAGATATCACTCCGGCGAATGAGATCGTCCTCATCGGTCACGCCACCGGAAAAAGCAACGCCGCCGACTTCTTGAAAGAATACTTGAAGACCCATCATCCCGACATTTCTCGACGGGTCATCGCTACCGAAACCGCAGACCTCTCAGCGGTAACTGACCCTGAAATTGAGGCTCTAGCCAAGCGCCACATGATCGCAGCCGCCTAACGGCGTGGTTCTCAACCACGGCATAAGCGATTGTGATGGCTGCGCACTTGCTTGCTGTGTCGTTTTACCAAAAGAGCGTGCCGAATGGACGTAAGAAATGGCGAAGAAGAAAGCTACTCATCCCCTGCCGAAACTCACCGAGACTGAACAAGACCTGCTTTCACACATCCAAGACGGATACCAGCTTGAAACTGATTTGCTCGGCGGCAACCCAGTTCTGCGGCACTTGAAAGATAATGAAGAAATACGCCCTCTGTCTGCCAATCGCAATACCATCAAGGCGCTGGAACAGCGCGGACTCATTAGCCCCGAGAAGGGTCACGCCCCGCTCACGATCGTGTGGCATCTGAAAAAGAAAAGGGATTAGAACTCAGGTTCCGTACTTGCTTCTGGCAGAAAGCCCCGTTTAGGTAAAAAGCTGATTCTGGGTGTCGACAAGCTCGACACAGCGCGAGCATTCCTCGTCGTCGTTCGCCACATGATTGATCCGCGTGCTGATCGGGTAACACCGCATCTGCCGAGCATCGTATGGCTTCAACATTTCCGCTGCCGCCTCGACATTGGTCATACCCGGATCAAGCCACAGGTCATAGCTGTCGGGATCAAGAATGACCGGCATCCTGTCGTGGACGGCTGAGGTCAAGGCATTCGGGGTTGTTGTGAGGATCGAGCAGGTCTTTATCCAGCCGCCGCTGGGGTCTTTCCAGCGATCCCATAATCCAGCAAACGCGAACAATTCCCCGTCATTAACTTCAAAGCAGTACGGCTGCTTCGCTTTCCCCGTCCTCTTCCACTCGTAGAAACCGTCCGCAGGGATTAAGCACCTGCGCGACTTCAACGCATCGCGGAATGCGGGCTTGGTGCTCGCCGTCTCTGACCGCGCGTTGATCATACTGGCGGCTGCAGACGAGTCTTTCGCCCAGGAAGGAATCAATCCCCATCGGACTCTCGACATTTCGCGAACGGGTTCCTTGGGATTCTGCCGAATGATTGGGACAGGCTGAGTCGGGGCGATATTGTAGCGGGGATTCCAGTCGTCTTCGCTTGAGACGCTCGCGAAGTACTCCTCAATGACTTGCTTCCTCCGCGAAAGTCGATAGCGTCCGCACATCAAGAGATTATGGCAGATCGGACCAGCGTTCTACACTTCGGCAGTATCGTAGAATTCTCAGGCTCATATCGCTTTCGTTTTCAAGTTGACAATGGGCTTATTCTGATCCCATATAGTCAAACCGCTCCTTGGAGTCGAACATGCCCCTCACTCCTGAAGAACAGATAAAGCTCAAACTTGACATTGTGAAGACCTTCGGCGAGACCGCGAAGGGCTACATCCAGATTGCCTCGGCTGGGTTGGTACTCCCTCTGCTGTTCATTCAGGCGTTTCTTGGGAAGAATACATCGGAGAATGGTCTGAAATCGCTTCACAGTTCGTATGCGCTCTACGGTGCGTGGGGATGCTTCCTTGTGTCAATCGGATGCGGACTGCTTTACCAGTGGATGTCAGTCCGACGTGTTTGGGATCAACTGCACGACCTATTGCGAACGAAAGATAACGTCGATCAACCCGGAACCAGATTTACCAAGTGGGTAGTGCATTTTAACAAACTGAATCTCTCCGCGTTCTACGGGGGCATGGTGATCTTCTTCTTCCTGGGCGCTTACTGCTTCGTGTGGTTTGCTGCTTCGGTCCTTCTCCCATGAGTGGTTTGAAGACTCTTGTTTGCTGACCAACACTAAGGCATAATCAATATTCGCATCAGGAGCACTCCATAAGGAGTCGCCAACCGACGGAGACGCACGGTGGTTAGAGCCGCAAGGCTCGATGTGGCGAAATGCAAAGTCTCCGAGCCGCCTGAATGCATTGGCGGCATTTTTGTTGGCCTGATGCGTGTTCAACCGAAAGGAGCACGCATCGATGAGTTCACGCGTCAATTCAACGAGAACTCCAGATATTCTGGTCCGCAACGAAGGAACCGTATTCCTTTTTTGTCCTCTCACGCAACGATCGAAACAGTGGATCGATGAACACGTCCAGGACGCACTATGGTTCGGCACTGTCTTGGTCGTTGAACATCGATATGCATTGGGGTTGGCAGTGGGCATGAAGGACGCGGGGCTGGTGCTGGAATGACGAGCATGAACGTACTCCGCAATCTGCGTCCCGGAGGCTTCGCGACTGTTCCGCCGCAAATCGGCGCTCGATGCATCACTCGTGACGTTCCCGCAACGCTCTTGTGCTTCCCGAGTTGCATCCCGTACGTCTCTGTTCGCCGCGGCATGACTTCCGATGTCCTGCGCACCTACGTCGCCGCGTACTACCCAATCATCGATTCGGCTCGTTTCCACGCTGGCTCCGTCCAACTGAGTTACGGTTGGGTCCACGCCAGCCCGTTCAGCGTTCACGTTTTGCGCGAGACGAACAGTTCGCGTTGGCACGTTTTCAAATGCCGCGGTAGCCAGCTCCTGAGCCACGTCGTCGGCAATGGCTACGGCGACGCGATGATTCGGGCGACGATCCTCGGTCTGTCCGATCGCGAGCCTGCATTCACGTACGAAGCTACCCTCGCGACGTTCGATGAAATCCGAGAAGAGAATCTGGCGCGGATTGCGCTCGCAGAGGGATCGGAACTGGACGAAGACGAGTTCAGCCAGCACAATTGCGAGGGCGAGCAGACGGCGAGAACGCTCTCGCCTTCTAAACAAACTCTCGTATTCGGCCAGATTCAGAAACTGGGCGAGGTCGCACTAGTCTTCATCCCGGAAGCCGACGCACTGCGTCTCGCGGCGATCCACCGTGCGATTGCGACCGCCGAAACGTGGGGCGATTTCGTCGACGCGATTCCACCGGAGGAGCTCGATACCGTTTACGACCGAGCGTTTGACGAGACCGAACGTCTACCCAATCGCTCTGCGAAGTTCGATCCCGATCTGCTCGGTGTCTGCGAAGGTGATTATCCCGATTGGCCAGAGCAGAAAATGCTGGACTGGCTTCCTGCGCACGTCTGTCGCGAATTCGGTAGGACTGACTCTTCCGTACTGAACGGCCCGTTTCTTTCTCTCGATGTTCGCCGAACGCCAGAGATTCTGGCAGCACTGGAGCGAGCTGGCTTTGAATGCCGATTGGATGAGGAGCTTGTCGGTCGGGCGAGTGGGAGCTAACACTTACCTGACAAAGTACAGGTATGCCAATTGCTCGTACCTCTAACCTTGACTGTGGCGCTCTAAGCCGCACGAAAGTTGGCGTAGCTTGCGTGGCAGCAGGAGGTCTCGATGAGTGTAATTGGCCCAGTTTCATCAGCTATCGCTTACAATCGTCCGGCGTGAACGCGGCTAAACCAATCTTGCTAATATCCTTGTTCCTCTGCGCTGCAAAAGTCCTCGCGCAGACTGACGATCAAGAACCTGCCGCAATCATTGAGCTCGGAGCCGCTGCCAACCGAAGCCTGACGGAACATCAACCGAGCTTTGGTCCCACTGTCGCTGTCGAGGCCACACCGATAGAGAACTGGCTAGAACTTGAGGCTGGGGTCACACCTTTGTTTCGCCGTCACTCGACCGAATGGAGCATCGACCTTCTCTTCAAGAAACCGTGGACGCTTTCCGACAGGATGGAGTTCATGCTCGGGGTTGGCCCCGAGTGGATTCATACAAACGCATACGGTATCAAAATGAACTCAGTTGCGGCTGAAGTCGCAGCAGACTTTATGTTTTGGCCGTCCAAAAAGCACAGGCTCGGCTGGTATCTTGAACCGAGTTACGAGTACAAGTTCGGGCCGGGATATGAACATTCGCTCGGTATAACGGGCGGTCTGTTGATTGGGATTCCATAGCTATTCGGTTTTATCTCTGGTATGGTGGTCTTCGATTTGGAAAGTCAGAAAGTCATGGACCGCGTTAAGCGCGTCTTTGTTCTCGGTCGTGATGCGCACTCTCCCGCCATCTGCTAATTCTTCAAAGCTGTACGAAATCTCAGCCCGCTTGTCCTTCATCTCCGTGACGCCTGGTGGCACTTGGCTGTGGACGAACATCGGAACGGAAAAGTCGCCATTCGTGAACGTGACAGCGATGCGCGCCAGGTGCGAACGGATTGCCTGAACGTTCTGAGTGTCCTTGCGGTCCTTAGTAGTGACTTCGATTGCACCGCCGTCCGGCAGGAGGCGAAAATGATGGGTCGTCTTGTCATGAGGAAACCCCATCGCTTCGTCACTGTTCTTCTCGACGGTTGCATGATGGGCGGCGTGCTGATCGTGCATAGGGCAGTCTTTCATCGCGTCATCTGGCTTTGCCTCTTGAGCAAAGATCGGCGATACGTATAGCGACAACAAAAGCGCAAGTACGAAATGTTTCATGGCCGTGATCTCCTTTTTAGATTGTTGGTTGTGGACTTGGTCTTCCGCTCGTCAACGAGCGAGTGAAGCAGCATTGCTTTGCTGCCCGGCGGAGTGCGTTTCAATGCCTTCTTCCAATCGCGAACGAGCTTTCGCATGTAGTTTTGGGTTTGCTGAAGCGCCTTTATCTGTTGCCCGAGTGAACGCAGCTTCTCCTCAGTCAGGTTGAGCACCCCATGGCAAGGAACGCCGCCGTTGTCCCGAGTTCGGAGGATGTCAGAGAGTTCATTCAGCGAGAAGCCTAGCTGGAGAGCCCGCTGTGCAAGCCGTACTCGCTCGACAGCAGATGCGGGGAACATCCGATAACCGCCAGTGGTCCGCTGTGATGTCGGCAAAATGCCGATCCGCTCATAGTGGCGCAGGGTGTCAGCACTGACACCAGTCAGGCGAGCAAGTTCTCCCGAGCGCAACGAATTGGGACTCACGACATCAGTATGAACCCTGGAATCGGTTCCAGAGTCAAGACCTTTTTCAATGACGTAATATCCCGGTTAGCGACAGTTGAGAAATGCAGTTCATAAGCGAGCCAGCATTTGGCAGTCCAAAGTAACGTAGACGGGTTCGGAACAGCGCACTAGGCTTGGACGGGGAGAAAATCGCGGTTGCGGCCCCCTGCATGATGGGCATTCTCTTTTATTTCGGAATATTCTATTCGGCTGGTCTAGCCCAGTGGATGGTTTGGAGACGAATTACCAGAGAGGTTAACCAACACCTCCCAGGCAGCGAACAATATCCCACTTCGGTGTGGGCATGTTCGCCGAGGTCATCTCAGTCGCCGATTAACCAGCTCAAAATTTGGCAACTGCATCGGCAGTTCTTCCGCAAGAGCTGCCTTCGATGGTTATACTTAGCTACTTTGGCGTTGATGATTTTATTCTTCGGACTCTGCGTGCAGTTTGACCGCTCCCACTCCATCGCTCACCCAGGGGTAGTTGTTGTGACATCGCGATAACGCTCATTGAGGGGATTTGAGTGAAATGGCCTGTTCTCGACAGTTGAGAACAATCCTGGCCGCCTGCGTGGTACTGCTCTTTACCAGAGTTTCTTGTTGCAGACTATTCATCAATCGCTGGTCTTCCAACATCAACTCCGGGCTTGTTTCTCTTCCGCCGCTTTGGGTTTCGAGCAGCCTTTGCATCAATTTCGGCGTAGCGGCCCATGGCAGTCCTCCGACGCTGTAGAGAAGATAGGAAATCCCAGGGCTAAATGAAAGGTCAAAAGTGATCACTTTATGGGAACTTGTTCTGCCAACGCTGCATCCTAGAGGTGCGGTTGGCAAGCCCCGCAGAGCGGAGACGCCTCGGAGCGGTTTAACATTTCTGTTAAATTAGGGAGTCGGCTGGGTAGAGTGCTCAATGACGATTTCCAAACCTTCCCTCCCCCAATGGTCAAGAGACATCAAGTCGCTTCGGTCGAGTCTGAAACTTTCCCAATCTGAGTTCGGCAAGAGCCTTAGGTTTTCGGCGATGGCAGTGTCGCGGTGGGAGCGCGGGCGACAGCCGCCTCCGGCCGAGTGCTATTTGGCCATGGCGAAGATCGCGGGTCCATCGTTTGGATGGAAATTTTGGAGTCTGGTCGGGATTTCTGAGGATGACGTTGAACGGATGCACGCTCTGAGGACGAGGACCAAAAACGAGCAGCATGACTTTTCAGCAGCTGTGGCCGTCCTGGAGATCGAGGTCGCGCGAAGTGAAGCGCGAGCCACACAACGGGACGCTCTGTTCCAAGATCTTCCGACTCAAACGCTGCGACGAGAGTACCAGGCTATCGCCAGGGCGGAGGCGAAGTTCGCCCGCATCGTTGCATTCCACATGAAAACCTTGAGGGGAGCGATTAGGTGAGTATTCGCCGCTCGCGCAATCAGTTCACATTCACATTTAATGCTCTTGCCCGTGGAGAAACTGAGAATGCCAAGCGACGAGTGGATTGAAACACTTGAAGATGGCAGAAGAGTGAAATTCACCTACCAAGAACTGCCGCACGAGGGGGCGTTCATCACCGCTCAGGTCGAAGGCAACAAGGTCGTCTATTCGATCGTATTGACCGATGCAAGAAACCCGCTCAGTCGTGATGAAGTTGAAAGTCATTTCGAGGGCGAGCTTCTAAAGAAGTAGCAACCCGGCCAAGAGATCACCCATGGGTTCGGGTTCGTCGATCTAACCCCGCACTGCGACGTTTGACAATCGTAAGACGCAAGCCTAGCATTGCAATTGAGCAAGCTACCTCTTCTTACTCTTTCAGGTTCCCTGAACTAAGTCAGCCCATCTGAAGTTTTTCCTCTTAGCTTCCCTCTGAAGGAGGAATTGCGTTATGACCCTATTGACCCGTTGGGAGCCTTTCCGTGAGTTTCCCACTATGCAGGACCGCGTGAACCGCATGAACCGTCTTTTCCGTGAGTCGTATAGCCCCGAAGGCCCGGAAGAGGCGTTAACCACCACCGGCTTCGCACCTCTGGTGGACATCTACGAAGACGAGCACAACATCACTCTGAAGATCGAAGTTCCAGGCATTGACGAGAAGGACATCGACGTCCGCATCGAGAACAATACCCTCACCGTGCACGGCGAGCGCAAAATCGAGAAGGAAGAGAAAGAGGAGAACTTTCGTCGCGTGGAGCGGCAATATGGAAGCTTCACTCGCTCTTTCACTCTGCCCACCACCGTGGAAGCTGAGAAGGTCTCGGCCCACTATGACAAAGGCATGCTGAAGATCAAGCTCGCCAAGAAGGCCGAAGCCAAGCCCAAGCAGATCAAGGTTAACGTTGGCGGAGAGAAGGTCCTCGAAGCCAAGGCTCCCGGTAAGGCCGCGTAAACCCAACAGGTAGGAAGAGGAGTGGGAGGCGCGCTTACGTCGCCACCCACTCATGTAATTTTGACAGGAGATCAAGCTGATGATGGATGCGAACCACATTTCGGAACGTCTCGGCAGCCTTCGACAAGAAATAAGCGATCTAAGAATCACGACCGCGCGGTATTGGAGCAAGAGTCAGCACACCGCGCTGGAGGAATCCGCTTTCGCCTTAGGAAAGGGACGTTTGTTGCAGATCAAACGGGAAGTGTCGGACATGATGAAACGCTGTGCTTGAATCCAGGCCAGTTTCCGGAGTTATTAACATCCGATCAATCGAGCGGGTATGGAAGGTCTTGAGCGGTGAAGAAATGTCACCCACTCCAATACCCTGAAAGAGGCAGCGAATATGGTCCGTGACCCCCGGAAAACATGGCAGTACTTCGCTCAAGCCGTCATTCAGGAAGACGACCCAGAAAAGCTCACCTACCTGATGCAACAACTTTACCGCGTCCTGAAAGATGATGGGGTACAGCCCACTCGAACCTTCTGAGGTTCAAGAATGCGGCCGGGAAACGACGGACTTCAGATCATCCTTTCTCCCAATTGGCGTAACATCCCCATTACGCTCATCTTCCCTTGGGCGGGAACTTGAGTGTAACGGCCTCCCTTGAAAAGAGCCGTACCTGACTGCAAACCGGGGGTTGGCGTAGAGCCTTTTCATGCTTCGTTGTGACCGGATTCCGGTCGTGCAGACCTGGTTTCATTACTTGGGTCAGTAGAAATGCCCCTGACTCGGGGAGTAAAGTGAGGCCGGTGGAGACTCCTGCCAAAGCGATTGGCGTGACCCTGGTCGTATGCGGCCCCTGGCTCGCGGTGATCATCTTTAGCTGGATTCGGTGGGCACGAGCCAAACAGCCGCGAACCCTTTCCTCGACCTGGTCCCTGGTCGGGTTAGCCCTGGCCACGGCGTCCGTCTTGTTCGCGTTCGTGTCGTCCTCATATGCCGGTTCATTTGATGTTGCGCGACAATTGGGAGTGTGGGCTTCCCTGGCTGCCGTTTTCGCCGCCGTCTGCGGAGCTTGGCGACCTCACCCGCTGCGCTGGCGCGCCCTCGCCTGTGGTGCTGGGATGATCGTGTTCTGGTTTCTTTCGCTGGTGCTTGAATGACGTTGAGGAAATGCCTGATGTCATCCTACTCAGAGCCAACTGGGTTGCGTCGCCATTGAGGGTCATCCAGAAACGAAGTGGTCGATCTAAAGTCCTCTGAGCAGCTGCGACACCGAGAGCTTGAACCCGCGAGCGAAGACCGCCTTAGCTCGTTCGACTGACCGCTGTCTGCACGTTCCGAATCATTTCCGCCGGACTCACGCCAAGCGTTCCGCCAAGTGCGAACAAGGTTCTCAGCGAAGGGCTTTTCTCACCACGTTCGAGTTGTCCAACATACGTGCGGTGGTAGCCACTGCGTGCAGCGAGCTCTTCCTGCGATAACGACCGCGACTCGCGCATTCTCCTCAGAACACGGCCAAAAGCGACTTCCGGTGAAATCGTTGTGCGCTTTGCTGCCGTGTCCGTTCGGGCCATCGGCAACAAGAGTGCGGCATTGACGACTATAGTATCGACCGACTATAGTCATCACCTAACCTTCCCCTCGCAGTCGGTGCGGCAAGCCTAGTGTTTGCCTGACGAGGAAAGCCATGAAACATTCCATTCTGCTGCTCCTTCTGACAGCGTTCCTCCTCCGACCGTCACTCGCACAGGAGCTAGGGGAAGATGTAGACGGCCTCAAGCTCACGACGATTTCGCCCATGAAAGTACGGCTCAGTTGGGCTCCGTTTGAAGCTGCCGATCGCGGTTCTAACGTTAGCTACAGCGTATTCCGTGGAACCAGCGAGACCTTCACGCCTTCACCGAGAAACCGAATTGCAAAAGGGCTCACAACAACCTCGTACGTGACGGCTGAACCAGGAGCCTCGAAGGATTACTACTACTACGTGAAAGCGGTAGTCACGCCTGGAGATACGATGTTCGCGCAGAGTTTCTCGCCGTGTCACCACCTGATAGAGCAAATCAGCCAGCAGATCGGAGCTTTAAGGGGTGATGAAGGAATAGATCAGGAGCTGGAGACGAAATGGGACTACCAGTTGCTTGATTGTAGATACAAAACGCCGGAACAGGTGTCTCCCTCAGACTGGCTAAAGCTATTTGACATTGAAAGCGCGTTACGCTTCAACGACGTTAAGTCTCTCTCCAACGACCACACGGCGCTCTTGAACTATGAAATCAAGAATTATGTTCCCAAGAAGGACTACGACGACCTTTGGAAGCGGGCGCAGCATGTTGATGAAACTTGGACGCACGATTATAACGAGCTGGTTGACCGATACAACGGGCTGCTGAGAGCTGTCAAAAGCGCGCCGCCAAGCTTTGTTCTCATGCCGTCGAGGCACCAATCTATTCATTGCACTGCGATGCAGTTGGGCATCATTTCGTCTGTCGATTGCGACTGATAACGGCATTGTCGCGCCGTGCCCGCAACTTGCTACGTACACGTCCAACAACCCTCCATATATATATGCCCTGGTTACCCGGAGTTAACACAGGCGGCGTTCGAGCGAGCGGTTCGCGGGCCGGGTCAAATTCGGCGCGGTTTGTCGCTCCGCGATTCCAGTCCCTCTTCAAAAATCGCTGGTAGTCTATCAAATTGGCTAGGTCGGTCACTGGTGAAATGCGAATGCGCCAACTGGTTTTTATCGATGATGACACCGCCGAACTTCGGGAGTTCAGCCGAATTGTGAGCGGGCTGTACGAATGCCAGCCGGTTCAGTGGCCGCGGAATGGAAGGACGCTTAGACGGCGTGCTACCCGCCAGAACTGTGCCCGTCGATCTGCTTTCTGCGGGTTGGCAGAGCCAGAATTTCTCGCGCGAATCAGCGCCCAATCGGTTCTACGTTCCAGTTGAATCGAATACTCCGCGGTAGAATCGAATAGTCGGAAGGTCGAAAAACCGTATTGCATTGGTCTGGCATTTGCGGGTTCGCTGCGTGACAACCAAATGCCCAGTGCGTCAGTTGCTTCTTTGCGAGCGACTGGGCTTTGTCGAATGTCTCAAAGAGAATGACAATACGCCAAAAGCTAAAACGGATATTCCTCCTGGATTATTCGGGTGACATGCTCACTGCACACCGAGCTTTGATTGACGGACGCTGCACGCGAGCCATGCAGATTGGTCTTGTCGTCTACATCTTCAATGTGCTGGAACCCTGGCTCGACTTCCACCACGTTAGGGATGTTGTCATTCAGATGACAGCGGAGATTGTCATCGCGTGTATTTTTTCCTTAGCCTTGACCACGTGGGGCCGAAACAAGAAATTGCCATTGTTTATAGTCGGAATTTTGGTCGCCACCGCTGGTTTCGAAGCGGTGGTTATTTCCGAAGGCGCAGCGCGCTCGGCTTATTCGGATGGATTCCCGGTGATTTTCGCTTTTTATTCGGTATTCGTTCCGACGTCACTCCTCAATTCAGCGCTAGTTGGAATAGCTATCATGTTGATTTTAGCCAGCCCTGAACTGAAGGCGCTCAATTTTGGGGGCGTTGCGAGCGCTTTACTGGCTAACGCTACTGCGTTCGCCATCTTGCTATGCGGACGCTATATCGCGAATGTCTCGTGGCTGCGTGAGAAAGTTGCTTCCTACCGTCAATCTGCGATTGTTGCAGCCGTGTCGCACGATTTTCGCGGCGCTTTAACATCACTTCGTCTTCTGAGTGATCAGTTGGTCGCAGGGAAGATTCCGGAATCCGACCGTCTTGAGTCCTACAAAATGCTAGCAGAGGAAAGTCATCGGCTCAGTTTACAGGTCGAAGGGTTGCTCGATTTCGGAAGGCTTCAGTCCCGGTACAACTTTGTAACCGTCGACCCAGGAGAGGAGGTACAAAAGATAGCCACAGATTTTAATCGCAATCAGGCGTCTTCCGGATTCGACATTAGAGTGGACGTGAGCCCAGAGACACCTCTAGTAAGGGCTGACCGCCCCGCATTGCGCTCGGTGATCAATAACCTACTGGAGAACGCGGTGAAGTATTCGCCAGACTGCCATACTGTATTGGTGATTGTTCAGCGGCAGCAAAACTATGCTGCGATTCGCATTCAAGACAACGGAATTGGCATCCCTGCCTCCGAATTGGAGGTCATTTTTGATCCTTTTGTACGAGGGGCGCATGCGAAAGAAAATCAAATCCTCGGATCTGGAGTTGGACTCGCCATTGTGCAGAATATAGTTGCCGCTCACGAAGGCAAAATCTTAGTAGAAAGCGCGGTCGGCAGCGGAAGCGCCTTCACCGTATTACTGCCCGCAGTAAATTGATATGGCCAAACTCTTAGTGGTTGAAGACAACTCTACTATGGCGCAAGCGTTAACGAACGATTTGGTAGCGGAAGGTCATATCGTGGAAACAGCGGACAACGGAGAGGCCGGCCTGAAACGAGCGCTCGAACACAACTTTGACCTTATTCTCTTGGATGTCCTGTTGCCCAAGATGGATGGCTACAAGGTCTGCAAGGCACTGAGGAATCACAAAATTGTGACGCCGATCATAATGGTTACTGGCCAAGGGGGGGAGTCCGATAAAGTGCTCGGCTTAGACTGTGGTGCAGATGACTACGTAACGAAACCGTTTGGTTCCTTTGAACTGGCCGCGCGTGTCCGGGCGTTGCTGCGCCGAACAGCGAAAGATGATGAAGTTCTCCGTTTCGGAGACATGGAGATTGATTTCGGACGTGCGGAAGTTCGCCGTCTGGGTAGCCCGATCGAACTCACCCCTCTAGAGTTTAAGCTGCTGGCAGTTTTCGTTAAGAGAAAAGGACACATTCTGACGCGAACTCAGTTACTTGACGAAGTGTGGGGACATTCACGCTATCCGAACGACCGAGTGATCGATCAACACATCATGAATCTCCGCCGGAAAATTGGCATCGACTATTTTAAAAATATCCGAGGCATGGGCTATCGGTTCGATGCCTAACTAAGAGCCAGTTCTAACACAAATCTCACACAGTTCCGATACGGGTCCAATTTTCGGTCTTTACTCTGCTTGTGAAAGGGGGTTAGGCCATGAGTTCCAAATTCGTTTGGTTTTCAATTATCTCAGTAATTGCCGTTGTTGGTGCGGCTTTGAGTTCCCGTAACGCTTCATCGGCTGCCCGGTCCGTGAATGACTACGTCGATTCAGGGCAAAAACCGACATCCCGCCCGACACTCCGGATAGCGGCAGGTAATCGTTTGGAGTTCTCACAGTACGCCGCTGCCAATGGCAGTGTTTATGGACCGGGAGCAAAACTCAAGATCAACGACATCAAGCTGGCTTGGGCTGACGTCAGCGATGTTGTCATTGATGGTGTCTTGGAGGTCAAGCGTACCGATCCAAATACTCGTGTCGCAGCCGTTATTGTTGCGAATCAGATCACGATGAATCCTGGAGCTAGGATTGTCACTAACGGCAATGTAGTCTGGATATTCGTGAACAACTTCGTCTCGAATAACAATGCGAAAATCGTAGCCTTTGAAGATCAGTCCAGGAAAGCTACCGATGGAGCGGCTCAATACGATCAAGGAGCCTCAGGCGGTAGGGACGGAGAGGGAGGCGCTCCGGGACCAGCGGGCAACCCAGGCTTAAATGGTGAAGGCGGTGGAGTCGTTCAAATCTACGCCTCAACATTCAATGGACCAATTGCCATTGACCTATCTGGCCAGAACGGCGGCAGTGGTTCTGCGGGGGGGCGCGGAGGGAATGGCCATATGGGTTTTCAAGGCGAAAACTCTGAAGCGAGCACTCCTTTTAGTTGCGCCCATGGTGGCGGTGGTGGGGGCGCGGGCGGAAATGGAGCCCCAGGCGGCGTCGGCGGTGCGGCAGGCCGCGGTGGAGACGGCGGCGTAGTCGGCTTCTTTTACGTGAACTCGACCACAGTCAACCCGCCGACTAACCCAGTCATAAGCGTAAATTCAGGGGCGGCTGGTACACCGGGAACCGGAGGCCAGGGCGGCACTGGCGGCGAAGGAGGGTTGGGCGGCAGTGGCGGCGGCCCTTGTGGCGGTGGGCCAAGAGGAACTTGGGGTACGAATGGGGGAAGCCAAGGAAGTGGCGCACCCGGCGCGCCAGCCGTCGCGGGCTCGTCTTCGCTTGTTCGGCTTGCAGCAGCTGCCAAGATTCAGGAACAGTTCGCAAGAGCCACAGCCCAATAAGTGTGAAATGAAACGCGTGCCACTCGGCGGTACGGACTCACTCGTCTGTGAGTCCGTACCGCCCAACTCTTCATGGCTTCACATTGCTGCCGAGCCTTCATTTCCAAGGTAATGATGGGACGCTATGCCGGGCCGGGCCCGGGGAACCAACTGGGGAACGGAGGCCGTTCGTAGAACGAGTTTAGCTATTTCCAAACGAATCGAAACGAATCCAAACCATTGATTTCACGTCGAAACGCTACAACTCGCACCGAGCTTGAGCCCTCTCATAATCCGTAGGTCGGAGGTTCGAGTCCTCCCGCCGCCACCAAATCCTTCAGGCCATTTCCTGCCAATAGATGGATTTCTAAATCGAGCGTAGCGCCTCGATCGGGTCAACGGAAGCTGCACGCGTTGCAGGCAGCGTCGATGCGAGTAGCGCCATCAGCATCATGGTCAAGACCGCTGCAATGTAGACGAACGGGTCGGTAGCGCTCACGTTGAAAAGGAATGATGTGACCAGCCGTGAAATCGCGAACGATCCGAGCAGGCCCAGGCCACAGCCTAGAAGCGCCAGCTTCGCAGCCGAGGCGAGAACCAGGCGCGCGATGCCGATGCGCTGAGCGCCCAGCGCCATGCGGATGGCGATCTCCTGAGTTCGCAACGAGACCGAAAACGCGACGACGGCGTAAATGCCGGTGATGGCGAGCAGTAGAGCGCCTGTGGCGAACGCGGCGATGAGGTCGGTATTGAAACGGC